>QWCB01005364.1_pt1 | contig 13887 bp, 6 predicted proteins | sample 1972511 | NCBI WGS metagenome assembly QWCB01 (sample SAMN09866719, study PRJNA288562) | Human gut metagenome isolate term5_stool, whole genome shotgun sequencing... | isolation source: gut | host: Homo sapiens | place: USA: California
ATGACGATTTGGGGAAAGCACGTCACTAGTAATGGGGAACGGAAAGCGTCATAATGACGGAGAACGAAAGGCGTCATTCTGAGCGCCAGCGAAGAATCTATGACCGTGGAGTGGAAAGCGGTAAGAAAATAAAAGCTATTAGCTGTGAGCTGTCAGCCATTAGTTGTTAGCTGTTAGCTGTCATCTGTTGGCTGTTGGCTATTAGCTAATAGTTCTTTTACGATTTAAATCATTACGACAAGCGAGTATCCTCAATCGCACTGCGTGCGCCAGCAGCTCCTTCTGACGGCGGACGGTCAGGTATCACCCGGAGCGATGACGAAGGCTCGCTGTCGTGATGAAGAAGACCATAAAACGTCATCCTGAACGAATGTGAAGGATCTGCTGCCGTAGTGAGGAAGCCGGTAAGACGTCATCCGGGTAATAGATTCTTCACTCCGTGTCACCATCCCGTTTCCCGTTTTTCCCACAAAGCATTCTTGCCACCGTTCAGAATGACGATTTGGGGAAAGCACGTCACTAGTAATGGGGAACGGAAAGAATCTGTCACCGTGGTGGGGAAAACCGTAAAATCTCATCAAAGTGACAGATTTATCACGCAGGGGCATGCAACCATCATCCATAAAGCAGAATTCATTATTTGCACAATTTGACATGCTGCATTATCTATGTGTTTTACTTAATGCCGGATATGGGATGTAATGCTATAGACTTTAGTTCAAGGATTAATGAGGAAATAAAGTAAAAAAATAAGAAAATATTTATAGGGGTATATAAAACGTGAATGCGGTACGCAGCATGGTTTGCCGAAATGTGATGCATTATGAAAGGATTAGAAAATATGTGCCTATTGATTATAAAAAGTAATACAGCTATGCGGAATTGATATGTGCATTTTGTGGTGGGGTGTCGTATAATCGAAACGATTATGTATCGGAATCATACTATTCGTTTTTGATCCGGATGGGGGAGAGTTGAGTCTGATATACAATCCTGCTGCGGCATGGAAAGAATACTTATCATCCACGGGAGTATGATGGTGAGATTGTTTTTACCGGCAGAACCGCTTTTTGTAATCGGAGTAATGGCAGAAAACGGCAGATATCCCTGAAGTGACTGGGGCAGGGATGATGGGGGAGTTTTAATAATGGATATGTTTTATTGGGATATCCGGAGCAAGTCACGAAGTAGATGTGACATCTGTGTCCGGAACATACACAGGAATTTAAGAGCGCTCTGTGCGGCTGCTTAGGCGGCTGTTTTCGAGGGCGTTTTTTGTATGCCTGAAAAGCCGGCGTGAAGAGAGATTCGAGGAGAGAAATTTCGAACCGGAGCGGTACCGGCGTGAAGAGGCATGATGGAAAATGGAGGCGGTCATGAAGAAGATTACGGACTTTTAGAAAAATATCCTGACCGAGTGGAGTTTCCCGTATTTTTACAGGAATGCAGGATTTGACGAGGTTGTTTTTCAGAGGCAGGCATAAAGCGGTGTCTGTAAGATGGAGGACTCCGCAGATGGCTGGATCTTGGAGAAAATAAAGATAAACCGTCTTGGGGTCAATTTATAAACAATGAGAAAACCGCATGAATACTGGATATTTTGTGTTTGCAAAATTTATGGTTGAAAAAAATTAAGGCATGGGGTAAAATGATTTTCGTGTTTGCTGCGGGAGCATGATTTCCTGATGCACAAAACAGAGCAGAGGATAAAGAGACAGCCCAATGCTGCGGTTTCAGGGAAAACATGCGCAGGCAGTTTCTCCGGCAAAAAGTATCGTAAAGAAAATAGGGATAAAAACGGTCAGCATTTTATACATCGGAGAAAACATTTTTGCAATAGAGAAAGGATGGGATTAAAGTTATGAATCAAGTACACAAGGTCATATGGAGCAGGGTGAAGAATTGCTACATAGTCGTTTCGGAAATCACGAAGAGGGTCGGCAGAGATAATAAAGCCTCTGTGACGGGAATCCGTCCGCTTCGCGCGCTTTTGTGCGCCATGGTGATTGCCGGCTGTATGCTTCCTGCTGATGCGGATGCGGCGCCGGGACTGATCCATGCAGGAACCGGCGCGACGGCTTCCGGTGATTCCAGTATTGCCTACGGGTATGGTGCAAAAGCTAAGAAGTCTCATGCGGTTGCCCAGGGGACAGAGGCGGACGCAGAGGAAGAATATGCTTTGGCTATGGGGTATAAAGCCACAGCTAAGGGGTTACAGAGCCTTGCTATCGGCAGACAGGCGAACGCAATAGGCAACAACAGTATCGCGGTAGGCGCGGAGGCAAAAGGATATGCGAAAGACGGTGTGGCTATCGGCAACAATGCGGAATCGGGAACGGCAAACAATAAGGATCCCCGTATACCGTCTATTGAATCCAATAACGGTGTAGCAGTGGGCAATTCGGCCAAAGCCAGCGGGGGTTCTTCTGTTTCTGTAGGGAATGACAGTATCGGCAACGGACCGTCTTCTGTCGCTATTGGGAATGCGGCAACGGCTAATGATGTGAGAACTACGGCTATCGGAAACAATGCCCATGCGGAAGGTGCCGGTTCTCTGTCCATCGGTCGTGAAGCCAGCGCGTTGACCTTGGAAAATGCGACAAGCACAAATCCGCTTGTGACCGGGACTGATGAGCAGCTGGATAGAAAAGGCGTTATGGCCATTGGTGATGATGCCAAGGCAAGCGGTAATAATTCCATCGCTCTCGGTACTTCCGCCAAAGCCGGCGATTTGGAGAAAACCCGGAATGCAGATTCTGTTACTCTGACCGGCAGCGCGAAACGGATTACCAAGCTGACGACGAAGCGGTCCGTCAATAACGCGGTTGCTATCGGTACGGAATCCAGCGTACAGTCTGATGAAGACATTGCTGTCGGCTACAGGGCAACAACCGTAGCTTCCAAATACCACCAGCTGCCCGGTTCCGGACAGGTGGCTATCGGCAGCAACAGCAATACTTACGGAAGCAGGGGCGATGTGGCAATCGGTTCCGGCGCAGAGACGAATATAAGGGTCAAAAACGTGGATCATACCAATGGTCCGACGGAAAAGCGTGATGCACAGAGCGTGGCTATCGGCAGCGTGGCAAAGGCTTACGGATCGCAGGCGGTGGCTGTTGGCGCAGACACAAGGGCGATCGGAAACTCTTCCGTGGCGATCGGTACGGATGATATCGAGCTGGATCGTGCAAAACTGCAATCCCTTCTGCCGGGACTGGCGAATAATGAAAATCTGAATAATAAGGCGCCCAGTGATGCGACGCTTGGTTCGGCTGCTTTGCATGATAAGCCCTATTATGTCAAGACTGCTTCCATCGGAACGGCATCCGTGGCACTCGGCGCGATGAGCCAGGCCGCCGGTGACGCTTCTATGGCCATGGGGCTCAATGCTTTGGCGGAAGGCGATGCCAGCACGGCAATCGGGCCTTTGGCACGCAGCAAGGGGAAAAAGTCCATTGCCATGGGTGTCAATGCCAATTCCCAAGTAGATGGCGGCGTGGCACTCGGCGCTGACAGTGTTTCCAACCGTCAGCAGACATCTAATGCTTACATCCCTTCCGGTGCCGGCGCAGCGCAGGTAAATGCCATTAATGCGACAAAAGGAACGACAGGTGCCGTCAGTGTCGGCTCGGATACGGTAAAACGCCAGATCATCAATGTGGCGGCCGGCACGGATGATTCCGATGCCGTCAATGTGGCCCAGCTGAAAGCGGTAACATCTAATGCTTCCTGGACAGCACAGGGGAATGGCAATGATGTGAATGCCGTAAAGAATGGCAGTAAAGTCAACTTTGCCGATGGGACAAATACAACGGCTTCTGTGACAAAAGATGCGTCCGGAAAGGTAACGACCGTAAAATACAACTTGAAAAAAGATGTGGATCTCGGTCCGAACGGCAGCCTGACCATCAACGGAAATACCTATATCAATAAAGACGGCATCAACGCGGGGAACAAGCAGATCACCAATGTAGCCAGCGGAGGAAATGTAACGACGAATGCGGCCAATATCGGCGATATCAACCGTATTGTGACGGCGAAAGACAAGTATGTAACGAAAGGTGAGGCAGACTACCAGACAAACGGCGACGGTACGGCAACCTTGACCGGTACGAATGGCCTTTCCGCCAATGTGACGGGACTCAAAAACAACTATGTCACAAGCGGCAGCGTTTCCAATGACGGTAAAACCCTGACATTGGAACGGAATGATACGGGCAAAGTCAATGTAGACCTGAGCAAAATATTCACCGAGGTGGCAAAGGAAGATTACCATCTGGTAGCAAATCCGGAAGCAGGAAGCCAGGGCAAGTACCGCATCCAAAGCGCAGCAGAATACGAATACAACAAATATTACAAACATTAACAATACCATTGCCAAAGGCCTGAACTTTAAGGGTGATGACGCAACAGTTATCAATAAGAAACTGGGCGAGCAGCTGGATATCAAAGGCGGCGCTGATGCATCAAAACTGACAGATGGGAATATCGGTGTCGTATCCGGAAACGGTGCGCTGAATGTAAAACTGGCGAAAGATGTGACCGGCCTGAACAGTGTGACGGCAGGAACCGCCAGAATGGGCGTCGATTCGGCAGACCACAAGAGCTATGTAACCGGTCTGGACAACAGGGACTGGGACGTGCAGAATCCGGTGGTCGTGAACGGCAGAGCGGCAACAGAGGATCAGCTGAAGAAAGTGTCTGATGCGATTTCCACCACGACTGCGGCGAAGACAGATTTCCGCCTGGTCAAAAATCCTGACGCGGCTGACGGGAACTATTCCGTGGCCAACGGCAAAGTGGATCTGAAAGTGGAAGACAAGGCGCATCCGACGACACCGGCAAGCACGGTCACAATCAATAATATTGCCAGCGCGTCGGACGTGGAAAAACTGAAAGCGGGCTTCAAGGTAAAGGCAGGAACCAATGAGGGCGCGATCAAGGCGGGAGAAACCCTTGAATTCGCGGCAAAAGACAATGCAGGTGTGGAATACGATCCGGCCGCAAGGAAGCTGACTGTATCCGTAAGCAAAGATCCGACCTTCAACAGCGTGACTGTAGGTGACGTAAAGATCAACAACACCGGCATCAACGCAGGGAACAAGCAGATCACCAATGTAGCCAGCGGCGGAGATGTAGTAACGAATGCGGCCAATATCGGCGATATCAACCGTATTGTCGAAGCAAAAGACAAGTATGTGACAGGCGGTACCGCAACTTACCAGACAAACGGCGACGGCACGGCTGCCTTGACCGGTACAAACAACCTGACCGCCAATATAACGGGACTCAAAAACAACTATGTCACAAGCGGCAGCGTTTCCAATGACGGCAAGACCCTGACACTGGAACGTAACGACACAGGCAAAGTCAATGTAGACCTGAGCAAAATATTCACCGAGGTGGCAAAGGAAGATTACCATCTGGTAGCAAATCCGGAAGCAGGAAGCCAGGGCAAGTACCTCCGGCGCAGATATTAATAAAAAGCTGGGAGAAAAGCTGGAAATCAAGGGCGGTGCCTCGGCAGACCTGACAGATGGGAATATCGGCGTTGTATCTGATGGAACGAAGCTCAATGTGAAGCTGAAGAAAGATGTGGATCTTGGGCCGAATGGCAGCCTGACCATTAACGGAAAGACCTATGTCAACAAAGATGGTCTCAACGCGAACAGCCAGAAGATTACCAACGTGGCTGACGGCACGGCAAACAGTGACGCAGTCAACCTGGGTCAGCTGAATGCGGCCATTGGCGGTACGGCAAAGGCAACGACCGTCAAAGCGAAGGACGCTAATGTAACCGTTACGGAAGGAACCAATCCCGCCGGTGGTAAAGAATATACCGTCGGACTGGGTGATAAAGTAACCCTCGGCACGGCTGACAAGAAAATCGTCGTAGACGGAACCAGCGGAAAGATTACGGCGGGCAGCAAGGTCACCATCGATGGAACGACGGGGGACATTCAGGCGGGCACAGTCAAAGTGACAGGCGCCGGCACAGTGAATGAACTGACCAACCGCACATGGGATATTGACAACCCGACAGTCGTACATGGACAGGCGGCAACAGAAGACCAGCTGAAAACAGTCAGCGACGGCGTGAAGACCAATAAGACAAATATTACAAACATCAATAACACCATTGGCAAAGGCTTGAACTTCGGCGGAGACTCCGGCGCGGTAATTAACAAAAAGCTGGGAGAAAAACTGGAAATCAAGGGCGGCGCCTCGGCAGACCTGACAGATGACAATATCGGCGTTGTATCTGATGGAACGAAGCTCAACGTGAAGCTGAAGAAAGATGTTAACCTGGGACCGGACGGCAGCCTGACCATTAACGGAAAGACCTATGTCAATAAAGACGGTCTCAACGCGAACAGCCAGAAGATTACCAACGTGGCTGACGGTACAGTGAACAGTGACGCAGTCAACTTCGGCCAGCTGAAAGATGCTGTGGCGGCGGGAAAGACGATCCTGAAAGACGGTAAGAATACCACCGTCGAAGGCGAAGGCACCGTTGCCAATCCGTATAAAGTCAATGTAAATGACGATCTGGTGCTCGGCAAGAAAGGCGCCGACGGCAAAGACGGCTCCATCGGAGTCAACGGCAAAGACGGCTCTGCTGTAGTGATCAACGGCAAAGACGGCTCCATTGGTCTGAACGGTAAGGACGGCGCTAACGGACTCACCATTAAGGGCGGCGATGGAAAGCCGGGCGTTGACGGTACCAATATCACCCGTCTCATCATCGAAGAAAAGGATGGCAAGAAGCATGATGTAGCCACCTTGGATGACGGCATGAAGTACGGTGGTGATACAGGAGCAGTCATCAAGAAGAAACTGAATGAACAGGTGAATGTAGTCGGCGGCATTACAGATGAAAGCAAGCTGACGACAGATGACAATATCGGCGTCGTATCTGACGGCAGCAACAACCTGAAAGTTCGTCTGGCGAAAAATATCAACCTGGGACCGGACGGCAGCCTGACCATTAATGGAAAGACCTATGTCAACAAAGACGGTCTCAACGCAAACGGCCAGAAGATCACCAACGTGGCTAACGGCACGGTGAACAGTGACGCAGTCAACTTCGGCCAGCTGAAAGATGCTGTGGCGGCAGGAAAGACGATTCTGAAAGATGGTAAGAATACCACCGTCGAAGGCGAAGGCACTGTTGCCAATCCGTACAAAGTCAATGTAAATGACGATCTGGTGCTCGGGAAGAAAGGTGCTGACGGCAAAGACGGTTCCATCGGAGTCAACGGCAAAGACGGTTCTTCCGTAGTGATCCATGGCAAAGACGGAATCAGCATCAAGGGTAAAGATGGCAAAGACGGAGTTACTCTCAAGGCGAAAGACGGAGCCAACGGGACAGAAGGGCAGATTGGCCTGACCGGACCTGCCGGGAAAGACGGGAAATCCACCCATGCGGATATAGGCGTCAACGCAGGACCTGCGAGCCTGGATCCGGCCAAGAACCTGTCGGCTACCGAAATGACCCGTCTCTACTATGTAGATGAAAAAGGCGACCATCAGGTGGCAACGATGGATGACGGCATGAAATTTGCCGGAAATACCGGACTGGCAATAAAGAAACTGAACAGTACTATGACCATCAGGGGAACCGGAACGAAGGCGGATACGGAATATGATCCGTCAAACATCAAAACAATGGTGGATGCTGACGGAAATATGATTGTCGGCCTGGACAAGAACCTGAAAGCGGACAGTGTCGGAATCAACGGCAAAGACGGCAGAGACGGAGCGACCATTAAAGGCGGCGACGGAAAGCCGGGCGTTGACGGTACCAATATCACCCGTCTCATCATCGAAGAAAAGAACGGCAAGCAGCATGATATTGCTACCTTAGACGACGGCATGAAGTACGGCGGTGATACAGGGGCGGTCATCAAAAAGAAACTGAACGGCCAGGTGAATGTAGTCGGCGGCATTACAGATGAAAGCAAACTGACGACAGATGACAACATCGGCGTCGTATCTGACGGCAGCAACAACCTGAAAGTCCGTCTGGCCAAAGATGTGAAGCTGAACAGCGTAACGGCCGGCAATGTGGTGATGGATACGACCGGATTCTATGTCAAGAAAATGACGCGTACTCCGGCCGGAACGGTTTCTCTTACTGCAGATGGGCTGAATAACGGCGGAAATAAGATTGCCAATATAGCGGCAGGCGAGGCGGATACCGATGCCGTCAATGTCAGCCAGCTGAAAAATCAGGGCTCGGAGATCGTCAACAAGGGCTTCGGCATAAAAGCGGAAGACGGAAATGAAGTAAAGAAGAAGCTTGGCGAAACGGTGGACGTTGTAGGCGACGGTAAGAATATTTCCACCAGAGTCGAAGGCGGCAGAGTCAGAGTGGGGCTTAAGGATGATATTTTACTGAATAGTGTCACCACAGGCCGCACAAGAATGGATACCAACGGGCTTACCGTTCAGGACGGTTCCGGAAACACGGCAGTGACAGTCGACAAGGACGGGCTGAAGATCAAGGACGGCCCCAGCGTTACCAAGTCGGGAATTGACGCAGGCGGCAAGAAGATCACTAACGTGGCAGCAGGCGAGGCGGATACCGATGCCGTCAATGTCAGCCAGCTGAAAAAAGCGGCAGCCGGTGCCACCACGAAAGTAGCGGACGGCAAAAATACGACGGTGACTTCTGAAACGAATGCCGACGGATCCAAAACGTACCATGTCAACCTGAATGATGACATTACGCTGGGAACCGATCCTTCCAAGCAGATCAGCATTAAAGGTACCGAAGGTACGATCAAGGCCGGACAGGTGACTGTCAACGGTACGGCCGGCACAGTGAACGGACTGACCAATAAGACCTGGGATCCGAACAATATCACCAGCGGACAGGCGGCGACGGAAGACCAGCTGAAGGTTGTATCCGGCCAGGCAGGCAAGCATTCTTCCGTAACGGCGGGCAGCAATATTTCTGTGACAACGGGGACGAATGCAAACGGCGGCACGGAGTACAAAGTGGCTGTAGTCGATACACCGACCTTCAAGACGGTAACCACGGGAAATACGGTGATGAGTAATAGCGGCCTGACGATCAAGAATGGCCCGAGCATCACGCAGACCGGCGTTGACGCAGGCGGCAAACGGATTACCAATGTGGCAGCAGGCAAGGCAGATACAGATGCTGTGAATGTAGGGCAGCTGAAACAGATCGGCGGAGCCATCAACAAAGTTGATAACCGTATCAACAGAGTCGGCGCAGGAGCGGCGGCATTGGCAGCACTCCATCCGCTGGACTTCGATCCTGATGACAAGTGGGACTTCACTTTGGGCTACGGCAACTATAAAGATGCCCATTCTCTGGCGCTTGGTGCCTTCTATCGGCCGAATGAAGATACGATGATCAGTGTAGGCGGTTCCATCGGCGGCGGAGAAAATATGGTGAATGCAGGTCTTTCCATGAAGCTGGGACAGGGCAACCATGTGTCCACGTCCAAAGTGGCAATGGCTAAGGAAATCAAGGATCTCCGCGCTGAACTGGAAAATGTGAAGGGGGCGCTGCTGAAGGTTGCGGACGGAAGACCGCTGGATTCCATGGATATGGACAAGATGCAGCTCTTCCCCGATGTGCCTGAAAATCATTGGGCCTATGACTATGTGGCGACTCTGGCAGGAAACGGTGTCATCGTGGGCTACCCGGACGGACAGTTCGGTGGAGACCGCATGATGACCAGGTATGAAATGGCCGCGTTGATCTACAGGGCTATGCAGAATGGTGCGGCTGCCGATGACCGGATGGCCAGAGCACTGAAAGAATTCGAACCGGAACTGGAACGCATCAGAGTAGATACTATCAGCAAGCATAAGGATGGTACACCTGATATCCAGCGTGTACGCGTCATCAAAGGCCGCGGTTAATCGGAGCAAGAGGCTTTCAGATGAAGAAATCATGGTTTGCTGTGATAGGAATGATATTGATATTGCTGCTGCCGGGCACGATGGCTGCGGCAGCGGATAATATCACCGTAGCCGGCCAGTTTGAAGGAGCTTATGCGGACAATGTATATCGTTTTGTTACTGCCGATGGACAGGAAATCCCTGCCATGATGGAGCATGCGGGAAAGATAATGAGTTATACGCCTTTTCAGGCGACAGGGTATGTGGCTTATAATCAGGCCGGGCAGCCTGTACTTATTATCCGGAACGTGTCTTATCAGGAACGGGCTCCTAATCAGCGTGCGGTCAGCTACAGAAAAGATATTGGGAATCCGCAGCCGTCACAGATGCCAATAGGATCACGGACATCTCGGGATGCAGGGTATTTCATGGGACCGGTGAAAAGCGATCTTGACAACTGGTATCAGGTCAATCCGGGAGATTTGAAATTAGAGGATCTGGGTGCTTATCAGGTAGCATGGAATTTGTCCGGGCTTCCTGTAGGGACAAGGATCTGCACTGTGGGCAGTATTCTGTCCAGCGCCGGCAGCGGGCTTATGAATTTCCGTACCGCTCGGGGGAATAAAATTCTTATCAATCTCAATGGTGCAGTTGTTCCTATGGGACAGCGGGTAACCGTTTTGGGGATTATTTCCACTCCGTCAGTGCTGACAATCCAGTTCGTAAACAGCGTAGGATCCTGATTGGATAAGACCATCTTTCTAAATCAGGAAGAAGATAAAAGACTTTCTTCTATAAGCATATGCTTTCAGGAGAGAGTCTTTTACCCATTATGGAAAGCGGGAGTCTCATATTTTAACCCGAAATCGGCTTTGTCCTACTTTTGGACGGCAATACTGCCGGTATAAGGAATGAAGTTGTCTTTCTGAAAAAGGGTATTTTGTTTCTCATTCTCCATAGCAATGTGAGAGCCGTGAGCATATGGATGATCCGCTTTTTGCATATTTTCTCCAAAAGGGTTCCATTATGACGGATATCTTAGTCAAATATACATGAAGGAAGGTGCATGGAGCCGACGGGCATTGAAAGGGAACCGGAGTGCAGAAAATCTCCGGTGAAATACTTTAATAAAAGTGCGTTTGGTATACTAATATAATTATAATAAATAACTTTATTAAATAACTTTATAAATGTATAATATGATGAAAGAGATATAAATTATTTAGTTCTTTAGAGAGCGGATATCTTTTTATTCAAAAGGAGGAAGTTATGAATCAGATTTACAAAGTCATCTGGAGCCGGGTGAAGCGCTGCTATGTGGTGGTTTCGGAAATCGCCGGCCGCTGCGGGAAAAATGGGGAAACAGCTTCTGAAAAGAAGAGCATGCCCGTCCGCGCGTTTCTGTGCGCCCTTGCCGTCACGGGATGCCTGCTGCCGGGCATGGCGGAAGCCTCGTTTAACGGTGGGATCGGTTCCTCAACGGCTACAGCGAACAGCATCGCTGTCGGGGATGATGCCAAGACAACAGAACAGTATACAATCGCTCTCGGCAGCCGATCCAGGGCGAAAAATATCTATGCCATAGCCATGGGCGATCAGGCGGAAGCTAGCGGGCAGGGGGCGACCGCCATAGGCTCCCTGTCTAAATCGACAGCCGAGCATTCTCTTGCCGTCGGCGACCAGGCGCAGGCGGCGGCGGTGAACAGCTCCGCTTACGGTATTCTGTCGAAGGCATTGTCATCACACAGTGTGGCTATCGGTAATGAGGCGTCTGTCGGCAAGGGAGATCCGGATTCAGTATCAAGCCAGAACGGGATTGCCATCGGGAATGGTGCGAATGTTACCGTGAACCCCGCCACAGCGACACCGGGGATTACCGATAAGAGCGGCGGGATCGCAATCGGGCATGATGCGACAACCAAAGATATCAATACGATTGCTCTCGGTACCGGTACTGTCGGCCAAGGTGCGCAGGCAGTGGCTATCGGCCGTAATGCACGTACAATTGCTAATAACGGTGTGGCCATCGGTAACGAAGCTCGGACACAATCTACGAACGGCTTTGCGTTGGGGAATAATGCCCGCGCCGGTTTTGATGAAAATAATGTGCTTGTAGGCAGAGACAATGACCAGGCCTTCGGTTCCAATGCCAGGGCCTGGGGCGGTTCCTCCATGGCTTTTGGGAATAATGCGAAAGCTGCTAATGGCGGTGCCATTGCCATGGGGAACGGTTCTCAATCCAGAGGGGATTGGGGCGTAGCCATCGGTAACGGTGCAAAAGCCCTGGCTGCAGGCGCCCGCGCATTGGGGGCAAACTCCACGGCAAAAGGAGTCAATTCTACGGCTATCGGCTGGGACAGCAAGAGTGAAGCAGATCGCGGTATCGCCATAGGTGAGACTGCTTCCGTTGAGGATGGAACAGAGCATGGCATTGCCATCGGCACGGGAGCGAAAGCGTCAGGGAAAGGCAGCACCGGCACTCCAAGTCTCCCGGCAAGTACGGTGGCCATCGGCCAGGGCGCACAGGCGCTGGAAAACGGGGATATCGTCATTGGACGCCAGGCGAAGAGCATCGCTTCTACAGAGCACGGCAATCCGGGATCCGGTGCGGTAGTGGCAGGTGCGGAAGCGGCGGCATACGGCGCCAGAGGCGATGTGGTTATCGGCGCGTCGGCGGAGACTAATGTCAAGATCAAACAGTCCGGCGGTACTGTCGATCCTAAATATGCGCAGGGTGTCGCTATCGGCAGTACGGCAAAAACCTATGGCACCCAGTCCCTCGCTCTCGGTTCGGATACGAGAGCCATCGGTAACTCATCTATTGCTATCGGCGGGGATGATATCGATATGGCCCGTACGGAACTGGAAACAGCTGTGCCTCAGCTGAAAGCAGGAAACGGGATCAAAAAGAGCTTTAACAAGGAAATAGAAACTAAGTTTCCGGGCGGATTGGGATCAGCTTCTATCAATGTGAAAGGGAAATATGCGAACACCGCTGCCATCGGTGACGCCACCACAGCCATCGGAACGCTGAGTGAAGCGTTTGGTACAGGTTCCACGGCGATCGGTATCAATTCTTTAACTAAAGGTGTAGCCAGCACCGGTATCGGAATCATGGCACGGAGCTGGGGAGATAATTCTCTTGCTCTCGGTACGCAGGTAGGTGCCTACGGAACCCGGTCATCCTCCATTGGCGATACAAACCAGGTAGGGCTGGATATGAAAGATGGAAATAAGTCCGGTAAAGAATCCGCGGCGGTCGGTTCCCAAAATACTATTTACGGAAATCAGGCCTATGCTGTCGGCGCCGGAAATACCATCGGCTCCGCCACGGTTAACACTGCGACGGAAGCAAACGGCAGCGCCGCCGGTGCTGATCAGGATAAAATCACGACAGTCACTGCCGGTACGGTGAAAGGAAATATGGCAGGCGCTTTCGGTTATAAGAATACTATTAATGCGGATAATGCCTATGCAGTGGGCAGCAACTCCACGGTTTCCGCTGATGGCGCTATGGTGCTGGGGAACAACGCTTCTGTAACGGCGAAGAACGGCATGGCTCTTGGCAACAATACAAAAGTGGCCAATGAAAATGCCGTAGCTATCGGTGTCGGTTCGGAAACGGCGGCAGCTGTGGCGACATCCTCCGCAACGATCAATGGAACAGCACATAATTTTGCAGGAGTAAATCCGGCTTCTACAGTCAGCGTGGGTAAGGCAGGCAGTGAGCGGACGATCACCAATGTAGCGGCTGGCCGTATTTCCGCTGCCTCTACCGATGCCATTAACGGCAGCCAGCTGTATGCGGTGACTACGGAAATGGATAAAGGCGTGGCCTATGCGGGCGATGTAAAAGCTGCGGCCGCCGCGGCTAACAAGTTTACCCGGAAATTAGGCGAACAGACGAATATCGTCGGCGGCGTGGCAGATACATCTAAGCTGACAGACGGAAATATCGGCGTGGTATCCAACGGGACAGATACGCTGAATATCAAACTGGCGAAA
>QWCB01002848.1_pt1 | contig 13871 bp, 11 predicted proteins | sample 1972511 | NCBI WGS metagenome assembly QWCB01 (sample SAMN09866719, study PRJNA288562) | Human gut metagenome isolate term5_stool, whole genome shotgun sequencing... | isolation source: gut | host: Homo sapiens | place: USA: California
GTGAGATTTGGAAAACGTGTGACGCTTCTGTTATACTGCCTGTTCGCTCACAATAAGCGAGAACTTTTTTACGAAAATCTATTGAATATGCCATAAGAAGATTATACCACATTATGTACTGTTTTAGGTTCAATTTACTATAAAAAGAGGTAGTGCTATGCTAAAATTTCCAAAGGATTTTGTCTGGGGTTCCTCAACTTCTGGGCCGCAGATAGAAGGACGAGTGCCTGGTGATGGCAAGGGAGATAATCTCTGGGATTATTGGTACCAAGTAGAACCAAATCGTTATTACAATGGCATTGGCCCAGGTAAGACGTCGACCTTCTATGAAAACTGGGAAAAAGATATCGAACTATTGTTAGAAACTGGCCACACAGCCTTTCGTACTTCTATCCAGTGGTCTCGTATTTTCCCACAGGGACGTGGGGAAGTCAACCCTCAAGGTGTGGCTTTCTACCGCCAGGTATTTGAAGCTATCAAGGCTAAGGGCATTCGTCTTTTAGTCAATCTCTATCACTTTGACCTGCCTTTTGCCCTTCAAGAAGATGGGGATGGTTGGGAAAATAAGGCAACTATTAAGGCCTATGAAGACTATGCTCGTTTTTGTTTTGAAACTTACGGAGACTTGGTTGACCAGTGGATTACCTTCAATGAGCCTATCGTTCCTGTTGAGTTTGGCTATTTCTATGATGCCCATTATCCTCATAAGGTAGATGCCAAAGCAGCAGTTAAGGTTGCCTATCATACACAACTGGCGAGCACTCTTGCAGTTAAGGCTTGTCATGAAGTCTTACCAGGCTCTAAGATTGGGATTGTCCTCAACTTGACACCAGCCTATCCACGTAGCCAGCATCCTGCCGATGTAAACGCTGCTCGTATTGCCGACCTCTTTCAGGCACAATCTTTCCTAGATCCGTCTGTTTTAGGAGCTTATCCAGAAGAGTTGGTAGAAATTTTAGCTGAGCATGACTTGTTACCAGAGTACACAGTCGAAGAGTTAGAACTTATACGCGAGAACACCGTTGACTTCCTAGGAGTCAACTACTACCAACCTTTGCGTGTCATGGCACCACGTTTTGCTAAGCATCCTGCCAGCCCGCTTTTGCCAGAGCATTTCTATGAACCTTACGTTATGCCTGGTCGTAAGATTAATCCACACCGCGGTTGGGAAATCTATGAGCAAGGGATTTATGACGTTGCCCAGAACATCAAGGAAAACTACGGCAATATTGAGTGGATGCTGACAGAGAATGGGATGGGCGTTGAAGGTGAAGACAAATTCCGCGAAAATGGAATGATCCAGGATGATTACCGTATCGACTTTGTCAAAGGTCATCTGTGTGAGCTCCATCGTGCTATCGAAGACGGTGCCAACTGTAAAGGCTACTTGATTTGGACATTTATCGATTGCTGGTCATGGCTCAACAGCTACAAAAATCGCTATGGTTTGGTCGAACTTGACTTGGAAACACAAGAACGCCGTCTGAAAAAATCAGGCCACTGGTTCAAAGAACTCAGTGACAATAATGGATTTTAAAAGTAAAATAACCAATTAGATTAAGAAAAACCATTGGAAATGAACTTCTCAATTTGAGAGCTTCCAATGGTTTTTCTTGTTCTTATAATAGTCCGATAAAAAGTAGTAGAGCTGATAAAGCAATAAAGGCTAGGGTTGCAAGACCACGTTGACCTGGGTTGTATATCTTTCGTTCGCCTCGAACGGGGAAAACAATAGCTAGTAAAGCACCGCCAACAGCTCCCCCCACATGTCCAGCAAGGCTGATGCCAGGTATTAAAATACTTCCTACTAGGTTGATGACTAAGAGGGAGAGGTAAGATTGACCAAGCTGTTGAAGATACGGGTTGCGTGAGGCATAACGGAGAACGACAATAGAGGCAAACATGCCGTAGAGCGCAGTTGAAGCACCTGCAGTAATGGCATTGGGACTAAAAACGAGGACAAAGAGATTTCCCATCATACCTGATAAAAGGTAGATAAAGAAAAACTGTTTGGAGCCAAAGATTTGCTCCATCTGACGTCCCAAGAAGTAAAGGGATAGCATATTGACTAAAAAGTGCTCCAAGCCAATGTGGACAAAGGTTGCTGAGAATAGGCGCCAGATTTGTTCAGGCATGGCCTTGATTGCTGGGGGATAAACAGCTCCGAATTTATACAAGGTAGCTGCGCTTGTGTAATTGAAACCACTGGTTAGAAACATGAGTATAAAAACTAGGCTTGTCACGAGGAGAAAGAAGCTCGTGACAGGATAACGACGATCGAAAATTTCTTTCATAGATGAGTACCTCCTCAACAGGAATATCGAAGTGCTCAGGTTGAAAGTCCTGAATCTGACAAGGATAAAGTGTACTAATGGTATGGCCTGGGAAATGCTCCAAGTAGCGGTCGTAATAGCCTCCTCCGTAGCCAACCCGATAAGCAGAAGGATTGAAAGCTAAACCGGGAACATGGATCAAGTCAATCTGAGAAGGCTCAAAGACAATAGCTTCCCCCTGTGGTTCAAGAAGTCCAAAAGAATTTCGTTCGAGTTTCTCTGGTTCATATAAAACAAAGTCCATTTTCCCATGTGGATAAGTTTTGGGAATGAGAATCGTCTTTCCATCTTTCTGAGCTTGTTCGATAAGTTTAGCTGTCTGAAATTCATGGGGAAAAGACAGGTAAGTGGCGATAGTCTTTGCTTCCTTATAAAAAGGATGTTGCAAGAACTGCTCTGTGAGCCAATCATTCATACTCTGCTTTTCTTCTTTGGAAAGAGATTTAAGTTCTTGCAAGACCTGCTTGCGTAAGCTTTTTTTCATAGTTTACTCCGCAGCTTTCTTTGCTAAAAAGCTTGATACAGCCTCGACACCGATTGCCAGAGCTTCTTCCTTAGGACTCATCTTTGGATGGTGAAGAGCATAGGGACTATCAATTCCAAGCCAGAACATGACGCCAGGAACCTTTGATAGAAGATACCCAAAGTCTTCCCCTGTCATGGCAGGTTCGATATCGATTAGTTCAATCCCCTCTTTTTCATCAAAGAAGGTCATCAATTCTCGGGCTAGCTCAGGGTTGTTTTCTACTGGTAAATAACCTCCCTGCTTGAGTTCGATCTCCACATCCATATCAAAAGCAGCTGCCACACCTTCAGCGATAGCTTTGACACGTTTTTGAACTAAGAGGCTCATACTATGTGTGAGAGCACGAATGGTTCCATGTAAGAAGGCTGTATCAGAGATGACATTGTTGGTTGTCCCAGCTTGAAAAACACCGAAAGTGACGACAGCACCCTCGATAGGATCGACATTACGGCTGACAACCGACTGAACTTGAGTCACAAAATAGCTAGCTGCAACCAGAGCGTCGTTTGCTTGATGTGGAAAAGCAGCGTGTCCGCCTTTACCCTTAAAGCGAATCTTAACTTCACATGTTCCAGCAAAGAGTGTATGAGTATTGGTCGCAATTTGTCCAACTTTTAAGTCGGGGCGAACATGGAGTCCATAGAATTGGTCAGGCAACCAGTCACCAAAGGCATCATCTTCATACATGAGCATACCGCCTGCCTCATTTTCTTCCGCAGGTTGGAAGAGAAAGAGGAGATTGTTTTTGGGTTGGTTTTCTAAGGCACGTTCGAGACTTCCAAGGGCAATGGTCATGTGAAAGTCGTGCCCACAAGCATGCATGCGGTCTTGGTGTTGAGAGGTAAAAGGAAGACCTGTTTGTTCAAGGATTGGGAGGCCATCAATGTCTGTCCGCCAACCAATGGTACGTTCTGGCTGACTTCCTTGCAAGTAAACTAAAATACCTGTTCTCCAAGTACGAATCTGAACAAAATCCTTACCAGCTGTTAATGTTTCAATGACATTGAGTAAATAAGCGTGAGTCTTGAATTCTTCTAAACCAATCTCAGGAATTTGGTGAAGATCGCGTCGAGTATGAATCAAATCTAACATAGTTAATTTCCTTCTATTGATACGATAAAGAGGCTGGAAATATTTCAGCCTCTGTTACTAATTACAAGGTGCGAAGCGCATCCTCTAGCGCTGTTTTTTGTTGGGTTTGGCTATCGATTTCCTTGATAACACGAGCTGGGACCCCAGCCACCACAACATTTTCTGGGACATCTTGGGTAACGATAGCTCCTGCTGCGACAACTGAACCACTACCGATTTGGACTCCTTCGATAACCACTGCATTGGCACCGATAAGAACATTGTCTCCGACACGAACTGGTTCAGCGCTAGCTGGCTCAATCACACCTGCCAAAACTGCACCTGCACCAACGTGGCTGTTTTTCCCAACAATGGCACGGCCACCAAGGATAGCACCCATGTCAATCATGGTTCCAGCACCGATTTCAGCACCGATATTGATAACAGCTCCCATCATGATAACAGCATTGTCACCAATTTCAACCTGATCACGGATAATCGCACCTGGCTCGATACGAGCGTTGATAGCACGTTTATCTAGCAAAGGAACGGCAGAATTGCGAGCGTCTTGCTCAACAACATAGTCTTTATTTTCTATCAAACCATCGAGAAGCGGAGCAACATCTTTCCAGTCTCCAAATAGGACATTCCCTAGTTTGACAACAGAGCTAGGTACAGCAGTTGCAAGTTGTCCCTCAAAGGTCACTTTTACACTTGTCTTTTTCTCAGCATTTGCGATAAATTGGATAATTTCTTGTGCATTCATTTTTGTAACAGTCATAGGTGTCTCCTCATTCTTTGTAATGCTTACTATTCTACCAAAAAAGGCTTCAATTTTGAAGCCTTAAGTGTTAAAGGAAGGTGTTTAATTCTTGGATTTTGATTCTTCGATGGACAAGAAAACCATAGGAACGATAATCAAAATCATGGCCAGTACCAAGAAACCATCCAGAACCATGCCAAGGAAAAGAACACTAAGAATAGCAGAGGATAGCGGTTCGCTTGCGCTGACGACTGACACCACCAAGGGAGAAACGAGAGAGACAGCCTTCATCGATAGGAAAAAGGCAAAGGCTGTTCCCAAAAAGGCAATAGTCAAACAAATACAGATACTGATGGCATCAACCTGGAAGCTAATCTTATAAACAGGGTAGAGAAAATTACTAAAAAGTCCAGCGATAATCATTCCCCAACCAACAGTTGGCACAAAACCGTATTTTTTAGCAAAGCGTTGGGGTAAGATGACATTGAACATAACACCTAGGGCACTGAGAAGACCTGTCAGTAAAGCAAGTGGTGTGATAGATAATTTGGATAGATCTCCTTTGGTAGCCATCAAAAAGACTCCAAGCATAGCAGTCAAAACATAGGAAATTGCTTTTTTAGAAGTTTTTTTCTTGTAGATGATGCGATTATATAGAAGTATAAAGACAGGACTGATAAATTGGAGGATGGTGGCAGTGGTAGCGTTGGAATACTCGACACAGAGATAGAAGAAAAACTGAACAGAAAAAATCCCTAAGATGGCATAGGCCAGAAAAGGCAGGTAATTGTTTCGATTTTTCCAGATCTCGAAGAGCTGGGACCGGAGTTTTATACTAGATAAGACGATTACGAAACTACCAGCGACGAGTAGACGCATAGAAGTAATCCACCCTGAAGATACTTGATAATGTGAAAAAAAGTACTCTCCTAAAATTCCGCAGATCCCCCAGATCAGGCCAGATAGGAGAGAATAAATGGTTCCCTTAAAAATATTCTTTTGATATTTATTCATGTTGCTATTGTACCATGAAATGAAAAAAGAGAGTGGAGAAAAATCATTTCTTTCAGAAATTTTCTTTCCCACTCTCAATAATTGTGCTAGTTAGCGCTGTTGATTGCTGCTTCTGCTATTGGAACTAGAGCTACTATTACTGTTCCCGTTACTGCTATTATTTGATGAGGAAGAAGATGCTTTAGGCAGACTTCCTAAAATGGTGTTCCAAGCATTTTGGTAGTCAGAATCGCTTCCACCAATAGCAAATTTGTAGCTAGTAGTTGGAGCACCAGCTTGGTTTGCCCAGTAACTTGTCACCATTTCACCAGTCACATTAATTTCTTTACCGTTGATGGTAACCTTACCTGGTTTTTGACCAGTTGATTTGAGGACTTGAGATGAAGTGACACTTGAATCAAGGTTGAATCGTTCTGTCCCCCAAACAGAAGGGGCTGCTTGTTGAATGGCATTTACCAGATGAGCCATATATTTTGCATTGCGGTAGTGTCCTGCACCTTTACCAAGTGGTCGGTTATCATCGTGACCAAGCCAACCACCAAGGGTTAATCTTGGAGTTGAAAGCATGAGCCACATATCGCCATCTTCATTGGTCGTACCAGTTTTACCAATCCAGTCAGCACCCGCCAAACTTGGGTTGATAGCGGCAAGATCGTTCTGGAAGCTTGAAGTCACTTGGGAAGAAATAACATCTCTTAGTAAGCTCTGCATAATGGTTGCAGTTGCTTTAGAGTAGACTTGTACAGGTTCGTCTTTGTGCTCATAGATAACCTCGCCGCTGGTCTTCTCGATTTTTGAAATCATGTATTTCTTATGGTAAACACCATTGTTAGCCAAGGTTTGGTAGCCATTTGTATGTTGGGCTACAGTGACATCGATTCCTCCCCCCATAGGAAGACTTTCAATGCCATATTCTGGAATCTCGTAGCCCATTTTTTCCATGTAGGAACGAACATCGACTCCCTTTTCACGGAGCGTACGATAGGTCCAGTAAGCAGGAATGTTCCATGAATAATTGAGAGCTTCTTTCAGACTCATCATGGCAGTACCAGAACTATTGACATACATGATCGGATTTCCGTTAGAGAAGTTAGTTGGATAGTTAGATAGGACACTTGCGCTTCCCATCAAGCCTTGGTCAATGGCAATACTGTAGGCTAGGATAGGTTTAGTAGTTGAAGCAGGAGACCTTTTAGTGTTAAAGGCGTGGTTGTTTTGATTACTTTGGTAATCACGACCACCGACAAATCCTAAAATGGCGCCTGTTTGATTGTCCATCAAGACATTCCCAACTTCAGGTTGACCAGTATTATCATCGACAAGGTAGCCATAGTTTGCAACTGCATCTTGCATGGCTGTATGGATAGCTTTATCAATTGTAGTTGTGATACGGTAACCACCATTTTGAATCTCTTTTTCAGCCAATTCATGATAAGATTTTTGGATAGATTCGTTCTTTAGTTCTTGTGCAGAGACGTTATCTTTTTTGATTAGATAATCATACATGAGGTTCGTCGCTTCATCGAGGGCAGTGAAGTAGAGGAAGCCTTTAGAGGTAACGCTAGCATTTTCTGCTGGCAAGAAGTCTTTCTTAATATCGTACGCTTTATAGGTTTCGTAATCTTCTTGGCTAAGGACTCCAGTTCTGTACATATTGTAGAGAACATCTTTTGAGCGCTTGATTCCAAGTTCAATATCTTCTTCGCTCTTCATCTCACCAGTAGACTCATAAGGTGAGTAGGAAATAGGGCTTTGTGGTAAACCTGCTAGGAAAGCCGCTTGAGGGATGGTCAGTTTGCTTGAATCCACACCAAAAATTCCTTTGGCAGCCTGTTGAGCACCTGCGATATTTTGACCTTTATTGTTACGACCAAATGGAGCGACGTTGAGATAGGTGGTCAAGATTTCGTCCTTACTCATTGCTCTCTCTAAGGCTAGGGCATCCACGATTTCAGTTGCTTTACGAGAAATCGTAGGAGCATCACCGACTACTTGTTGTTTGATGAGCTGTTGTGTTAGGGTAGAACCACCACTCGAAGAACCAAGGCCGATAAAGTTTCCTAGACTGGCACGAATGACAGCTTTAGGAACGACACCATTGTGCTCTGCAAAGTGTTCATCCTCGGTTGCAACGATAGCTTGCTTGAGATTATCTGAAATGGCATCTGATGACACAGATGTGCGAAGTAGATCGTTTTCAATAGCGCTAATCATGGAACCATCTGCATAGCGAATTTCAGAGATGGATGAAATATTATTGACCTGCTTGATCAAATCCTCCGTTTGAGGGACACTAACTTGATCAAAGAGAGAAACAGCATACCCCAAAACAACCCCAGTCCCGAGGAGACCGCCAATAAAAGCTAGGATAAAAAGAGTGTTAAAAGTTGCTTTTATTCTAAGTAAAATCTTGGCAAAAATAGTCCAAATGGTCAGCTTTGTTTTGACTTTCTTATTTTTATCTGGACTTTTTTTGGAAGTTATTAATTTTAAAGACCGAAGTAAGGCCAGTCCTTTTTGTTTTATTCTTGTTACATGTTTGTTCATAGAATTCCTCACTCTTTATTATTATACCATAAAAGCAATTATTGCAAGAAATTAGGCTTAGAACAGGGCTTTGAATAGGGATTGGGTCTTGAGATTTAGACATTGAAAAAAGCCAGATTTAAACTAAATCTGACTTTTTGACAAATTGTTTATTTGTCTCCTGAAAGTTCTTTTCCAAGATCAATCAAGTAGTCTTTCAAGTGGTCTTTGACTTGTGGGTGTTTGAGGGCGTACTCGATGGATGTCTTCATAAATCCAAACTTATCTCCAACATCGTAACGTGAGCCTTTAAACTCGCGAGCAAATACTCGTTGGGTTTTGTTGAGAGTATCGATAGCATCTGTTAGCTGGATTTCATTTCCTGCTCCTGGTGTTTGATTTTCAAGAATAGCGAAAATCTCAGGTGTGAGGAGGTAACGGCCAATAATGGCTAGATCACTTGGTGCGTCTTCAGGTGCTGGCTTTTCAACGAAGGTTTCAACGCTGTAAAGACCATCTTTTCCTTCGCCTTGAGGGGCGATGACACCATATGATGAAACTTCATCGTGTGGGACAGGCATGACAGCGATAGTAGAAGCATGAGTCTTCTCATAATCATTCATGAGCTGCTTGGTCAATGGGACAGCCTTGTCATCATTGATATCCATGAGGTCATCCCCAAGCATAACTACAAAAGGTTCATTCCCAACAAAGGCTTTGGCTTGCAAAACGGCATCTCCGAGTCCGCGTGGGTGTGTTTGACGGATAAAGTGAAGACGCATACCAGTTGTTTCATCAACTAGTTTCAAAAGGTCGGTTTTTCCTTTTTCCTTGAGGTTGTATTCTAGTTCAAAGTTTGAGTCGAAATGGTCTTCGATAGAACGTTTTGACTTCCCTGTTACCACAAGAATGTCCTCAATTCCAGACTTAAGAGCTTCTTCAACGATGAACTGGATGGTTGGTTTATCGACGATTGGCAACATTTCTTTGGCCAAAGCTTTAGTAGCAGGTAGGAAACGAGTTCCAAGTCCTGCAGCAGGGATAACGGCTTTTCTAACTTTTTGCATCATGAGATTCCTTTCTAACTGTGGTTTAAGACCACTCGTTCTCTGCCTTGAACTCAGTACTCATGAGTTCAGAAACGGCATCCTTAATATTAACATTTTCATAAATAACTTGGTAGATGGCTTGGGTAATAGGCATATAAACTCCAAGTTCTTGCGCTAATTCGTAAGCAGCTTTGGTTGTTGAAATTCCTTCAATGACCATTCCCATATTTGCTTCGATATCTGCCAAGGCTTCACCGCGACCAAGAGCATCTCCAGCCCGCCAGTTACGTGAGTGGACAGAAGTTCCGGTAACGATTAAATCCCCAACTCCAGAAAGACCACTGTAAGTTAATGGATTTGCTCCAAGTTTAACACCCAGACGAGTAATTTCTGCCAGACCGCGCGTGATAATAGCAGCTTTTGCATTATCACCAAATCCAAGACCATGAAGGGCACCTGCACCAACAGCGATGATATTTTTAAGAGCACCAGCTGTTTCCACTCCGATCACATCCGTATTGGTATAAAGGCGGAAGTAGTGGTTGCTAAAGAGTTTTTGAACATATTGAGCAGTTTGTAAATCCTTGGATGCAGCCGTAATCAAGGTGATGTCACGTACAATCGTTTCTTCCGCATGGCTAGGACCAGATACAACCACAATTTCACTACGCGACTCTTGAGGGATTTCTTCTTCTAAAATAGTTGAAAGACGTTTGTGGCTATTGGGCTCGAGGCCTTTTGAAGCATGCATGACAACCACTTTATGATCCAAAACAGCAGCCACTTGTTGAGCTACCAATCTGGTCACCTTGGTTGGCACCACAAACAAGACAGCATCAACACCCTTCAAGGCTTCTGCCAAATCATGATAGGCAACAATTTTTTCGTCTAATACAGTATCCTTAAAATAGCGTTTGTTAGTATGTTGTGTATTGATTTCGTCAATTTGATCAGGAATATTTCCCCAGATACGCACTTGGTGTCCGTTGTCATTTAGAACTTGTGACAGCGCAGTACCCCATGAACCAGGCCCTAAAACAGCGATGGTTTGTTTGTCCATATTTTCCTCCTTCTGAGAAAGCACTTTCCTATATTCTACCATAAAAAGCCCTATCTTGCATCTATATAACTAGCTAAGATATGTCCTATTGATAGGAATCTGTATTTATCGAAGGTGATGATTCGGGAAAATCAAAAGTGGAGATATAAAAAACAGCCAGGGGGAATTGGCTGTTTTAGTAGGAAAAAAACTAGAGCGTAATGCTGTTATTTTTAGAAATTTTCATAAATAGTAACAAGGAAGTAACTGTCAAGATAGTGAGGATAGTAGATAGGGCTGCTGCCACACCATAATTCCCACGAAGTACTTCAGTGTAAATAGCTACGGTCATTGTTCTAGTTTTTACATTATATAGGAGAATCGAAGTTGAAAGTTCTGAAATCATTGTTACCCATGAAAGGATTGCCCCTGATATGATCCCTGAAAGCATCATTGGGGTTGTGATTTTAGTAAAGGTGTTGAGACGGCTACTTCCCAAGCTTTCTGCTGCTTCTTCGATACTAGGAGCAATTTGTTGCAAACTAGCAACTGAAGAACGAATGGTATAAGGAAGTCTTCTGACAGATAAGGACATAATCAAGATGAAGGCTGTTCCAGTAATCATCAGGAAACCACTCCCGAAGAGGCCTGTATTGAATGAAGAGATAAAGGCAATACCGAGTACAGTTCCTGGTACGATATAAGGTACCATACTAAGACTATCGATTAAGTTGGTAAATAGGTTGCGTTTGCGAACTGCAAGGTAGGAGATGAAGGTCGCAAAGACAACAACTAGAACCAAGGCAAGGAGAGGGATACGAATGGTATTAAAAATAGCAGATCCCATACGGCTAAAGGCAGTCTTATAGCTGTTTAGTGAATATCCTTTGACGAAAACCATACCAGATGTTTTCAGGAAGGATGTATAAATCAAGTAAACTTGAGGCAAAACAGAGAATAAGATAATGCCATAAACTGTCACATAAATAGCAGCCATCTTCCCTTTTGTCGTTTTCTTAGGTTCAATTGGATGAAGCGAGTTCATACTGAAACTGTAGCGATTTGAAACGTATTTTTGGATGAGGAAGATAACTAGGGCGATTGTAATCGCCATAATTGCTAAGGCTGATGCAAAGGCAGAGTTGCCTCCAACTTCACTGATAAACTGTGTATAGATCAAGACTGGGAAGGTACGATATCCCTCACCAATCAACATCGGAGTACCAAAGTCCGAGAAGGCTCTCATAAAGACGAGGAGTGCAGCTGCTAGTAAGGTTGGAACCAAGAGAGGTAAAACGACTGTTACAATTCGTTTTAGACCGAAAGATCCCATGCTTTCAGCAGCTTCCAAGAGGGAGTTGTCGATACTCTTCATAGTCCCAGCTACGTAAAGAAAGACGAGAGGGAAGAGTTGAAGTGTAAAGACAAGCACAATACCTTTGAAACCGTAGATGTCAAGACCTGGCAAGTGAAGTGTGTTGGTTAGAAACTTTGTGATGACCCCGTTTCTTCCCAGCAATAGAATCCAAGAATAGGCACCTACAAAGGGAGCTGACATGGATGCGATGATGATTAATATCTGTAAAAACTTCTTTCCCTTGAAGTCATATATTGAAAAGAGATAAGCTAGCAAGGTACCAACAAGGACAGAAGTGATCGTTGCAGTTACAGAAACCTTGAAACTGTTGATAAGGGTTTCAGAATAGTAAGACTTGCTAAAGAAAGTAACAAAATTTTCTAATGAGAAATGACCTTCATGTACCAGTGCCTGTTTTAATACCGTAACAATTGGATAGACCAGAAAAACAAGATAAGTAAGGAAGATGAAGAAGGAAGACGCAGTCCAGATATTTAGTTTTTTACGCTCCATGGCTGCCTCCTTTTATGAGATTGCGCGAACCATCTTCAGAGAATACATTGAGTTTTTGAGTATTGATACGCAAACGAACGCGATCTCCTTTTTTCAAATCTTCTTCAAATGTAGATTCTTCACTTACCTGAAGTTTTGAAGCAAATCCTGTCTCAATGAAGTATTCAGTATTGAGTCCAAGATAGACACTGTCAGTAATTGTTCCATCGATTGGTCCGTTTTCGTCACGGATAAATTCTTCGGGACGAATGCTGACATGAATAGCTTGTTCTTCCACCTGGTCTAGTGCTGGCATACGAAGAGAATAACCATCTTCAAAGACGATGTAAGCTCCGTCAGCTTGCTTTTCCAAACGAGCAGGGATTATATTTGTTCTACCAATAAAGGTTGCAACAAATTCATTTGCTGGTTTGTGGTAAAGCTCTTTTGGACGTCCGATTTGTTGGATAACACCATCTTTCATAACGGCGATTTGGTCAGAAATGGCCATAGCTTCTTCTTGGTCGTGAGTTACATAGACAGTGGTAATTCCAACTTCGTGTTGGATTTCTCGAATAGCCTGACGCATATCCAAGCGAAGTTTGGCATCTAGGTTACTGAGGGGTTCGTCCATGAGGAGAACGCTAGGATTAACAGCCAAGGCACGTGCTAGGGCAACCCGTTGTTGCTGACCACCACTAAGTTTATCTGGTTTACGATCAGCATACTGGGCAATCTGCATCAACTCAAGGTATTTATTTGTTTGTTCGATGAGTTCATCTTTTGGAACTTTCTTTTGCTTGAGCCCGAATGCAACGTTATCACGCACTGTCAAATGTGGGAAAATTGCATAGTTTTGGAAAACCATCCCAATGTTTCGCTTGCTAGGTTCCATGTTGTTGATTTTAGTATCGTCGAAGTAGAACTCTCCTCCTTCGATGCTATTGAAACCTGCAATCATACGAAGTAAGGTTGTTTTCCCACAGCCTGAAGGCCCAAGGAGAGTGAAAAGGCTCCCCTTAGGAATGGTCACGCTTAGATTTTCGATAACAGCTACATCGTGGTAAATTTTCTTGGCATTGATAATCTTGATCTCACTCATAGTCAACCTCTTTTACTGTTTAGATTGGATATCTGTAAAGACTTCGTTGTATTTCTTCACGATATCTGATTTGTTTTTGATGACATAATCATAGTCTTCAGTTAGTGTTTTAATTTGTTCGATTGGTTTCATGTTTTCGCTAGTTTTAGCATTTTTACGAACTGGACGGTTAGTAGTTGTTGTACCAAGGGTGTCTTGGACTTCTTGAGAAATGATGAAATCGATAAATTTCTTAGCGTTTTCCATGTTCTTAGCGTTTTTAATAATAGCAGCGCTAGCAGGCAGGAAGACAGTACCTTCTTTTGGATAAACAACCTTGATGTTAGCTCCGTCGTTTAGAAGTTTTACTGCGGGGTCTTCGTAAGAAAGACCAACAGCCATTTCTCCATCTGCTACGGCCTTGTAAACGCCAGATGAACTTGAGCCGATTTTACCGTCAATCAAAGTAAAGAGATCTTTGACATAAGTCCAAGCCTTGTCGTCTGTATAGCCGCCCTCAGCTTGTAACATGTTTGTTAGTTGAGCAAAGGCGCTAGAAGAGTTGGCTGGGTCTGCAGTTGCGATTTTTCCTTTGAGTTCTGGTTTGATGAGGTCGCTAT
>QWCB01003677.1_pt1 | contig 13847 bp, 11 predicted proteins | sample 1972511 | NCBI WGS metagenome assembly QWCB01 (sample SAMN09866719, study PRJNA288562) | Human gut metagenome isolate term5_stool, whole genome shotgun sequencing... | isolation source: gut | host: Homo sapiens | place: USA: California
TAAGTACAAGGATATCACCAAGCACAGTAACGATGTTGAAACAGCAGAGGTCAAAAGCCTGCTTAAAACACTGAGTGAGGAACCCTACTATGGAGCAGTAACCAGTCTAGGACTGACACCTATGCTTACGGCAGTTGTCAATGCTCAAGAGGAATATGACCGAGTGGAAAGTAAGGTGCGTACGCTTAAGTCTGCTAAGGAAGTAGGCAAGACCAAACAAGTCCGTATCGAACTAACTAGTATTTACGACCTCTTTCTGCGCTATACCGCAGCCAGCGCAGAAGCCTATCCTGAAAAGGAACACCTGACTCAACTCCTCAAAGATCTAAACACAATCCGAGATAGTAAGAGACGATTGAGTGGACCAAATAAGAAGGATAAGAAAGTTAAAGTAGAAGAAGCAATAACAGTGGCAGGATAAAAAATAAACGTCTTTGGATATATTATTATCTAAAGGCGTTTTTGGGTAGATTCGTGGTATAATTTTATTATGAGATAATGGAGGAATAATAATGGATATTCAATATTTCAATGTTTTTTGTGTCAGAATGATGAGAAGACAGATTATGATTTATCTAAGTTAATTGCTAAATAGCGAAGAATCATGTTGGTGGTTGATGGAAATTAATTTTTAACAATATACATAGAGGTTATATTATGGCAAGTACTATTATCAACTTGGAACAGATCAAATTTGAAGATTCTGTAACTCCGCTTTTTAAAGGTAAGCAATTAGAGTTATCTTCAAAGAATTTTATTTATGCAAGAAACGGGTCAGGTAAATCAACATTAAGTAAAGCAATTTATAATCAAAAACAATCGGAATTTGAAGTACATGTTTTTAATGGTTTTGATTCTTTGATAGGAGAAAATGAGAATCTAGATGCTTTTTCATTAGCTGTTAATGCAAGTGAAAAAGAGGCAGAAATAAAAGAGTTAAAAGAAAAAATTACAAAAACAGAACAGGACTTGTCTTTAGTTAAAAAACTACTTGTTGAAAAAAATGGTGAGAATGAAGAACCAACTTTGTATGATGAGTGCTTAGAGAAAAGTAGAGTATTTAATGAACAAGATAGGAAAATACAAAATTTTTATAAGGATTCTGCCAGAACTATTTCATTAAAAACGGATCCTGTTATTGTAGATAACCCAAGGTCATATAATAAAAAAAATTTTGAATCAGAAATTAAAAGTGCCTGTCGTTTAGAGGAAACTGATATAAATCTTTATAGGAAGATATTGCAGAGCGTTCCGAAAGAAATTGCTCGCATTAGCGAGAAGAAAATTAATTTTGAAAATTATATAAAAGCTGTCAATGAAATTATTTCAAGTAAAGTCGTTGAACGAGTCCTTATTGATAGATTAGACAACCAAAGAAAAATCAACTTCGCTAAAGAAGGATTAGAAATCCATAAAGAAGAAAACATATGTTCGTTTTGTGGGAATGAACTTTCTGATGAAGTATTGATAGAGTTAGAGAGATATTTTTCAGCAGATGAGGTTAAGGAACTACAAAATCGGATTAAAGCTGGTAAAGAAAAAATTACTTACTTGCTTAATGAGATTGCGGCAAATGACAAGATAAGTACTGATGATTTTTTTCCAGATCTTAAAGACGAGGTTGAAAAAGAAAGTAAGATAGTGAATGAGTCTCTAGCAGAGCAGAAATCCTATTTAGAAATACTACTTAAAACATTAGAACAGAAAGAGAGCAATCTCTTTGTGGAAAGTGAAAAGTTAGAGTTATTTGTACCAAATAATGTGAATTATGCTGAAATAAATAAACTTATTGAAATACATAATAAAAATGTTTTAGATATTAAAAATAAACAAAAAGAGGCTAGAGATGCAATTCGATATCATGAAATAAAATTGTTACTTGAGAACTTCCAATATGATGTTCAAATAGAAAGACTAACTGTTCTTAAGAGTGAAAAAGAGGAAAAAGAATTAGTATATAGTCAAAAAGAAGATAAAAAGAAAGAATTGGAACAAAATTTAGCTGAATATCGGAGCCAGGTTGATAAATTAAAACCAAAGGCAGAAAAAGAAGCTATTGAGAGAATAAATAAAAAACTTCGTTTAAAAGTTTCTTGGGAGTTAGATCATGTAGATGATGATAACCTTGGATATTACAGAATAAAAGAAGGGGAACGATATAGAAGTGTAAAACAATTATCAACAGGTGAAAAAAATGTTATTGCATTTTTATATTTTATTGAGCGTTTGGAGGAAGTGAAAGAAGGACGAAAGAAGAATAAAATAATAGTATTTGACGACCCAATGAGTTCGAATGATGATAAAATGCAATATCTAATTATTTGGGAACTACAAAGACTTTACCAAGGTAAAGATAGAGATAAATTTAATGAAGATAGAGACATTATGGTAATTTTGACTCATAATATTCATTTTTATTTAAATGTTCAGCCTCATGGAAATTTCAAAGACAAGAATGATAGAACCAAATATGATAAAAATAATTTTTATCGCATTGATCATCACGAGTTTATTAAAATTTTGAGTGAAAAAGACGATTTTAAATTCTCATGGAATAGATGATACAACTGCAGTTCAATATACAGAAACTATTGATGAGATGAGAGCTCTTTTTTATCAAATTTTTAAAGATAATCACTATGAAGAGCATTTTGAACATTATTGGAAATTTGATACTAGCTGTTAAATAAAGTGTGGGAGTATGGATGAAATTAAAAGAAAATGATAATGTGCCTGAAATTAGGTTCGATTATTTTAAAGAAGAATGGGATAGAAAGAGATTTAAAGATTTTACTAAATTGTCTCAAGGTCTACAAATTGCAATTTCTAGTAGATTTTTAGAAGATGGAGAACATAGATATTTTTATATTACAAATGAATTTTTAAATCCAAATTCTACAAAGAAATATTATATCGAATCTCCATCTGAGAATGTTATTTGCACTGTAGATGATATTTTAATGACTAGAACTGGAAATACAGGAAAAGTGATTACAAATATTTCTGGTGCATTTCATAACAATTTTTTTAAGGTTGATTATGATAAATTTGAAACCTCTAAAATGTTTTTATATTATCTGTTAACATCAAATGATATTCAAAAAGAAATCATAATTAGATCAGGAAACTCAACTATACCTGATTTAAATCATAGCGATTTTTACTCTATAAAAACCTCAGTTCCTGCTCTAGCTGAACAAACCGCCATCGGCTCTCTTTTCCGCACCATCGACGACCTTCTAGCGAGCTACAAGGATAATCTCACAAATTACCAATCTCTCAAGGTTACCATGCTCTCCAAGATGTTTCCAAAAGCTGGACAGACAGTCCCTGAGATTCGTTTGGATGGATTTGAAGGTGAGTGGGTTGAAAAAAGATTAAAAGATATATCTAAACGTGTTACACGAAAGAATAATGATTTAGTGTCAGAAAGAGCCTTAACGATATCGGCTCAATTCGGTTTGATAGATCAGGAGGAATTCTTTCAGAAAAAGATAGCTTCGAAAGATGTAAGTGGATATTATCTTATAAAAAAAGGGGAGTTTGCATATAATAAAAGCTATTCGACAGGTTATCCCTTAGGAGCAATAAAGCGTCTTGATAAGTATGAGAATGGAGTATTATCTACTTTGTACATTCTTTTTAAAGCAGTAGATGTTGATTCGGACTATCTTGCTCATTATTATGAAAGTGATAAATGGCATAGAGAGGTTTCAATGTGTGCTGCTGAGGGAGCACGAAATCATGGATTATTAAACATTGCGCCTGCTGATTTTTTCAACACTAGATTAGTAGTACCTAAAGAACTAGAGGAACAACGTGCAATCGGCTCCTATTTCTCAAATCTCGATAACCTCATCAACTCTCATCAAGAAAAAATTTCTCAGCTTGAGACTTTGAAAAAGAAACTCTTGCAGGATATGTTTATTTAAGGAGAAGTTATGTATAGCTCTATTAAAGATTTAATTGAAAAGTTAGAATCCGAAAAGAAAAGACTTCAAGATAACTTTAGTCAATTGGCTGATTATGACAGAGAAGTATATAAGAGTCAATACCAGCAAGTAGATAATGATTTTTCAACCCTTATTGATTTGATTGATAACGAACTAGATGATGAATTTTTATCTGATGATGTAACAAAAAAGTATAAAAACCTTCGTGATAATTGGTTAGAAAGCCTATCGAATTGTTATGATAGTGATATTTATATGTATGAAACAACCTTACCTCAAATTTTAGAGAATTTTAAAGTAATTAAACTTTTTTCTTTTATTTCGAAAGTGGATTCTACAACAGTTATTATAGGAGCTAATGGAGCAGGGAAAAGTAGTCTTATTAATGAATTGCGGAAGAATAGTATAGATGAGATGTATGTTTTGCCAGCTCAGAAACTATTATATTTTGTGTCTAATATTTCTAATCGTAATAATATTGAACAAGAGAATTATATACGAGATTTGAAAAATACAAATATTAAATATGACACTATTGATTTGTATCCATTAAATATTCAAGATAATTTTTCAAATACGTTTACTAACTTAATAACACTATTAGTAAAAGATATTATGGTTGTAGCTACTTATAAATTCAGAGGACAAAATGATTCGTCATTATCTTTGTGGCAAAAATTGGAAAGAATATGGAATAAAATTAAACCAGAAATTAGTTTTGAAATTGATCCTATAAAAATAATTGTAAATGTTAAAAAAAATGACTCTAAATATAGTATAAATGGTCTTAGTGATGGAGAACGTTGTATATTGTTTTATATTGGAAATGTTCTTCTAGCTCCAGAGAATAGCTATATTGTCGTTGACGAACCAGAAACATTTCTAAATGCTGCCGTCTATAATGAATTATGGGATTTGCTAATATCAGAACGACCTGATTGTCAATTCATTTTTGCTTCGCATAACATGGACTTTGTTCAATCCAGAACTAATGCAACCTATATATGGTGTAAGAAATTTGAAGCACCTTATGATTTGGATTATCAGGTATTGGAAGAGACACAAGAAATGCCTTTATCCTTGTTAACTGAAGTATCTGGGACAAGAAAGCCAATTTTATTTTGTGAAGGAACTAAAAATAGTATAGACTATCAGATTTATTCTAAACTATTCAGTGAATTTTGTTTTGTAAAACCAGTTCAAGGGCATAAACAAGTTATTCAATACACAAAAGCTTATAATAAATTAAAGAAATCACATGGTAATGAAGCTTATGGCATTATTGATTATGACTGGATGGATGAGGCAAGAATTCAAAATTATAAAAAGAAAAATATTTTTGTGCTCCCTTTTAATGAGATAGAGATGTTTTTGATAGATGAAGAAATAGTGAATTATGTTTTATCTGATGATGAGGAGGATAAAAAACAAAAAATTAAAAAACTTCGAGACACTGTTATTGGTTTGTGTATAACAAATAAAGATAAAATAATACGAATTGCCTTGAAAAAGAAACTTGATGAATTTATGGAAGGGAATTTGATAGAAACAAGAGAACCAACCGAGGATGAAGCACGGACATTTTTAGAAAATTTATCAGAAAAATTTGATATAACTGTAACATTAGAAAATATAACTAAAATGGTGGAAGATAGCATAGCTTCTTCAGATTTTTCGACAATTTTAAAGATTTGTAACTTGAAAAATGAAATAATTGGTTCTAAAGAAATTAAAGAAATAGTTTCTAACTTAAAAGAAAAATCTTTAAGTAGTATTGCATTGGATAATGATTTACAGAAAAAATTACGGCATAAATATTTTGAAGAATTGGAAGCAAAACTATTGAACCATTAAATTAATTTTTGATATTTTGAATTAAGTAAAAAGAAAGAAACATTATGGAAACAACACAAACGTCCCAGTCGCTCTATCAAGCCCTGTGGAACTCAGCGGATGTTCTCCGCTCTAAGATGGATGCCAATGACTACAAGTCCTATCTTTTAGGCATGGTCTTTTATAAGTATCTGTCAGACAAGATGCTCTTTTTCGTGGCGGAGACTATGGAAGAGGGGACAGATAGTCTTGAGGATGCCCTTGAGGTCTATCGCAACTACTACGAGGATGCGGATACCCATGAGGATCTGGTCTCTGTCATGAATGATGAGCTCAGCTATATCATCAAGCCAGACCTGACCTTTACGGCTCTGGTAGCACGTGTCAATGAGGGGACTTTCCAGCTGGAAGACTTGGCTCAAGGTTTTCGTGATATTGAGCAGAGTGACGACCTCTATGAAAATCTCTTTGAAGATATCGACCTCTACTCTAAAAAGCTAGGGGCAACTCCGCAAAAGCAAAACCAAACGGTAGCAGCAGTTATGAAAGAGTTGGCTGTGCTAGATGTGGCTGGTCATGCTGGTGATATGCTGGGGGATGCCTATGAGTATCTGATTGGTCAGTTTGCGACTGACTCTGGTAAGAAGGCTGGTGAGTTCTATACGCCTCAGCCCGTTGCCAAGCTTATGACTCAGATTGCCTTTTTAGGTCGTGAGGACCAGCAAGGCTTTACCATCTATGATGCGACTATGGGGTCTGGCTCTCTCTTGCTCAATGCAAAAAAATACTCTCATAAACCGCAGACGGTTGTCTACTTTGGTCAGGAGCTCAATACCTCGACCTATAACCTAGCTCGGATGAATATGATCCTACACGGCGTTCCAGTTGAGAATCAATTTCTCCACAATGCCGATACACTGGATGAAGACTGGCCGACTCAAGAGCCGACCAACTTTGACGGTGTTCTCATGAACCCACCATACTCTGCCAAGTGGTCAGCAAGTTCTGGATTCCTTAATGACCCTCGTTTCTCTCCTTTTGGGAAACTGGCACCCCAGTCCAAGGCTGACTTTGCCTTTCTCTTGCATGGATATTACCACCTCAAGCAGGATAATGGGGTCATGGCTATCGTCCTTCCCCACGGTGTCCTTTTCCGTGGCAATGCGGAGGGAACCATTCGTAAGGCCTTGTTAGAAGAAGGAGCCATTGATACGGTCATCGGTCTACCAGCCAATATCTTCTTTAATACCAGCATTCCAACTACGGTTATCATTCTCAAAAAGAACCGTACTAACCGTGATGTCTACTTTATCGATGCTTCTAAGGAGTTTGATAAGGGGAAAAACCAGAATATCATGACGGATGCCCATATTGAGAAGATTTTGGAAGCCTACAAGTCACGTGAGGAGATTGATAAGTTTGCCCACCTAGCAAGCTATGAAGAAATTGTCGAAAATGACTATAACCTCAATATCCCTCGCTACGTAGATACCTTTGAGGAAGAAGAAGTAGAGCCACTGACAGACATCGTCAGCAAGATTAACGAGACAAATAAAGCAATCGAAAGCCAAACAGCTTCATTACTGGAAACGCTGAACCAACTCCACGGAACCACACCAGAAGCTGATGCTGAACTCAAAGAGTTTTTGAAAAACTTTAAAGGGTGATAGGCTTAATTGATTCGCTCATTATTAATTTACAACTTTGTTTCCGTATTTCCTGGAAACTAGTAAAAAGTTAGGAGAAATATGGAAAACAACAACCAACGTGCCTTTTGTCAGCAACTCTGGGCGGAAAATAAATACCTTGTTTTGAGCCATTCCAGCAATATTTACAAGGACATTCGCCAGTATCTCAAGCAAGAAGTGGTGGAGGTGAGTCAGGTTCAAGAGATGATTGACCGTGCCTGCCAGATTCCAGAACATAGAGGTCAGGTTTGCAATGCCTTTCAGCATATTTGGGGCTATTTTAAAAAGCAAGCCAGCCTTGACGAGCGCAAAGACTATATGCTCTTGCTGGATTGTTACCGCTTTGGTCAGGCTTCCAAGGAGGATTTGATTGCGAAGACGAGAGAGTTGCTTGAACGTTACCCAAATGCTTATCTGCAACATTCTACCTTGTTGAAAGGAGACTCCCATGAGACTTTGGCATGAGGCTTTGATTTCACAGCTTCCCCGTCCTCAGCTCTTAGGGCAACATCGAGAATGTTGTGCTCTTCGTGGCAATGGCTGGGGCAGAAAGCATGCGACAGTGGACTATGTCTTTACCCATTCGCCTTATCGACTCTATGCCTATCATCGTTTGATTATGGAGGAGATGGCTATCCGGGGCTATAATGTCAGTTCAGAGTGGTTAGATAAGAACTACCGAGGGAAGACCTGTCCTTCCTATGAAGACTTAGTAGAGGAAAAGCTGAAAAGTCCTACCTATAGTGAACATGACGATGTCTACTACGAGGAGTGTCTGGCTAATCTCCGTGAGAAGGGGATAGAGCTGGAATAATAGTAAGAATTGTCTTCGATTTATAACTCTTCCCGTAATTTTTTTCGAATAATAAAGATGAGACCTTTGGAATTTTTCTAAGGTCTTTTTTATGAATGTTAGGATTTACTTTTAATAACTTTTGAGTTATAATTTGATTAGAAAGAGGTTGCTTGGTGCATACGATTTACTTCTATAAGGACAAAAATGAAAATGAGCCAGTATTGGATTATATGAGAGAATTAGCTAGTCAGAAAAGTAAGGATAGTCGCATCAAACTCAATAAATTAAATGACTATATCGAGTTGCTTAGTCAACATGGTACGAGAGCTGGTGAACCCTATATCAAACATTTGGAAGATGAGATTTGGGAACTAAGACCACTGAGAGATCGAATTTTATTTGTAGCATGGGTTGATGGTAGTTTTGTTCTTTTACATCATTTTGTCAAAAAGACTCAGAAAACTCCTAGAAGAGAAATTGAAAAAGCCAAGCGTGAACTGAAGGACATAAAAGAAAGAGGGGTAAGTGATGAAGAATAGTGCCGTTGGGAGTAATTGGAAGGATGTCCGATCTGAACTCTTTACCGAGGAGGAAATCCTTGAAAGTGATATGCGAGTGGCTATTATGAGTGAGCTGATTGAGGCTAGACATGAACAAGGAATCAGTCAGAAAAAGCTAGAAGAACTTAGTGGAGTAAGCCAGCCTGTCATAGCTAGAATGGAAACAGGAAAGACTAGTCCTCAGTTGGATACAGTCTTGAAAGTTTTAGCCAGTTTAGGAAAGACACTAGCAGTCGTCCCACTTGAACAGAGAAAGAGTTGATAGGAATGAAATTACTTGGTTGGCTAAAATCATCCACTGGATAATTTCACCTCCCGTCCGCACTTTTCAGAGAAATATCAGAATTACAAAAGAAAAATCAACCTATAGTCTTTTCTAATAGCAAGCCATAGTCACTTATAAGAATTACTAATAACACGTTTTACCAATCTAACTAAAATACAGCTATAAAACAAGCTACACAAAGGATTTGAGGTATTTGTCTCAGGTCTTTTTCTTTTGTTTAAAACGGAGATATAGTTTCAAACTATATCAAAGCCTAATTTTTTACAATTATACAGATGATTTCTTTTCTGTTAAGATAGTTTCAACAACAAATTTTGGAGGACACATCATGTCAACTACAATCATCGGTTTCCCTCGTTTGGGCGAATTCCGCGAATTAAAATTTACAACTGAAAAATACTTTAGAAAAGAAATCTCAGAAGAAGAACTTTTGGCTGCGGCTAAAGAATTGCGTGCGAAACACTGGAACATCGTCAAAGAAAAAGGCATCACTGAAATCCCATCAAATGACTTTTCTCACTATGACAACTTCCTTGATGCTGCCTTTCTTTTCAACGTAGTTCCTGCATCAGTACAAAACTTGGACTTATCAGATCTTGAACGCTACTTCGCTTTGGGACGTGGTTACCAAGGAGAAAAAGGGGATGTTCGTGCCCTTCCGATGAAAAAATGGTTCAACACTAACTACCACTATATCGTTCCAAAATTTGAAAAAGACACTCAAGTAAAATTGGCTGGTCACAAGATTTTTGATGAGTTCCAAGAAGCTAAAGAACTTGGTCTCAACACACGTCCTGTCCTTGTAGGTCCATTCACTTTCCTTCAATTGTCAGACTTTGAAGAAGGCGTAAAAGCAGAAGACTTCGTAGATAGCTTAGTAGCTGCTTACCAAGACGTTTTTGCGAAATTGGCTGAACTTGGTGCAACTCGTATCCAAGTCGACGAAGCTGCTCTTGTCAAAGATTTGACAGCTGAAGAAAAAGCGCTCTTCTTGAACCTCTACAACAAACTCTTGGCTGACAAAAAAGGTCTTGAAGTCTTGCTTCAAACATACTTCGGTGACGTTCGTGACGTTTACGCTGACCTTGTGAAATTGCCAGTAGATGCGATCGGTCTTGACTTCGTTGAAGGTAAGAAAACTCTTGAACTCGTTAAAGGTGGCTTCCCAGCTGACAAGACTCTCTATGCAGGTATTGTCAATGGTAAGAATATCTGGCGTAACAACTACGAAAAGAGCTTGGCTGTTCTTGAGCAAATCCCAGCTGAAAACATTGTTTTGACAAGCTCATGTTCACTTCTTCATGTGCCATTTACAACTGCTAACGAAGAATTTGAACCAGCTATCTTGAACCACTTTGCTTTTGCAGTTGAAAAATTGGATGAGATCCGTGACTTGGATGCTATCCGCAACGGTCAAGGAGCAGAGGCACTTGCAGCAAATAAAGAACTTTTTGCAACTGAACGTGTTGGTGAAAATGCGGAACTTCGTGCTCGTATCGCTGGATTGACTGACGCAGACTACACTCGTTTGCCAGCCTTTGCAGAACGTGAAGCTATCCAAGAAGAAGCATTCAAACTTCCAGCTCTTCCAACAACAACAATCGGTTCATTCCCTCAAACTAAGGAAGTTCGTGCTAAACGTTTGGCCTTCCGTAAGGGTGAATTGTCACAAGAAGAATACGATGCCTTCCTTGCTGAAACCATCGACGAATGGATTAAATGGCAAGAAGAAGTTGGATTTGACGTGCTTGTACACGGTGAATTCGAGCGTAACGACATGGTTGAGTACTTCGGTCAAAACTTGTCTGGTTACCTCTTCTCTAAAAATGGTTGGGTACAATCATACGGTATGCGTGGGGTTAAACCACCAATCATCTGGGGTGATGTGACTCGTCTCAACCCAATTACTGTCAAATGGTCTAGCTATGCACAAAGCCGTACTGACAAACCTGTTAAAGGTATGTTGACTGGACCTGTTACAATCCTTAACTGGTCATTCCCACGTGAAGACATCTCTATCAAGGATTCTACTCTTCAAATTGCTCTTGCTATCAAGGATGAAGTTCTTGACCTTGAAGCTGCAGGCGTGAAAATCATCCAAATCGACGAGGCTGCTCTTCGTGAGAAATTGCCACTTCGTCGTAGCGACTGGTACGAAGACTACCTTGACTGGGCTATTCCAGCCTTCCGTTTGGTACACTCAACAGTAGCACCAGACACACAAATCCACACTCACATGTGTTACTCAGAATTTACAGATATCATCCCAGCTATCGACAACTTGGATGCAGACGTTATCTCATTTGAAGCTAGCCGTTCAAACCTTGAAATCTTGGACGAACTCAAAGCGAAAAACTTCCAAACAGAAGTTGGACCTGGGGTTTACGATATCCACTCACCTCGTGTGCCTAATGAAGGCGAAATCGACCACACCATCGAAGCAATTCTTGCTAAAGTACCAAGCAGAAAAGTTTGGATCAACCCTGACTGTGGTTTGAAAACACGTGGTATTCCAGAAACTAAAGAAAGCTTGATCCGCCTTGTAGAAGCTGCTAAAGCTGCGCGTGAGAAATTGTAAGAAAAGACATTTCTCCATACATGGTTGATCAGTAAGAAATCAACTAGAAAAGGTTCATAAATATGTCACGTCAAACACCGTCCCTCTCATTTGAAGTTTTCCCTCCAAACCCAGCAGTAGGCAATGACAAAATTATTGCAGCCCTGAAAGATATGCAGGACTTGGCCCCACACTTTATCAGTGTGACTGCCAGCAATAATAAATTTAATATCAAAGAGACGACGGTTCGTTTGGCAGACTATATCCAAAATGACTTGGAGATTCCAACCATTGCTCACTTGCCAGCTATCTATCTGACTAAGGATAAGGTGGCTGAGACCATTGCAGATTTGGATAAGGTTGGGGTTCAGAAAATCTTGGCTTTGCGTGGCGATCTCATTCCAGATGTGGAACCACAACAGGACTTCCGTTATGCGACAGACCTGATTGAATTCATCAAGGAGCAGGCCCCACATTTTGATATTATTGGCGCTTGTTATCCAGAAGGGCACCCTGATTCACCAAACCAAATTTCAGATATTCAAAATCTGAAAAGAAAAGTAGATGCAGGCTGTTCAAGTCTTGTCACTCAGCTTTTCTTTGACAATGAGCGATTCTACGATTTCCAGGACAAGTGCACCTTGGCTGGTATTGATGTACCGATTCATGCGGGTATCATGCCAATCCTGAATCGTAACCAAGCTCTTCGTCTCTTGAAGACTTGTGAGAATATCCATCTCCCACGTAAGTTTAAAGCTATCTTAGACAAGTATGAGAATGACCCTGAGTCACTCAGAGCAGCAGGACTTGCCTATGCCGTGGACCAAATCGTGGACTTGGTAACGCAAGACGTAGCAGGCGTGCATCTCTACACCATGAACAATGCAGATACTGCTCAGTACATTCACCAAGCAACCCATGCCTTGTTTAATCATCAATCTTTAGGATAATAAAAAGCAAACCATTCTTCTTTTCATAGAGGAATGGTTCCTTTTTAATAGAAAAGACAGCACTTTTTAAGAAAAATATGATAAAATAGACTCTGTACGTACTTGATACAAAGATGAGGGTATTTAGGTTGTAGAAGTTTGTTTAAAGTTGATTATTTTTTAAACAAAATCTGATAGTGTGTATCTCAAGAAACACGAACGGGGTGAGTGTTTAAAAGATATTTCACGCTATCGTGGTATCTTAGATGATAACAATATTATTATCTAAGACGGGATTTTTGAGAGTAAAATAGTTCGGGAAACTATTTTAGCCTGAGCATAGAAATGAAAAAGCGAAGTAATTAAAAATTACCATTGAAATTCCATTGGATTTCTAAAATCATCCACTGGATAATTTTACCTCCCGTCCGCACTATTTCAGGGAAATATCAAAAAGATACTTAATTGAATTTTGGCCTCATTTCTTAGGAAAAAAGATAAGCTTCCTAGCACTCATCGAGTGCGGCGTCACCTTCCTATTTTTCTACAGAAATGTTCGGCAAGCCGAACCGTCCAAAATATCTTGTGTAATTGAACTCGGCCGAAAAGCTGTGTAAAAAAGATAAACTGTCTTGTCTTCATCGAAGACTTCGCCAGTTTCCTATTTTTACTTTGCTTTTGACGCCCTTTGTATCCTGATTTTTGTAGGCAAGGCGTATAATTTCATCAATCCAAAGGGGATTAAAATGGCAAAACAAGTGTTTCAAACGACTTTTGCGGGTCGTGAGTTAATCGTAGAGACTGGTCAGGTCGCTAAGCAAGCAAATGGCGCAGTTGTCGTGCGTTACGGTGAGTCAACTGTATTGACTGCTGCCGTTATGTCTAAGAAGATGGCAACTGGAGATTTCTTCCCACTTCAAGTCAACTACGAAGAAAAAATGTATGCAGCTGGGAAGTTTCCTGGTGGCTTTATGAAACGTGAAGGACGTCCTTCAACAGATGCGACCTTGACAGCGCGTTTGATTGACCGTCCAATCCGTCCAATGTTTGCGGAAGGTTTCCGTAATGAAGTGCAAGTCATCAACACGGTTCTTTCTTATGATGAAAATGCATCTGCACCAATGGCGGCTATGTTTGGTTCATCATTAGCCTTGTCTATTTCAGATATTCCATTTGACGGACCAATAGCTGGGGTACAAGTAGGCTATGTTGATGGAGAAATTATCATCAACCCAAGTCAAGAAC
>QWCB01004294.1_pt1 | contig 13835 bp, 12 predicted proteins | sample 1972511 | NCBI WGS metagenome assembly QWCB01 (sample SAMN09866719, study PRJNA288562) | Human gut metagenome isolate term5_stool, whole genome shotgun sequencing... | isolation source: gut | host: Homo sapiens | place: USA: California
TTCCTGGATTGATTGCCAAATATACATTTGCTTCTAGTTATAAAAATCTAAATGACCGCGGTGCTTATATGATGGCATCTATGCTATCTAATATTGGTACTTTATCTGGTCTATGTGCTTTTATAGTTTATGGTATTCAAGGCTTTGCTTATCTTCAAATTGTAGCCATGTTCCAAACTTTATTTACATTAAGCGTATGCTTTCCTTTAGCTAATTATTATCACTCAAAAGCTAGCCGTAGACATCATCAAAAAAATCAAATCAGTATTCGCAAATTATTATTCAATCTCAATCAATTACCAGTTTTAGCAATGATTATCGGTTTTTGTTTAGCTTTAAAAAATATCCCTACACCACAAATTGGTTATGATATTTTTAATTATTTAGTACATATAGGTGCTTGGGCAGGTCTATTTCCTGTTGGTTATATCACTAGATTTGATAAAGCCAAATATTTTTTACGTAAAACAAGCGATATCATTGTAGTAAAATTCGTTGTACTTCCTTTAATCGCCTATTTTGTTGTGATTTATCTTTTCAACGACCCTATTTTAATTGGCAGTATGATTATCGCCTTTTCTGCTCCAACTGCAATCAATGCTGTACTTGCTTGTAGCATATATAAATTAAATGTAAACATCGCTATCTCTTCATTTCTTTCCACAACAATCATCTTCTTACTCATAATATTCCCTCTATATTTCTTTGTAATTAAAGATTTAATCATACCTTAATTAATAATAAAAAAGTAAATAAGTAGTTTATAACTACTTATTAAAAATAATTTTAAGAAAATTTATTTTTATCTTTACATGTACATTGTATACATGATACAATATGCATATAGAGAAGATAAATTTTCGCGGAGGCGATTTAAATGCGTATAGAACATGATTTTTTAGGTGAACTTGAAGTTCCTGATAATGCTTATTATGGTGTACAAAGTCTTAGAGGTTCTCATAATTTTAATATCACTGGACAAAAACTAGATTCCGATTTTATCATTGCACTTGCTATGGTAAAAAAAGCTGCAGCTATGGCAAATTTAAAAACAGCTCGTCTTGACAGTAAAATTGCAAAAGCTTTAATAGCAGCTGCTGATGAAATTATTGATGGAAAATTACATGATAATTTTATTGTTGACCCTATCCAAGGTGGTGCTGGTACTTCCATCAATATGAATATGAATGAAGTACTTTGTAATCGTGCTTTAGAAATTATTGGAGAGAAAAAAGGACGCTATGATATTATTTCTCCAAATAATCATGCTAATATGGCTCAATCTACAAATGATGCATTCCCTACAGCTATAAAATTATGTATTATTTTAAAATCTCGTAAATTAAAAATTGCTTTAAAACGTTTATCTTGGGAATTAGAACACAAAGCTCAAGAATTTAAAGATGTTCTCAAAATGGGTAGAACACATCTTCAAGATGCTGTACCTATTACTTTAGGGCAGGAAATGTCTGCTTATGCTTCCGGTGTAAATCGCGGTTTACGTCGCATTGAACATGCTTTAATCAATTTACACTATATCAACATGGGCGGAACAGCTATCGGCACTGGATTAAATGCTGAACCTAATTACATTCCTGAAGTTGCTAAAATTTTATCTGTATTAGCTGAAGAAGATTTCCATGTAGCTGAAAATTTAATTGATGCTACTAATAATACAGATGGATTTGCTGATATGTCTTCTGCTTTAAAAAATACAGCACTTATGCTCATAAAAATGGCAAATGATTTCCGTTTAATGGCTTCTGGCCCTCGTTGCGGTTTAAATGAATTAAAATTACCAGCTCGTCAACCAGGTTCTTCCATCATGCCAGGAAAAGTAAATCCTGTTATCGCTGAAGTTTTAAATCAGACTTGCTACCAGATCATTGGCAATGATACTGCTATCTGCCTTGCTGTTGAAAATGGTCAATTTGAATTAAATGTTATGGAACCTGTAATTGCATTTAACATCTTTAATTCCTTAAAATATATGACAAATGCTGTTAATACTTTTGTTGATAATCTCTTAATCGATTTAGAAGCTAATAAAGAACAATGCTATACTTGGCTCAACCATAGTGTTGGTACAATCACAGCATTACTTCCTCATATTGGCTATGAAAATGCTTCTATGATCGCTAAAGAAGCTTATCAAACTAATAAACCTGTACGTGAAATCATCTTAAGTAAAAATCTATTAACTGAAGAAGAATTAGATATTATCTTATCTCCAAGTGAAATGACTCGTCCTGGTATCGCTGGTGATAAATTATTAAAAGAAAATCTTCAAAAAAGAGCTTAATATAAAAATTACCCCTAGTAATAAAATTTACTAGGGGTTTATTTTATTTTGTATTTATTTTTGCCATTAATGATGGTAATTCTTTAATATCATTGATTGTATAAGCTGGATTTTCTACTTTGCCAAAGCCATAACTTGCAAAAATCATAGGAATATTTGCTATTTCACAAGCTTCAAAATCGCCTTGTGTATCTCCTACATAAATAGCTTCATCTATATTATTTTTTTTCATCAATAATTTAATAGTTTCGCCCTTATGCAAGCCTGTATCACCATAACATAAATGATCTTTTACTTTATCTGTCATATTTGCATATCTCAAAGTTGTTTCGATATAGCCTACCTGACAATTACTTACGACATATAAATTATAATCTTTTGCTAATTCGTTTAAAGTATCAATAACACCATCATAAAAAACGCCTGAATGTTTTTCTAAATAAGCATCTTCATAATCATAACAAGCCTGACAAACTTCAGCACGTTTTTCATCATCTAAAGTAGGCAACATAAGTCTGCCAATTTCATCCATAGTTTTACCGAATAATTTTTTTAATTTATCGCCATCTAAATTTGCTTTAATTCCTGCTTTTTCCCAAATAGCTTCATTCCAACTTTCAGCTACTACATCAGTAGAATCCCACAAAGTACCATCAATATCAAAAATAATATTTTTCATAGAAATCTCCTTATTATAAAAGTATTTATTTCCATTTTAAGAAAAATCTTAAAATTAATCAACAATAATTTATCTAAAAAAGAAGACTTTTATTTTAATTATAAACACGAATAGATAATAAAAAACATACTATTTACAACTATACAATCATAAAATTATCTTTATAAAAATAGTATTGACAAAAAAAGATTTTATGTTTATAGTATTAGACAAAGACAAATGCAATGAACAGGAAAAGTATATTTGTGAAGTTTTCAGAGAGTTATGGTTTGGTGTGACATAATAATATAGCAAATAGAAATACACCTGTGAGCTACTGGCTGAACATTTATTTAGTAGGCTTAGTCGGAATGCCACCGTTATCATAGGCTAGGGTATGTTAGTATCTGAATAAAGTGGCTTGCTAATAGCAAGAAGGGTGGTACCACGGGTTAATTACAGCTCGTCCCTATTTTAGGGACGAGCTTTTTTGCATTTTGCAAGCTCTGTTTTGCCCGCAAAAGTGATACTTCAAAAATCAAAGTATGACCAATGCCCGAAAACGCTTGGCAATTTGTCTGTTTTTCCGCAAAGGACAATTATAAAGTTTGGCGCGGCAGGGGTTTGTATTCTTGCGGGCTTTGTGGTAAAGTATATACAATCAATTTATAGGCAGCAAACATGAATGATTTTGATGCTGATTTGTATCGGATGCGTTAAGGTGTATCTGAAAACAAAGAAAATGACGAATATTTCGCAAGCACAAGCAGGATTTAAGGCAAATAGCCGCAGGAATCCTTTGTGGATTTCAAGGCTGTTTAACGCAAAATCCAGCTGTGCTTGTAGAAATAGACTAAATTTTCGACTTTTCAGATACACCCTAGAACCCTCCCGCACCTTTGGCGAGTACCTGCTGGTCCCCGGCTATTCCTCTGCGGAGAATGTGCCCACGGCGGTCAGCCTGAAGACCCCGCTGGTCAAGTACCGCAAGGGGCAGGAGGAGTGCCCGCTGCAGATGAATATCCCCATGATCAGCGCCATCATGCAGTCGGTCTCCGGCGATAAGCTGGCTATTGCACTGGCTCGTCAGGGCGGTGTTTCCTTTATCTATGGCTCTCAGAGCATCGAGAACGAAGCTGCTATGGTGCGCCGCGTCAAGAGCTTCAAGGCTGGTTATGTGGTGTCCGATTCCAATCTGGCTCCCACCGCCACCCTGCATGATGTGCTGGAGCTGAAGGCACGCACCGGCCACTCCACCATCGCCATCACTGCCGACGGCACTCCTAACGGCAAGCTGCTGGGCATCGTGGCTTCCCGCGATTACCGCGTCAACCACACCCCGGACGACGCCTGCGTCACCACTTTTATGACCCCCGTTGAAAAGCTGGTCACCGCTCCGGCCAACACCTCTCTGCACGACTGCAACAACATCATCTGGGACAACAAGATCAACACCCTGCCGCTGGTGGATGCCGAGGGCAATCTGGTGTATATGGTATTCCGCAAGGACTACGATTCCCACAAGGCCAACGTCAACGAGCTGCTGGACAAGAACAAGAGCTATGTTGTGGGTGCCGGCATCAATACCCGCGACTACGCCCAGCGCGTGCCTGCACTGGTTGAGGCCGGTGTGGATGTGCTGTGCATCGACTCCTCTGAGGGCTACTCCGAGTGGCAGAGTCGCACCATCGGCTGGATCCGCGAGCACTACGGCGACACCGTCAAGGTGGGTGCCGGCAACGTGGTGGACGCCGAGGGCTTCCGCTTCCTCGCTGAGGCTGGTGCAGACTTTGTGAAGATCGGCATCGGCGGCGGCTCCATCTGCATCACCCGCGAGACCAAGGGCATCGGCCGCGGTCAGGCTACCGCTGTCATTGAGGTTGCCAAGGCTCGTGACGAATACTACAAGGAGACCGGCATCTATGTGCCTATCTGCTCCGACGGCGGCATCGTCCACGACTACCACATCACCCTCGCTCTGGCTATGGGCGCAGACTTTGTGATGCTGGGCCGTTACTTTGCCCGCTTTGACGAGAGCCCCACGAACAAGGTGCGTATCAATGGCCAGTATATGAAGGAGTACTGGGGCGAAGGCTCCAACCGTGCCCGCAACTGGCAGCGCTATGATCTGGGCGGCTCCACCAAGCTGAGCTTTGAGGAGGGCGTGGACAGCTATGTGCCTTACGCCGGTCCTCTGGCAGACGGCGTGCAGACCACCCTGTACAAGGTGAAGAGCACCATGTGCAACTGCGGCGCTCTGTCCATCCCCGAGCTGCAGCAGAAGGCCAAGCTGACCGTCGTGTCCTCCACCTCCATCGTGGAGGGCGGCAGCCATGACGTCGTGCTGAAGAACGCCACCCCCAGCATCATGAACGGCTAAGCCTGTTCTGAAAAGAATCTATTGATTTAAGCGCAGAGACCGCTGCACAGCGTTTGTGCAGCGGTCTTTTTGCGCGAAAATACTTGCACCGGCAGGGGAATCGTGCTATCATGATAGAAACGCTCTGTCATGACAGGGCGGAGGATCCCCCTGCCGGGCAAGCGGCAGGCGGCGCGCAGTAGGGAAGAGCTGACGCCGGGTATAAATAGAGAGGAAAACATTCATGAACGAGATCAAGGTTGAGCCTTATATCCCCGATGAGGACTACGATAACCCCGCGATGGTGGTGGATTTTTATGAATTCACCATGGCAAACTGCCTGTTCCTGCATGGCTTTAAGAATACCACGCTGGTGTTTGATATGTTCTTCCGCAAAAACCCGGATAATCAGGGCTATTCCATCAGCGCAGGCCAGCGCAAACTGACCCGCTTTTTGCTGGACTATCACTTCAATGAGCAGGATATCCACTGGCTGCGCACCAAGGGCATGAGCGAGGAGTTCTGCGAGTATCTGCGCACCTACAAGTGGAAGGGTGATATGTACGCCCTGCCCGAGGGCACGGTCTGCTACCCCCATGTGCAGATGGTGCGCATCGAGTGCGATCTGGTGGGCGCGATCCTGATCGAGACCTACCTGCTGCAGACCATGAACTTCCATAGCCTGATCGCCACCAAGGCCACCCGCGTTACCGGTCTGAACACCCACACCCCCCGCAACGTCATGGAGTTCGGCACCCGCCGCGCACAGGGCGAGAGCGCCGGTAACGATGGCGCTTACGCCGCAGTGCTGGGTGGCTGCATCGGTACGGCCAACTGTCTGGCAGAGATGAAGTTCGGTGCAGAGGTCAAGGCCGTGGGCACCGTGGCACACAGCTTTATCGAGTTTTTCCCCACCGAGTTCGATGCCTTCAAGGCCTTTGCCGATACCTACCCGGATTCGGTCAGTCTGCTGCTGGATACCTATAACATTATGGAGAGCGGTCTGCCCAACCTGATCAAGCTGGACGATTATCTCATTGAGAAATACCCCAACGATCCCAACCGCCGCGTCAAGAGCGCCCGCATCGATTCCGGCGACCTTGCCCGCGGCTCCAAGCGGCTGCGCAAGGCACTGGATGCCGCCGGTAAGCCCTACATCAAGCTGGTAGCCTCCAACGGTCTGGATGAGAAGAAAATCGCCAACATGGAACTATACGAGCACGCACACTTCGACTCCTACGGCGTGGGCGAAAACCTCATCACTTCTGCCTCCGACCCCGTGTTCGGCGGCGTATACAAGTTGGTGGCAGTGAAGAAGCCGGACGGCAGCTACACCCCCAAGATGAAGTGCTCGGACTCCGCCAGCAAGGCCATCATCCCGGGCAAAAAGATGCCTTGGCGTCTGTACGACGAAAACGGTCAGGCACAGTGCGACCTGATTGCCATGGACGGCGAGGTCATCGAGGCCGGTAAGCCGGTCACTATGGTCAATCTGGACTCGGACGCCATCGAACGCACCATCACCTTTATCCCCACCGCTGTGCGCCCGCTGTTGGTGCCGCATATTCTGGGCGGCGAGCTGGCCATTGAACTGCCCTCTATTGCAGAAAAGAAGGCCTATATTGCAAAGCAGCTCACCGAGGAGACTTGGGAGAGCGAGTTGCGTCTGGAATGCCCTCACAAGCACTACGTCAACATGACCCCCGCAGTGGCCGAGTGCCGCTCCCGGATGTACGCCGAGCTGCACGGAGGCAAGGTGTAAGCAGCACCGAATAAGCGGTTTTTCTTGACAAAACAGGGAAACTATTGTATCATAAAAGCCGCTGATTTAATAAAAATGTTAATACCACCAGATTGCGAATAGCAGTGTGGTTGTAATAATTTTTCCTCACACCTGTTATTCCCGGCTCTCTCTCAAGCCAGAGGGCAGCAGGACTTTGTAAGCCGGGGTTGCGCCGCTGTGGTGAAATTGGCAGACACGAGGGACTTAAAATCCCTTTCTGGAGACAGAGTACGGGTTCGACCCCCGTCGGCGGCATGTAAAAGCTCAGAATTGTTCGTTGATTCGAATGATTCTGGGTTTTTCTTTTTATTCCATTTTCTGGAAGTGCTGAGCGGGCGAGAGGGATTTTTCGCGAAAAAAGGAGGAGTCTCTCTCGTGCGTAACCGTGATTTAAGACCCGCTGCCAAGGCAAACCCCACCATCCAACAGGCCTTTGAAAGGTTCCAAAAGTACAACCGGCTCAAGAACCTCTCCCAAGGCTCACTCGACTTCTACGTCGCAAAGGGCAGAAGCTTCTTTCGGTTTCTGGGGGATACAGAGCAGCCCATCAATACCATCACAGAGGAAACGGTAGAGGATTATATCTTCTATATGAAGGACCAACAGCTCCACGATACGACCATCAATACGAATCTCCGTATGGTGCGTGCGTTCTTGTACTGGTGCATGGAAAAAGGCTATCTGGAAAAGTATCCGATCAGACTGGTGCGTGCCGATGATCCGATCAAGGAACCCTACACCACCGACGAGCTGCAGAAGCTATTGAAGGAACCGGACTGCAAGACCTGCTCCTTTGCCGAATACCGCAATTGGGTCATTGTCAACTTCCTGCTTGGTACCGGCTGCCGTGCGTCCACGCTGCTCAACCTGCAGATCGGAGATTTGGACCTTTTCGCCGGGACAGTGTTTTTTCGTCACATGAAGGCGCGTAATCAGCAGATCGTGCCGCTCTCTAAGGCACTGGTCAAGATCATGGAGGAGTATCTGGAGCATCGTACCAGCGACCCTACAGCCCCGTTGTTTGTCTCGGAGTATGGCAACCAGATGACGTTGAATTCGCTCGGGAATGCGATTTGGAATTATAATCATAGCAGAGGCGTGGAGAAGACCTCTATGCACCTGTTCCGGCACACCTACGCCAAACTGTATATCCAAGCTGGCGGCGACCCGTTCCGCCTGCAAAAGCTGCTGGGACACGCTGACCTTACCATGACTCGGCGGTATGTGGCACTGTATGCGGACGACCTGAGAGCCAACTATGACGCCCTGAACCCCCTAGAGCAGCTGACCCGCCAAAATCGCCATGGAGATAAGATCAAGATGGGGAAGGGGGAGGGAAAGTAAAAATGGGTCAATGTCCCTTGAGCAAAACGAGATGATATGGTATAGTGAAATCAAAAAAGGAGACGCGGATCAACATGAGTGATGAAGAGAAGCGCTGGCCATTCGATGGTTTCTACCTGAAGCTGGCTGAGGCACAACGGGAGTATGAGCAGGAGCAGCACATTGACCCTGCCTCGTTGACGGAAGAAGAACGACAGCAAAAATTGCAGGAGATTCTGGATTGTATTAAGGCCTCTCGCAAAAAGAAAAAGGAGGCCGACGAACAGCTTGATCCCATTGTGCCGGAGGAAGAACCGGAAACCGCCGGGGCAACTCCACAGCCTGCAAAACAGTACATCACAGATCTTGTTGGTGAGGATTACAAGAACTGGCATGGAATCGTGGTGCTTGATGCGGGCACGAACTCCGGCAAGACCTATTTTATTCTGAAGACATTGCTGCCGTGGGCATATGAACATCGTAAGCGTATTCTGATTCTGTGCAATCGCGAAGCTCTGCGCAACCAGATCGAGCGCGATGTGAACCGTTTGGGGAGTATAGAGGTATCCTACGAGGACTATGATCCCGCGCTTGGAGGAATTGTCAACAAACCCGCCATAGATAACAAGTATGAGCACACCATCCGTGTTGAAACATACCAGTGGCTGGAAACCTTCCTGCAAAGGAATGAAGATGCCGCTAAAACTTATCTGAGATCGTTTGATTATATCGTGTCAGACGAGTATCACTACATGGTAACAGATGCCAGCTTCAACGATCATGTGGATGCAAGCTATGAGGCTATTAAAGAGCTGTGGACAACGAAGACCTGCATCTTTATGAGCGCAACCGCCCGCCCCTTCTTTGACTATTGGGAACTGCGGAAAATGATCCCGAAGGGACAGCACTATCGTCTGCCGATGGATTATCGGTTTGTGTCAAGCGTGAAGTTCTTCTACCGTGACGATGACGAGTTGGATATCATCCGCCGGGTACAGCCGGGAGAAAAGATCCTCGTTTTTGTGAATACCATCGCCAAGTTGCGAAAACTGCGGGACACTCTGAAGGCAGAAGGCATAGAGGATGTGGCGTGCCTGTGCTCCAAATACCGTCAGGAAGCGGAGGAATTTGACAAACTGGATGATGTGCTCGTGGGCAATGTTCTGCAGCATCAGGTCACACTGACCACAACGACCCTCTATAATGGTGTGGATATGAAAGACCGTGCGCTGAAATATATTGTCAGTGAACTGTGGAATCCGCTCGTTAATGCACAGATCCTTGGCCGCAAACGTCCCTTGGATGAGGGGGATACCTGCGCGGTGTATTTGCTGCATTACCCCAAAGAACGTCTGGAAGGGGAACTTAAAAAAGTCGAGAAGTATCAGCTGGAACCGGTCGAGGCATATCGGAAATGGTTTGATGATAGGAAGGCATGGAAGACATACCTGCATCAGCCTGAAACAGTGGAAATACTGAAAAAAAGCCATACAGTCGTTCTGGATCCACGGGAAGGTGAATACTGCTGGCGGAAACGTGCGACCTTGCAGGCTCGTGTGGAACGTGTTTTCCTGCTGCAAATGCTTGAACAGGGGTATCAGACAGAGCTGCTGAAAAAGATCGATGAAAGCCTGCTTGCAAAAGTAGAACGCCTTGAACCGCCGCCACTGCTTGCATATCTGGATGCCCATCTGAATGAGGAACGCTACTATCAAGACTGGCAGAAGATCTTCTTTGAGCTGGGGCACATCTACAACAAGGCAGATGGACACGCTGAAAAATCGTTGCCAAGCTATACCTGTGCACGTCAATGGCTACAGCACTATGGATATGATTTACAGAAGAGACGTGTAACAAGTGGAGAACTGCGAAATAAGAACGTTTGGTGGGTCACAAAGCAGTAAAATGCGCACGAAATTCACTATACTATATAACAAAGTGAAAAATATGCGCACGGGTGCCGCTCTTTATTCGACTTTCTTTATTTGATTTTTTGCGTGGTTGTGTTAGCCGAGTGCTTCTTGAACGGCCGAAGCATGAGGACGGGACAGAAACGCTCGGTTAACATGATCACGCCAACGGAAATCTTGACTAAGCGAACCTGTGAGCTTTTTCAAGATTGGAGTTGATCTAAATGGTATGAGCGCCAGCGAATACCTTCCTCTTTATTAATACGTCACTAATAGGACGCATAGCAAAAAAGGGCATTGATTCGATCATAGTGAAATACCTCAAATAATTGATGCAAATAAGCGCTGTCTGGAAATGTATAGGAGATACGTCAATTCGTCGATTGCTTATATTTTAGTAAGCGTCTGCCCGGCGGATGGTATCACAAGCTATTGTCCTATCTGGGTTGACACAATAAAAAAATGAATTTCAATCAGAATGTATCGTGCTATCGTATAATATAAGGGCGTCTGCGTGGTGGACACCGTTTGATGACTGAATTTTGAGCTGTCAAAAGGGAGTCGCATTCCACGACCACCCTGAAACATGACTCAAGGAGGGGGTTTCAATTTGAAATCCCCTTGAAAGCTTATCAAGACGGTCTTTGTTACGCTTGTGACAGACGGCAGATTTCCATGACGCCACGCATATTGTATACGTAGGTTTGCTGTTTTCCACCAGGGGTAATCAAATTGATTAACCCTGAAAGTGGGTCGAGACGCTCTTTATTCCGCCGATAGAATCGCCATACACGACCCTGTACCAAACAGTACGCACCTGCAACGGCCTAAATTGGAGTGAGGTCACTTAGACTGACCCCATCAAGAAAGGTGTCCCCAATTTTGGGGAGATGTAGACGGTGCTCAAAAATGTTCTCCGTGCGCACAAGTGAGTATGCTCAAAAATGAGCGGTCCTCCATGTTCTATAAAACCAATAACGTTTGACCAAAAGTGGTCGAATGAAACTGTTCCCCCACAATTTCGGGGAGACTCATAATCAAATCGAAAATCCGCCGGGATGTGTGCTGTCTGATATTAAACGCGGCTCTTTAAGTTCACTTTCTGACTGAATACTGTATAAAATAGAAGGAGCCCTGCTACTCGTGTCTGAGCGGCAGAGCCCTGTTGCTGCTATAGGAAATGATGGTTGGTGTTAGCGTTCAATGATCTCAGTGGTAATTCTGGTTTGACCTTCACCAAGAAGTTTGCCATATGCGCGGTCTGAGATCCGCTTGAATTCTTCTGCTTTTTCTCTTGATTCAAAGTGATCTTGTCCCAGCACGGAATTTCCGTTCTCATGATCGATAATTTGTACCAAGATTTTATTTTCAGCCATAAGCTTACCTCCTGCTGCTGATAGAAGTGGTGACGATGGGCGCGATGTCTATTACCGCAGCTTTCTCATATATGCTTGGGACGTTCTTTTCTGACTCTCATAGAAGGTAACGCCGGTAACATCATCCACGACCAGATCATCATAAGGGATGCCCTTTTTGTTCAGATGATCAATGAACCAGCGCTTTTTCAGATAGCACCACGGGGTTCTGCTGAGGTCGCCGTAACTCGATGCAGGCCGTTCACATGCGTTGTAGGTCTTGCCGCAGATACTCCACCATTCTTTACGCACCCGCTCCCGCATTTGCAGAACCTCAGAGGTGCCATGAAGGCCATGCTCTTCGCCATACTGATAATCTGCCTTCTTGATTTTTGCGTTCTGTCCCGCGCTGACTGCACCAGCCGCACCAAGACCGAACAACCCTAAAAATAACGAAAAAGCGCCTGCCATAATAGTTTCCTCCTGTATTTTGAAGTGTGTTTGCTTTTGCTGTACCTGAAGTCTATCAAACTATGCATCCGATAAGATGGACTTACAAGTGTGCTGTTAAAAATATGGAGCGTTGTGGCTGCCGTCGCGCGGACTGATGGTTGACCGCACTATAGCAGGCAAAAAGTATCCGGTAAGGCCTCCGGTGGCGGGGCACACCTCACTCCGTCAGCCCCAACAGATAATCGGTCGACACCTGATAGAATTGGGCAAGCTGGATCAGATGAGGGATCTCGGGACATTTGTCGTGCTCCCATGCGTAGACTGCCCGGCGGGTCACACCCATAGTTCGGGCAAGGTCGGTCTGGGTATAGCCGTGCGTCAGGCGCAGATGCTGCAAACGTTCTGATATAATGGTCATAGCTGCTCTCCTTTAAATAATGGGCGTCCTCTCACAGTCCGGCGGATCTCTGTCTTTACGGATGCATTTTTAAACAACGTCAAGGGTAATGGTGCCGCTCTCTTTGGTGATGATCTCATACTCGGTGGTCTGGATATCCCGCAATACCAGCTTTTTCAATGCTCAGGATGCTGGCAAGGGGGATGGAAAGCATGGTGTGTCCGGCCATGAAATGCAGCTCTGACTTGTTCCGGTGCGTGTGCAGCTGGATGTCTTGGAACGCGATGTCTGCCCCGGAAAAAACGGCGCACCCACTGGCTTTGCACTCGGATGTCTCGGCAAGAAAGGTGTCAACAGCGATTTTATAAGTATCCATGGAATGTCTCCTGTGATTTTATATAATAGCACTACTCTCACTCGTGCCCTCGCTCTCTGTCCTGCTATGATTAGTCAGCCTTCACGAATAGCTCCATGCAGTCCGCACAGATGACCCGCACTTCCTTGGTGCTCCGGATGATGGTACCGCACTTGGGACATACCCACCGCCGGGTGCTGCTCTTTGCCTTGGGAGGCTTGGGTGCGCCGGTCTGACTGCTGCCGGGTGCCTTGCTGCCTGCTCCGGTGCCTGCCATATCCGACCACGCCAGCCGCTCACCCATCTGGATGTCCTGCCAGCCCTGAAAGATGATGAAGTCCAACAGCTCCTCGGACGGGCTCGTGATGGTCCAGCCGTATTTCTCGTGGTGGTCGACAGTCAGCCCGTGTGCCTCGGCCTGCTCTTTAAAGCGCCGGTTGTGATAGACCCCGTTGTTGCTGGTATCCTTGATACCGGTCTCCATGCAGTACTCATGCACCATCTCATGCAGCAGGGTGGAAGCGGTCTCCTCGATAGGACGGTCAAGGGTAGCCGACGAAATATTGATCTCGTACTTGTTCTCGCCGCCTGCCTGCCAGACCTTGGAGCAGGTGATATGACCATAGGCGGACGGGGTCTTTTTCAGGCTGATGATGGGCTCGGGCAGCTTGCCTGCAAAGTAGTGCTTGTTGAGCTCGCGGAACATCTTTTCCAGCTGACCGGCAGCGCGGGAGGTTTTGACAGTCTGTTTCATGATTTTTCGGTCCTTCCTCTTGATAAAAAAGGCCGGGACAGGTATAATATTGGTGTAGCCCGCCCCGGCGGGTGTTGTGGGCTCTGTACAGCGCAAACTTTGGTCGGTAGGCGCTGTATGGGGCTTTTCTTTTTCAGGTGATGCTCAGACGGGTGCCGGTGACCGTTTTGCTGTACTGGTTGTACA
>QWCB01003265.1_pt1 | contig 13809 bp, 20 predicted proteins | sample 1972511 | NCBI WGS metagenome assembly QWCB01 (sample SAMN09866719, study PRJNA288562) | Human gut metagenome isolate term5_stool, whole genome shotgun sequencing... | isolation source: gut | host: Homo sapiens | place: USA: California
ATAATACGAACCGTGATTGATATTGATACAAAATTGGAGAAAATAAAATTTGATATTAATTAAAATTGATTTCTATGGTAAACGTTAAACCACTCGCCTTGGATAATTAGCATCTTTGTGCAATACTCTAAAAAATGCGAAAAACTAATAGTTTTTTAGAGGAGGCAAACTATCATGGATCAGCTCACACATAATGTCAGGCGTGCCAATTGGTTAAACATCATAAATCAATGACAGGAACGACCTGTAAACATAACCGTCCGACAATGGCTGAAAGATAATGATGACATCAAAGAAAAGTGATTATACAGTACCTCCAAAATCAAAAACAGGCCAAGGACTTAATTTCGTGATCAATCAGGAAAAATACTTACGGATATTTCTCGAAGATGGCGATGTCCCTATCGATAATTCAGCTTCGGAGAGAGCCATACGAACCTTTTGTCTGGGCAAGAGAAACTGGATGTTTCACAATACCGCAAAAGGAACAGCTGCCAGTGCAATGGTATATAGTATTTCTGAAACCGCAAAGCTGAATCATCTGCGACCGTATTATTACTTTAAGTATATCCTTGCACAGTTGCCAAAACTCTGTGATGAAAAAGGAAATATAGATCCGGAAAAACTAGACTAAGAATGAATAACCTATCAGTAGATGAGCATCTGTATGAATTATTGTTGTAATTATATATCATTAATGATAGTATTACTGTAGATAATTTACAATCGGATTGAAAATGAAGATTATTTATAGAATTATACTACAATAATGATATAATACATATGAGGCTGGAATGAGGTTTGAAGAAGTCAAAAGCACCAAGACCTAATCACACACAAACGGTAAAGCGTGCAAAAGAAAGATTAGAGAAGATGGGGATTAAATAGGATGTTAGAAATTAATCGAACAGATTATGAAAGAGAGAAGGAAGCACGCGAGAGACGTTTGAAAGCTTATGCTGATGAAATTCAGAATCAAGTTAGGGACAAGTCAAGAGAGATTGTGAAAGAATTGGTGGAGGAGCGCCATAAGCAGGAACTGACACAAGCGGATATGGCAGAATTGACTGGAATGATGGCATCTAATATTGCCAGGTTAGAGAACGGGAGTAGAGTACCAACCTTTCTTGTGCTACAAAAGTATGCAGTTGCGTTAGGAAAACAGATAGAGATTAAGTTGTGTGACTGTGAGGAGTAGGCGATTGACAAAATCATAGCGCATTTGATGAGTTGGCATTCGAAAGTATACGAGAGGAAAAGAGATGATGGATCAAGAAGAATTAGTGTTTCATTTTGATAAAAATTTGCAAAATACACTCTCTTCATATAAGAAATTAATTGAATTATTTCATTTGTTGGATTCGGCAGAAAACGATCATTTTGTATTGGATTTTACGAATGTGAGTTTTTTATCTGCTAATTTATTAGCCGTATTAGGCTGTTGTGTGGATAATACGATGACTAATAGAAATCATTCTATAAAGGTTAGAAATCTTCATCCGAAGATAAAGGCAGTAATGAGAAAAAATGGATTTAATCGCTATTTTACATGGGAGGATCTAGAAGATCGATTTCATAGTACAATGGACTATTCTATTTATGAGGCAACTACAGAAAAATTAGTTGATTTTGAAAAATATTTGTTGCTAAATGTATTTAGCAGAGGTGATATTCCACTTATGAATCCCGCTTATAAGAATTGTATTATAGATAATTTGTTGGAAATGTTTAATAATGTAATTGATCATGCAAATAGTAATTATGTTTATGTATGCGGGCAGTTTTTTCCGCATAGTGGTAATTTGACATTTTCCATTGTTGATATTGGAAGAACAATTCTAGAAAATGTAGAACTATATATGACCGAAAACAATATGAAAAAGCCGGATAATAGCTTGCAGTGGGCAATTTTGCCGGGACATTCAACCAAAACGGAACAAGCGCCAGGCGGTTTGGGATTTAGTACATTATTATACTTTTTGAAAAAGAATAGAGGGGAATTTATATTGATTTCAGGTAATGAAGCGTATGAATTGAATAAAAATAATAAGGATAGGTTTAATAGGATAGAAAAATTTTTCCCTGGAACAATAGTAACCGTAACAATTAATTTGAAAGATGAACAGGCATATTTGTATGATGAAGCAACGAATAATGTCATAATATTTTAGGAGGATCGATGAAGAATAATTATTTTAATGTAGCTGAATTGATAGAAAGCCCATCAGCTTTGACAAGAGAACAAGGAAGCGTGGTTTACAACGTAATAGTGCCATTGTTGCGAAATGGAGAAAATATAACATTAGATTTTGCTGATGTTGAAAGTTTGATAACACCTTTCTTGAATGTGGCAATAGGTAAGTTATATGAAGATTTTAGTAGTGAACAGTTGAATGATCAATTGAAAATATCGAATCTGCCAGAAGGAACAAGGGCTAAATTCAAATTGGTTATTGAGAATGCTAAAAAGTATTATACAGATAAGGAGCTGTTTGAAAAAAATGTAGAGGAAGTGATTGATAATTAATGAAGAGAAATATTGTGCAAATAGATAATTTTGTGCCACAAAAAGACCAGAAGATTGTGCTTGACACAAATATCTTAATTAATTTGTTTTATCCGATTAATTTTTCCAATAGAGATGTGTGCGATGAATTGTATGCGAGAATATTGAAAAACGGGAGTAAATTGTTAATTACGTCGATACAATTATCAGAGTTCATAAATCGGTGCATTAGATTTGAATATAATCAATACAGGGCTGGAATCGGGGATAGTAGTCTTGATTATAAAAAGAATTATAGATCAACAGAGGACTATAACGAAAAGATGAATGCAATTTTGTCAATTGTAAGATCTGACATTGTGAAAAATTTTCAGTTCGTAGATGATGGGTTTAGTCGAATGCAACCGGATGAAATTTTTATATATGGGTTTTCTTATGATTTTAATGATGCATTGTTAGCAGCTTTCGTTAAAGAACAAGATGCAATACTGGTAACGAATGATTATGACTTTATAAATTATGGATCGGAACTTCGTATTGTTACCAATAATAAATTATTAGGGAGTATGCATTGAATTTTGTTTGTTCAAAATATATTATATACAATTAACTTGATAGAAATTATTCCTTGGACATGGTTGAGAAAAATTGTAGACAATTATAGTGTTTTTAATTGTGGATTTTTTCAATGCAAGTTTGGCATACAGTAGAGGTGTTTCCTTTGCCTGCCGGTAAAGATACACAACATCATTCGGGTCATCAAAAGTAACGGAGAAATTACATTCCTTATAACGGATAATAAGAACAGAGTTCTCACCGGTATTGATAAGGATGGAGTCTGTAGCGGGTGCTTACATACCAAGTTGAAAATCAGGATTATTGTTCATGGGACTCTCCTTCCCACAGATATTTTGCATCATCCAAGAGGTCAATTATAGCTGTAAATATATTGGGGTATTCTGTCTGCAATTCCCTGATTTCATTTGAAGCAGGAAACGTACCAGAAGTGGTATCAGTTGATGTGAATGCTTTTTGCATTTCAAGCAATTGCAGATACAGTGTATTAACAGTGTGTACAAGAGGATATATGGTTTCTTTCTTGTCGACAATGCAGATGCGGTTGTATATGCAGGAATATGCCGGTTGCTTTGGAGCATTTTCAATCATATAGTGAAATAAGAGGTACAGAAATTGGTGCTGCAATAGGGAGTTGTAGAATATAAAAAATAAATAATACTATCACACGGCAGCGCTTATCATAAATAAAAACAACGAGGATAATGAATGATGGATGTGGTAATGAATTTATTAGAACTTATGGAGAACTTCGGTGTTGAATCCGCAGTTGCTATGGTTCTGTTCATTGCTGCATTTACCATGATCTTCGCGGTGTATAAAGAGAGAGTTTTAAAGTACATTCTGCATGAGAGAAACGTTTGGGGATTTGCTTTTTCATTGGTATATGCTGGTGCGGATCTTTTGCTATCTTGATTTGGAATGATTTCGCATCTTGCGTTTTATATGCTGCTGATTTTAGATATCCTGTATCTGGCTTACTGTATTTATCTCATTAAGCATCCGTCACCATATGTGAAGAAAAAACTGGATGAGATGGAAAGACGCTTTAATGAAGGCGATATACTGGGAAATAAGGATTTCTTTAGAAAGAAGCCTTGGTACATTACTGAAAAGGTAGAGATAATTCGTTATACGAGATTAAAGTCGATGTATTCCTCGCATGTAGGAGAAATTGCTGAAGCTTACCATGAAGCTGCGAACATTCCACATGAATGGCTATATGAGGATGAGATCCCTGATTTCATAACTACGAAAGCAATGCTGCTTTGGAATATGGGAGACTTCAGTGCCGCGGTTAAGGTTATGGAAGAAGCAGATCTTTCGAACACTGCAATCGGACATATGCTTTTATCATTCGTAGCAGAGTACAGTGGTGACTTTGATACTGCGTATTTAGAAATGAAAGCAGCAAAGAATTGCATTACCATACAAGAGGTTGATCCCGCATACAAGGTTCAGATCTATCATAATTACGGTCGAATAGAGTTGATCTGTGGAAATCGACTAGAAGCCCTATCATACATGCAGATGGCATGTACTGAGGTCCCGAAATTGCAACCAGTAAGAATGGATTTGGTCCATATCTGCTTTTCACAGTTCATTTTCAATCTTGCATTGGATGCGGACGAGAAATATAAAGTCGATGATTATATTAAAAAATATCATGACTTAATAAAGAATGAGTCGATAGATAATTTGATTGAGTTCAATAACTGCAAGATCAGCTATTATAGACAGCTACATGATAGCGAAGCTACTTATCGGGGCATCAAGGACGGGTATGATGCTGTGATGTCGAAAATTGCAGATCCTGAGCAGAGGGCATTGTATCAGGTATCAACATTCCGGATGCTTATGAATGGTGAGTTTGTGCATGACTGGTTAGATGCGGATATCGAAAAAGAGTATAAAGGATACGAAAATCTATCACCTGGAGCAAGATTAGCCATAAGTAAAGAGTTTATGGGCATTCTTCATCTGCCGGATTTTTACTGTGTTAAGAATCAATCACCATACAAGCAGATTTACAACAGAGTGACAAACTACTATAAAAAGGGCAAGGCACAGAAGGATATCGATGAGTGTCTTTCCAAATTAGATGCACATGAAATTGTTAAGAGATGTCGATTACTACAAAATCAGTTAAGCGTATTAAAGCATGTAGAAAGAGAATGTCATATTTCAAAGAGTAAAGAGAAATATCTTAATCTGCATAAAACGTGGATGGAAGCTGGATTTAGAATTGACGCAACTAATACACTTATGATATTAGCTGATGAGTGCATGTCATCATTTAATGTAGTTATTCAGCCAGCACCATGGATGCCATATTTTGTCCATCAGGATTTTCTGGACATGCTTTCTGGAGGACCAGCACCACAGCTGATGTCAAATGGATTTCAGTTGAAGTATAGCAAATATATCCCTGACTACTTTAAGGTCATTCCTCAAAAGAAAGACGTATTAGAGGAAATGCTCGAAATACTCATGCCAGAGGTTGAGAGTTGGAAGAGTCACCCGGCGAAGTATGAGTATTCCATCCACATCGCTCATTACTTGATGGGGCTAGGTCGAAGAGACGAGGCTAAGAAGTTTTATCTGATTTTTAAAGAAAGCAAAATCTCCATCGAACAGTATGCTTTGTGGATGCGGCAGGAAGTTGAGATACTGGATGCTGAGTTTGAAGTTGAAGTTTAGTGATTTCGTTTATTCTGCGAATAAAAAAAGATAAGCATTGATGCGATAGAAGTATAATTACAAGGGGAGGACAGTGGACAAACTGAACTTCAGGAGTTCACATGGTATATTTTGAAGGCAGCTATATAGTTTATAACGAAAATAAAAATGGAGTGTGACATAGAATGAAGCCTATGCTTGAGCATACCGCTCGCACACTTTATTTTGATTGAGGAGATTGTGTATGCAGGATACGAATTGGAGTCAAATTGAATGGGAACTCTTAAGTGAGGAGATAGAACTTAGTCCTCCTTGGAAGGCGGATCATTTTTTCAACACATTTCGTCTGGATATGGATGGAATCTATAAGATTCAAATATGGCGTGATGAAGAATATATGCTGCGAGCAAAACTAATTGGGAATTGTGTTATAACAGATCAAGGGGATGAGGGTGCTCTGGAGCGTGGTGTGATAGTTCAGAGTGATTTAAAAGGTGTGTGGGATTATTCGTATTCCGCGAAGCTGATACAGTGCTTTCCGGAACTGGCGACAACCAATTATTTACTGCAGGAAGATCGTACGGCAGTTGAATGTACAATGGGCATTTCCCATATTAAGGTGAAACCGCACAAGTCACTGCCGAAGCAGAAACGGGAGAGTCTGGTGGAATGGTGCCTGAATGCTCCGACATCTACGGTATTGTATGTAGATTCGACGGAAAGAAAAGTGAAAACGAAGCTTCAAAAGAAGCGGGATATGTGTGAGGATTCCTATATTCCGAATCGGCAGAGTCAGAATTCGAGAGATACGGTATATATCGCTTTCGAGAAGACGGGATGCTATATTAGCCAGGTGCCGGAGCAGTATGAGCCACGGTGGTCGGGTAAATTATCAATTGAGTACAGAAAGAAGTTTGGTTATGTGCCGGATAAGAAGACACGGGAGGCTGTGCGGGAATTAGCGGGCTTTCTTATGGGGCGAGATCTGAAACTGATTGGACGTACGGAATATAGCAAGAGTGGTTTTGCTATTCGGGCGATGGCACAGAACCCGCAGAGTGTCAACATTGTTAAGGTGTGCCGGTTGTGCAATCAGGAGATTGTTCCGGTACATATATATGGAAATGAAAGCCTGAATTTTAAAGAGACAATGGAGCAATTGCTTCCACGTTACTTACATAGTGATATGCGAGATGTGATTCAAAAAACATTGCCTCTATATTGGAGTTCGTTTGTTTTGTATGTTGATAATGCAATTCCGGTGATTGCCAGTGCAATTGAGACTTTGCAGAAAGCCTGGTTTGCGCTGGAAGAAAATGAGAGCGTTTCTGTCTATTATCCGAAGACAAAGTTTCGAGAGTTAAAAAAAGATTTGATTGCCATCATAGACGAGAAATTGGAAGAAGGTCCATATAAGAATGCGGTTCGGAACAAGGTGGATCAGTTGAATCAGATGTCGGTCAGAGATAAGAATGAGTCCTTTTTTGCGCAACTTGGCATTACTTACGGAGAACGTGAGATTCAGGCGATTCGTATGAGAAATGTTTTTGCACATGGAGATACGAACGGAAAAACGGATGCAGGGAATATGATCGAAGCTATCAAGGTTCTACAATTGTTGTATGCGAAGAGTGTACTCAAGCTTCTGGGATATGAAGGGGAATATATTGACTGGTGTGATGGGGGAACGCGAAAAACGGTATATTGAATATGAATTGTTTAAGCGTTATTTCTTCAACTGCGCAAGTTCGGCTTCAAGCTCCGCGATACGAGAGGCTTGTTGATCAATGGTTTGAGTCAACTGTGTATTAGCTTCTTCCGGATAACGAAGCTTATTGTTTTTTATGGCCTCCCAGTAGGCGGCATCAGCGCGTGAATCTATATGAATGGCTCACCTTCCGTGAAGGTGGCTCTCTTCATCCGCAATGGTGGCTCTGAATTCCCGTGCAGATGGTTCTGTGTTCAAAGTGCTGGACAAGCCGAATTTTCAAGGAAATGCGGCGGTGAATTATACGGATCGTGAGACGTCGTGGACGAGGATCATCGAACACAAGTGGTTTGAGTTTGGTAAGGATGATGACGGAAATGATATTCCGAAGACGGTGATCAGCAGAGAGTACAGTTCGGAGTGGAAGGTCGGTGATGAGCCGTACTATCCGGTGAACGATGAGAAGAATAGTGCACTGTATCAGGAATATAAGAAGCTGGCGGATAAGGAGCAGAAGGTAATTTTTGGCGGACGGCTGGGCGAGTATAAGTATTATGATATGGATGCGGTGATTGCGTCGGCGCTGGAGCTGGCAGAGAAGGAATTGAATTAATAGAAATAGGAACAGCCCCATGTGATGACATGGGGCTGTTTGACAGTACATATTATTTGTTTTGCTTAGCAAGGGCGGCTTCCAATTCAGCGATACGAGAGGCCTGTTGGTTAATTTGAGAAGCTTGCTGATCAATGGTTTGCGTCAACTGTGAATTGGCTTCTTCCAGATAGCGAAGCTTATTGTTTTTTATGGTTTCCCAATAGGCGGCATCAGCGCGTGACTGTGCGCACTGGCGGGCTACTGCGTCTGAGTTGAGCTGATATAAGGAGTCCGCAGCTTTTTGCATTGTTTCATTATTTTTTGTGATCATACGCAAATCCTCCCATGTCTTTGTTTTGAAAAGTTTTGCCCAACGGTCGATTCCATAGTGCCGATCTTCTTCTGTGGCAAGATCGATGCGGCTTAGATCGATCACATGAATCGAAAACTTTTCACTGTACAGAGTTTTCGTTTTCACATTGAGAAGCTGATACAGTGCATTGAATTCCGGCGTCTCTTTAAAGAGCGTAAAATTGTATGCTACCTTTCCTTTAGTATGAAAGAGGGTGATGCCCTATGAACACAATGGAAGTGCTTACTTTATTGCTAGTAGTTTTTGCGGCACTGTCTTACATAGATAATCATAATAAAAAGAAATAGCATCCCAGACAGTCCAAAGTTGAGGATGCTATTCTTTGTAGTTTAACTTTACTGAGGGCAAATCGGATAACACATCCGATAACCTTTCTGAGTAAATTATACATGAGGGTGCTTGATTTTTCAAGTGCCCTTTTCGATACAATTAGCAAAATAAATAATGAAAACAAAATTGCTTGGAAAATATTGGTGTTTCAATAGTTGAATTTGACCAATCATAACCTTGATATTGCATCTTAACTTAAAATAAGTTACAATACAGAAAAAGAGTTGTAAATGGAGGCGATAGAGTGGAATACCTTAAGCGGGTTTTAGGAATTGAAGTGCTGTATGAAAATAAAGCTTTAGAGCATTTGCCAAACTTTATCAGTACAAGGTACGATTCACAGAAAGTATCTCTGAGTGGTCAAAAAGCCGTTTTTTTGTACCCTAAAACCGAATTGGAACAGGTGGAAACATTAAAAAAGCATCTGGAACGTGTGAAAAAGGTTGCAGATCGCCCTGTGGTTTTAGTACTGGAACAAATCACTGCACGGCAGAAAGAGTATTTACTTCGAGAAAAGATAGCATTTATTGTGGATGGAAAGCAAATTTATCTGCCCTTTATGGCGGCATATTTGCAGGAACGTTGTGATGCAGAAAAGAGCGACAGAGAAGAAATCTTGCCATCAGCTCAGATGCTGTTGCTTTATTTTATTTATGAGGGAGCAAAGGAACTGTCCACAAGTCAAGCTGCAAAAGATTTGGATTTGACACCAACATCTATTTCCAGGGCGTCCAAACAACTTGAAGAAATGGGAACGCTGCAATCGAGAAAAATCGGAGTACAGAAGATACTGTTTTCAGAAAACTCCCCCAAAGAGTTGTTTTATAAAGCAGAGAAAGTTCTGCTCAATCCTGTGAAAAGGACTGTCTACGTTCCATGCGAGGAAGTAAAGAATGAATTGTTGGAGAGCGGATATTCCGCATTGGCGGAGTATTCGATGCTCAATGCGCCTGGTGTTTGGTGCTACGCTTCAGAAAGAATATCTCAGTGGAATGACTGTATGACAAAGGATTTACAGGACTCAAATTCACAGGTGGCTGTTGAAATGTGGAGATATGACCCACGAAAATTATCGAAGAAAAAAATGGTCGATGAACTTTCTCTGGCATTATCGCTCAGGGAAGATGCAGATGAACGGGTAGAAGAAGCAGTAGAAGAAATGTTAAATGATCTGTGGAGGAAGATAGATGGTAACAGGGATTGAAAGCTTTAAGGAATGGTTCAAGGGTAACGAAAGCCAGTATGCAATTATCGGTGGAACTGCGTGTGACATCTTGATGACGGAAGAAGGCTTAGACTTCCGTGCAACAAAAGACATTGATCTTGTTCTAATTATTGAAGCCGTGGATGTGGCTTTTGGAAGAAAATTCTGGGACTATGTAAAACAGGCTGGATATGAACATTGTAATAAAAGCTCTGGTGTGCCGCAGTTTTATCGCTTCAGTCACCCGACCTCAAACCGTTATCCAGCAATGATCGAATGAAAAATGAAACGGTTGATGTTAAACAGTTGGGGCTTGTGGGACGAACGAAAGAACAGATTCTTCAGGAAATAGGAGAATTATATGCTATACAATAATCAGTGAGTTGTCTAATAATTAAAATAAGTACGAATAAGCCGCATGGGGATTCAGGTGAAGACATGGGGCGGCATCAGCGCGTGACTGTGCGCACTGGCGGGCTACTGCGTCTGAGTTGAGCTGATATAAGGAGTTCGCAGCTTTTTGCATTGTTTCATTATTTTTGTGATCATACGCAAATCCTCCCATGTCTTTGTTTTGAAAAGTTTTGCCCAACGGTCAATTCCATAGTGCCGATCCTCTTCTGTGCCAAAAAGCAAAATAAATCAGAACAGCGAATGATGGGTGAAAAGTCAAGAATTTTTTTGAACATGAGGGACAAGCCGAATAGCAGAAATCACAGATATGTGCGAGTCTAAATTGTATTTTTAAAATGAATCCGCTATACTATAAACAGTATAGCGGATTTTGTGTTTGGAGAGAGTGTATATGGTCCAGGAATTTGATTTCAATATGATGAAGATAAGTGAAATTATTAAGCGTGTTACACAGATTTGTCGTAGCCTTCATGTAGTACGCCTGGATTTATTTGGATCTTTTGCGACTGGAACCGCAACAAGTCGTAGCGATGTTGATTTTGTTGTTTACGGAGAAGTGGATCATGAGGCGTTAGAAGAAGCTGTGGAGAAAATTGATACACTTAGGAAGATTGATTTCTTTTATTATGATGAAATAGAAAATAGGTATTTGCTGGAGGATATTAAGAAGTATGGAAAACAAATTTATTAATCGATATCATTCTTTTTGTCATAGTTTAGCGAATCTGAAGAAAAGCACCGTGGCGGATCCTCAGGCAGATTTTGTGTTAGAAGGTACAGTATGAGGATGATTACGATCAGATTCTTTGCTACGGTATTTCGTTTTTTAAAAAACGTTGCATGGTAAAGAAAAAGTGATTCGTAGCAAATCTTAACTTGAATTCTGTATTATAACTTAAAATGAGTTAAAATACAGAAAAAGAATTATAAAATAATGTTAAACTCCAAGGCTGACAAGAGTGGCCTTTAACTCCTTTGCCATGCGGATAATGACAGTGCAGAGGAAAACGATGCAATGCTGCAGATCATTCTCATCAAAGCAAAGCGGAAAAGATAGAAAATAAGGCATTGGCAGATGGAGTGAAACATTTCAAGGAGACGAAAGGTGGGAGAAAACTTATGTGTGAGGCAGTAGAAAAGTATGCACAGGAAGTTGCTGAAGAAAGAGAGAAAAAGGCGGAAAAGAGAGGAGAAAAAAGAGGAGAAAAAAGAGGAGAAAAACGCGGCATTTCAAGAGGAGAGATACTTAAAATAATAAAGATTACAGTAAAAAAAGTACAAAAAGGCTATACGATGGAGGCCGTGGCAGAAGACTTGGAAGAAAGCGTGGATACGCTGCGCCCGATATATGAAGCGGTAGAAAAAGCAGCACCGGACTATGATGCAGAGAAGATATATGAGAGCCTCGATAAATAGAAGATGATCTTCATGGCAGGGATTCGTATCACTGTTTAAAACAAAATTGTATTTTTAATATTAATCCGTTATACTATATGCAAAGTATAACGGATTTTTATTAATCAATAAAACCAATAACATTTCATTCGTGAAATCGTATAGGATAAATCAGGAGATAATTATGTTAACAATCGTTTATGGAGAGGTTGATGGGGCAATCAATGACCCAGACACTTATTTTAATCATACCTATTCTCAAAAATGGTTTGAGGACCCTTTTGTTAAGGAGATGATCCGGGCGGTAGACAAGTCGGAGGTATTGTCATTCCATGCAATTGAAAGTCCTGTTCTTGGAATTATTCCGACATCGAAATTGTCTGGTGGGGTAAAGGCACTTATCCTTGTTTATAAAAAGCCGGAGTTGTTAATAGATTGTACTGCATGCGGTGAAAATTGTGCCGAATGGCTTCTTAAAATTGCGGAAAACCAGAATACTTTGATCAATTTGAATTATTTTATGGATTTTCCGGAACCATTTGAACTTAAGATACAAAATACTGGGGCTGTTTGTCACGATTCCAAAGAGTTGTATCGTAATTCTATTCATTTTGTGAGGTGATCAGATCATATGATAGGAAAACACAGAGTTCAAATTGGAGATAATACGATCAGATATGACTTTGTATTATCACGCAATATTACCATTATACGTGGAGACAGCGGAACTGAAGTGACTATACAGAGAGCACAAAATACCTGAGCTGGGAAAGGTATTTTACGCATGTACTGGAAGAACATACGAAGGGGACAGAACTGGAATATCACAAGAAAAAATTAAACAAACAGTATCTTTATGCCAGAGCGATGAAAATATTATCAAAGTTTTTACTGGACAGTAATATTAATTTTGACAGGTGCATGGTATAGGAAAAAAGGATGAGATAAAACCAGCGTCTAGGCCCGACACATAAAGAAAGGAGAACGAAAACGATGAAAGCATTAAAAAAACAACAAATTGCGGTCATTTTGATACTGTCTGTCATACTCAGCACATTTGCAGCTGTTACACCTGTAAGTGCGGCGACGCTGTCTGCACAGCAGTATTTGGAAAAGATGGATATAGCGGTGCGAAACTTAAAATCATATGATTTTACGCAGACAACCGATCAGAAGATGACAATGGAAGGGCAGATCATTCAAAATAAGACGGTGGTAAAGCAAAGCGTATACAACAGTCCTCTGAAGGTAAAAAGCGTAACAGATACAACCACAGTACTTGCAGGAATGAGTTCTAAGAACCAGGCGGTTGCCTATCTGACAAAAGATGCGGATGGATTGCTGTGGGAGTACATTTCTTCCAATGGTTCCGGATATCAGAAAACAGGGATTTTAAACTATACCAATCAGATCAAAGGTATGGATATTTCCATGTATTCGGATGCAAAAATTGTGAAAAAGAAAATAAAAGTCAACCGGATCAATACCGTTCAGATTTCGGCGCAGGTAAAGGGCTCCGATGTGGTGAAATTTTTGGACCAGATGGGAATGAGCAAAGAGATCAATGCGGCAGCTGCTGTGGATTACAATACGTTGCCGGCAATCAAAGTGACCTGTTGGATCGATAAAAAAACCTGTCGTCCAGTCAGAACCACGGCGGATATGAAAGCGTTTATGAACGGGTATATGTCGGCGCTGTATCAGAAGCTGGGACAGGATCTGAAACTTGTTTATTCGCAGGCAAAAGCAACGGTAATCTATAAAAATTTTAATAAGGCTGCAACATTTACCATACCGAAGGAATGCAGATAAAGATACCACATTTTCAAAGATGACAACAACAGTTACTGCGGATACAAATAAAATAGTATATACGGCAAAGGTTCCGAAAGACGCTACATCTGCACGGTAAGTATTCGGTTGGAACATACACCTATCAAAAATAAATGTTTCTGAGAAGAGAGAATAGCTGTTTGCGAAAACGGCTATTCTTTTTTTATCTAAAATGGCATATTTCGCTGACTTGAAA
>QWCB01005746.1_pt1 | contig 13796 bp, 12 predicted proteins | sample 1972511 | NCBI WGS metagenome assembly QWCB01 (sample SAMN09866719, study PRJNA288562) | Human gut metagenome isolate term5_stool, whole genome shotgun sequencing... | isolation source: gut | host: Homo sapiens | place: USA: California
GAAAGGAAAAAAATGAAGGACAGGTGGAAAAATGAGGATTCTTTTGATTAGTTTGTTTGATATCCATGTTCTGGGGCTGAAATGCAATGAATGATATTATTTCTGATGGATTGGAGAAAGAGTTAGGCTATATTATAATTTCAGTATTTATAATGTTAATAATCTCTGTCCCCTCCCCCCAAAAAATCAGGAATACGATATATAAGAAAAAATGTTATTCTGCTTGTCTTTTTGGGGAATCAGGGTATTATTGGTTTACGGTGAGAGTTTGAAGTGGTTTAGGAGTTGTTTTTACCCCAATGAGCCACTTCTTTTCTATCGCTTCTTTTATGCCAGTTTAAATTCCTTACCATCAGACTCCAGCTTTCCCTCACGTGCCAGCCATCCTAATCCGAGATATAATGATTGTCCGGAAAGCTTAGTCAGACTCAACAACTCTTTTTCAGTCAATGTTTTCTCTGATCCGTTAAGTGTGTTCCAGATCTTACCCGCACTGGTTCCTACAATATCAGGAGTAATGATTTCTACAGGTGATTTTGTGGTTGTCTTCTTTGGTGGTGATCAAGTCTGCCTCTGGTTTTGGCGCCTTATATATATAAATAGGTATGGTGAAAGAGAAAGGGTTGGGAAAGTTATTGATGATTAAAGGGTATGGAAAATAATGGGATCTGACCTCTTAGTTGTTTAAGTATTACGTCAGCGTCATATAATCCTTTCTGTAAAAAGCACTGAAAGCCTTATTAATGAAGAAACAATACTCATAAGAAGAGTGTCTGATATTCATGGTTATAAATCTGATTTGAGGACACTTTTCTTTTATTCTTTCTCCTTCCCAAATCGCTAAAACGCTATTCTCGCCAGCTCAAATCCTTACTCCTGAAATATAAATCGCATTTAATGTTTATCGATTTTATAAGTAGGATATTAGGAGCTGAAAAAGTTTCTGTTTCTAATCGCTTGGAAAATGCTATCCCTGAGAAATACAGAAAAGACGTAGCATTACTCCAGAGCAAGTATGGGGATGCTTTTAAAACCGGATTCTGCATTATCCTCACGCTTCAGGAGGCTTTATCAATCATGCCGAGAGATCGTAAGAGAGTAGATTCTTATGCAGGACTTATATCTTATCTAAAAAGAGAACAGGGAATTACACTAACCATTAAATCACAAAAGACTAAACTATGAAAAACTATTTTATAGCAAACGGAGAAGTACTCAATACAAATATGAGCATTGAAGAAATGGAACTACGGGTGCAGGAAACATTAGATGAGAGCACTTCCGGAATGGCGCAGTTCAAAATAAAGGAAATCAGCGAGAAGGAGATTAGAATGTTCTTTGTCAGGGACTTCGACTATAATCCCAACCAACCTATCATTTTTGACGCTGACATGGCCTTGATAACCGGAGTGGGAATAGGAGCCTTCCAGCCACAACAAGTCGGAGGATACCCAATGATACATCCCTTGAGTTTTGCCGGAAAGAATTTCTATTCCGAAATCACAAGCTTCATCAGGTTCTATAAATTCCAGTTGTTTGAAGAGACGGGGCAGCTGGTGGAGTGAAGAAAGTCAGGCCGTTTGTTTGGCTTTCAGAAGATTGGGTCATAAGGCTTTCAGTTGTGACCTTCAGGAATGTAGCGGTGGATATCCGGAGTATCATTTTAAGGGGGATATGTTTGAGGTAATAGCCAATAGAGGTGGAACTTTGGAGAATGGCACTAAATACTTTCTTGACGGTAATTGGGATTTGGTTATAGCCCATCCACCCTGTACTTATCTTGCTGTTTCGGGTGCAAGGTGGTATTATCATCCTGACGATAAGAACCTTCCTATAGAACAGAGAAGACCACATCCGAAATTCCCTGACAGAGCCAAAGACCGTGAAGAGGCAGTTCAGTTCTTCATGGATGTTTCAAGGGTTGGAGTAGATAAATTAGCTATAGAAAATCCTGTCGGTATAATGAGCAGCCGATGGAGAAAGCCTGACCAAATCATAGAACCTTGGCAGTTTGGTCATGAAGCTAGTAAGAAGACCTGTCTATGGTTGAAAAACTTACCTTTCCTGGTTCCGACAAATATAGTCGGGAAAGGTGAGGTCTATGTTTCAAAGAGTGGAAATAAATCCCCTAAGTGGTTCACTGACATATTCTTCTCGGGTGTATCGCCTGAAGAAAGAAGAAAACTCAGAAGCAAGACCTTCCCCGGAATAGCGGATGCAATGGCTCTACAATGGGGAGGCAGGATTATAGCAGCGTAAGACAATAACGACAAACACAATGGGGTAACTATGAAAAGTACAATATATACCACAATCGGAGCGTCCAATCACTCTGATACAACAAGGGAAGAACATGATTTTAGCCATGTTCCTGAAACTTACATTCTTGGAAGGGAAAAGACGTAAACCATTCTTTTAGGACAATCCACCTATAAGAGTCCATGTATTTTCTTCTCGTGTTTCGTTGCTAAAGGTGGGGATTTTACTACTGTTTAGGCCAATGGAAATACAATAGCTTACGCTTGGTTTGTTTTGGGAAAAGGCTCTACAAGGGAGATGTTGTAGTGGATTGGATAAATTGATAAAATAAGGGAAGCAAAGTATATAATAGGTATCAATTTCTCAAATTGTTATAACTCTAATGTAGTAAAAAACTTATAAACGAAATGTTTTGAGAATAGTTCTTGAATAGCTACACAATGAAACTGCCCATTCATACTTTTAACGGACCAATAACTTTAAAATAGAATGAATATATGGGACAATTATGATATATTTGAGGAAGATATGCAATGTAACAATGAGAAATTTAAAACGGTCCTCATCTGATAGCAAATGATACTGATGTTATAAATATGATAGTAAATTATAATATTATTAAATAGAATAAGAATAATTTTTCTACCTTGTTTTGTGAACTGACATATTCTAATTAGATTTGCAGTTTAACTGTAAATTTAAAAATGAAAGTTGTATTTATAATTGGAAATGGTTTTGATATAAATCTTGGTTTAGCAACACAATATGAGAATTTCTATAGATTTTATTTGGGATTGGATTCCTCTAATGATAGTATTCAAGTAAAGAAATTGAAAGAACACCTAAAAAATGATCAAGATCAAGAAAGTAGATATCAATATTGGTCTGACCTTGAAATTGGTATGGGAAATTATACGGTTAACTTTTCTAATGTAAAAGAACTTAAAGAAGCATATTATGATCTTAATGACAGAATGCAAGAATATATGAAGATAATTGATAAAAAAGACTTGCCAGCTTCTATAAATTCTCAAAAGCTGATACGTGATTTATCTTATCCCGATCAATATTTACGTCCTTTATTTAAAGAGGAAATCTATAATTTCTTAAAAAAGTGGGGCACAAGCGTATATGAAACTTATATTGTGTCATTTAATTATACCAATGTACTTGAGAAAATTTTGAAAATAAAAGAGAATGATAATATGCAACTCTCCAATTCTCGTTTTGGAAATAGTAATACATTATATCCAATAATTCATATTCATGGAAAAGTAGATGCTCCATTAATAGGTTTAAATGATAAAAACCAAATCAAAAATGAATTATTAAGAGAAAATGAAGAAGTGCAAGAATGCATCATTAAGCCTAAACTAAATGAAATGTTAGCACATCTAGTTGATGTTAAAGTGGATAATCATATAAGAACAGCAAACTTGATTTGTATTTTTGGACATTCATTAGGTGACACAGACAAATTATGGTGGAATTTGATGGGAGAAAGATTAAAAACAGATTGTAGAATTATTTATTTTGCATATAATCCTAAAGAACTACTAAGGCCCTCAGAGTTGAATAATATAAGACGAAAATATAAAAATCTATTGTTGTCAAAAACAAGTTTAACTGAGTCGGAAAAAAAGATGCGTCTAATAAAATCTATATAGCTTTAAATACTGATATGTTTAAACTTACATAAACGATATATAATATATAACAGTAATATTTCATTTGGAAAAAAGATAACAAAAAAAATATTTTTCTTATTTGGATATTTTCTATGATTTATATTCATAGAAAAAGGTCGACGTTTTTCTATTGGAAGTTGTATTGTAAGAAATAGGGAGACTGGGCTATTAAGTTCAGTTTTCTTTTAAGTAATGGATTAGCCCTCAATAGGAAACAAATAAATTTTATGATTATTGGGGAGTTATGTTATTCACAGGGAAGTATTGTACGTAATGTATGGTGCTTCTCTTCTTTTGTCGGTGAGGGCTTTCGGAGATTCATCGGATTGTGTTATCTTTGCAATACAGTACAAATTCTTTTTATATTTACCAATCCGTCAGGCTATGAAGTGTGATGGAAGTTTTGTTATTGTTATTAATTTATCCATCAGTCTGCTTTATTCACAGGCTGGTGGATTTTTTGTTCTGAATTCCCCAAAATCCAAGTACTTAGGAGATAAAAAGTAACAATCCCCGACTTTCACAAGCCAGGGATCGCAATTTATAAATTTAAAGTTTTTATTATCTAAGCATTTCTCTCACTAGAGAAACGACTTATTCTAATTTATTCAACTATAATGTGATATTATTCACCTACAGTAATCTCAACAGGCACAGGACTTGATTTAACACGATTCCAGTGGTCTTTTACATTAATCTTGATAGTTGTTTTAACTGTGTGATCAACTTGATAACCTTTCAGGATCAGACCGCCTTCAACTGTTACAGACTTATTGTCAACAGTTGTTGATGTAGCAGGAGTAGCCTTACCTTCATTATCAACTTCGAAGTACAACTTGTTACCTGTTTCACCAGTTACTTCTTTAATATCAGTACGAGACCATGCGTTAAGATACTTTCCTCCCTCTTTTACTACTTTATCCGGCATAACCTTGTAAGATACCTCAGTATTATAAGTGTAACCGATAATAACATTATTACCAAACTTATAACCGTTCAAATCAGAAGCCTTGATTGTTACTACATTACCTTCTTTCGGAACGATCTTACCTTTTTCAATCGGACTCATTACTTTCACTTGGAAGTTGAATACTGCATCAGAAGGATATTCCCAAGCATTATCAAACTTACCGTCGATAGTCAGTTTCAGAACTTGATCGTAACCTTTTTCTTCACCTAATGTACCATCCAAAGTCAGGTAAGCAAGAACGTCTTCAGTAACTGTTGCGTTAGCAGCCTGAGTTGCATCTGCTTCAGAAGTAGCAGCTACACTGTTCAACTTAGCCAATTCAGAAGACTTCTTGTCTGTAGAACCGATCTTGTCGTTAGCATTCAATTTAACAGTAAATCCGTTAGTATCATACTTAGAGAATATTCTGCTTAACTTGAATGTAGCAGCACCAGCTTTCTTAGCAGCTTTAAAGTCATCCATGTACAAGTAGCAGTTAGCCACATTATTCTGAACGAATCCCGGATCAATTGCGAACAACTCAGTGATAGCAGGCAGAGTGAATGTGAACGGAACCTTGATAGAATTCAGTTTCTCACCATTCTCTTTTGCATCATAGAATGTGATAACAGCTGTATATTGTTTGCCAACTTCAAAGAAGTTGTTTGTAGCGGCTGAAGTGTTGTTTACAGCGAAAATCATGTTTGTTGCAGCTTTACCTACCGTTACTGATTTATCAGTATTAGCCTTCAGGTTATCTTTCAGTTCTTTCACGAAGAATTCATTAATCTGAGAATTTTCTCCAGAAAGTTTTTCACCCTTAGCATTATAATAAGTAACTTCGGCTTTCTGCACCTTAGTATTCCACAAAGCCAGACCTTCAGTACCCAAAGCATTCTTCATCTTAGTCAAATCAATCTGGAAGAAGTTCTTATCCTTAGAAGTATCAGTAGTGTTATTCTTGCTCAGTTGATGAGTGATAGGATCATAAGTTACATCGCTAGTGATCTTGCTTGTCTCGCCGATCCACAATTTAGCTTGTTCATACTTACCTTCTTTATCAATATTCTGGATTGTCAATAAGAAAGCTGCTTTTGTGATGTTATCCGGAGTTTTGGTCAGACGGATAGCCACCATACCATTTTCTTCCTTGGTTTGAATTCCGAACAAAGTTTCATCATCGTTGTCGAATACCAAGTGCATATCATATAATGCAGCAGCCTTATCAGCATACACATTATACCAAACACCTGCTTCCATCTTTGCGTCAGGATTAGAATGACCAGCACCTTCAGAAGGTTCAGCGTTCTTAGGCAAAAGAGTCTTATCATTCTTAGTTCCATTCCTCATTTCAAGTTTGGACTGATCTTTTGCACTTACAAAATAGATATTATTCAATTCTTCTATTTTTCCTTTGCTTACTCTGATTTCATATTTTGAGCGAACATCACCACCAGCTGTTACAGCAAAAGCAACGGCTTTATTTGCATTATTCACTGATGTTTCGAACTGCTTCCAATAATTTTCTTTTTCTGTATCAGGATTAGTCTTCTTGATATATTTATCAGCAATAGACAGATTGTACAATCCGTTTACATTAGCAGCGCGAGTTTGTGTTGGCTGATCAAAATACTCCATGTCAGTATAAGGAGTGGTTACAAAATCAACATTGGAAAGATATCCGTTCTTGCTGTTAACCAGTTTCAAATTCAAGTCGGCAGCATCCACACTGGTAGGATTAACCTGCAATTTGATTTGTCCTGCACCAGCCATGATGTAACCATTGTCTACAATAGCTCTTTGACCAGCCCAGTCTTTCATTGCCGGAGCGTTACTATTGTTATTCTGATTATATTCGAATGCATATTCTGCGATCTTGAAGTCGAAAGGCATTGATTCTGTATTAGTACCGTTTCCTCTAGTAATCAACATCAAGTCAGTCAATGAACTTGCAGCTGTAGGTACAATAATTTCTTGTTTCTTTCCTTCTGCATCAAAAACAGTCAAAGTCCAAGTTTTGTCAGCATTTTGAACAGCAGTAACAGGAGCCACCTTTATTGTAGTAGGATGAGCTTCTCCCTTTTCATCATAGAATACCCAACATCCGTCCTCACTTACAGTCGGAGTCTTGATTTTGATAGTTTCACCAGTAGATGCATCCTTAGCTATAGCTTTCCATTCAGTAACCTTACCATTGATAATAAAGAAGCCTTCGTCATTGATTTCTACTTTGTCTCCTGCTGCACCAGCTTCACCCGGAGCGCCCGGAGCACCATCCTTACCGTTAGTGATAGGATAAGAAGAACCGTCATTCAATGTGATAGTGATACCTTCAGCAGTAGTAGCTACATTTGTAATGTACTTTCCTGCATTGAATTCAGTCTGCAAAGCATCCAATTTAGACTTCAGATCGCCCAATTCAGTGTCGATACGATCGATGTCATCGTCATAGTCTTTACAAGACACAAACGTTCCTGTCGAAGAAACCATCAAGGCTCCGAACAGGACTGCACTTAAAAACTTTTTGTTCATAATGAATTTAAATTTATAAATTTAAAAAACTAAAAATTGGTTTTCATTTATACTATAAAAGGACTTAATTATTCTCTTCAAACTCTTCCTCCACACCGTTCCGCCTTACATATTCCACAGGTCTGCATCCCGCTATTTTCCTGAAAGCACTGTAGAACGCACTCTTTGAGGCGAATCCACATCGTTCCGGAATATCCTTCATCAGACACTTTCCGTTTCTCAACAACTCCTTGGCGTACTCAACCCTGTAGCTGTTTATCAACTCTTTCAAGTTACATCCGAAATACCTGTTCACCACATTGGACATATAGGTCTGGTTCGTTCCGACAAGAGCACTCAGCTTATCCAGTGAGAGTGAGATATCCAAGAACACCATCCTTATCTCCATCTGATAGAGAAGTGACCTGTAGATCTCGAAGTCTATCTTTCTCCCCTCTATTCCCTTACGCACGAAATCCTCCTCCCATTGCTTCCTGACAGCCTTTGAGAGAAGCTGTTTCTGTCTCTCCGAAGTGGTGCTTCTGTTTCTGCGTCTTAAAAATAGATATTCCATCCGCTCTCATCTTTACTCCGTAACCTTGTCGGTTATACGGTATTTCGGTGCAAATATACATCTTTAATTGAAATATTGTGCATTTTTCCTATAAAAAAAATTAGATTCCTGTAAAAACTGTACTTTTTGAGTGTCAGGACTGCATTTGTGTGAACTCAGGTTAATCCGATTATACCTTATTTAATATATAAGAATGGGATAAAGACGGAGTATTCAGCCAAAGATACGGGAAATATCTAGTGGATTTTGGTGGGGATATATTTGCTTTACTCATCCGTTATGCTTATATTTGTTGTTTTAAAAATAATCAAGATATTTGTGTTTTATCTGAATCGGATAGCGTTCCGATATCCATATTAGACAAACGATAGTAGTCTTATGTACCTGTCTGTGAGGATCGGTACATTTTATTCTTATACAATAAGCAACAACAGATCATACACCACAAATAAAGAGAAAGAGACTTATCACACCTCTCTCTAAATAAACATCTACAAACAAAACTCCTTCTTCAATCTCTGCACTGTGCTGACATTTACACCCTCAAGCTTGGATACCATCTTTATCGGATAGTTCTTGCTTAAAAATTTGAGTATCCCTGAATATTGCTCAGCTTTCTTCTCCTTTAGTTTACAATATCCCGTTTTTCTCCCTACTTTTCCACCTTGCCATTATTGTATACTGTGCTTTCCCTGACTGTAGACGATAGCTGATATTCTCTCTTTCCATAGCAGCCACAGTACTTAAAGATAGTCTGAAATGGACTCTTTGCCAATGCGGATAAATAGTATGTTTTGATAGCGGATAAAATGCTTGTGTGAGCCTGGAAAAAGGAAATAAGTAAGATTATATCTGTAAAGCCGGTTGATTATCATAGTCTGAAAGTATATTGGGACTGAATAGATATGGCTTCTTTTTTATATGGAGAAATGTTACAAGGATAGAATGTAACAGATAATATTCTATGTTGGTTTATTCATGAGTTGCTTCTTAAAAAATGTTCTTAAATAGAAAAATTAAAAAAAATATTTTGGTACAGTTGTTTTTTTACCAAAATACATGTATGTTTGAAAAGTTCATCAAAATGGACAAAGAGTTATAAACAAAAAGCGTTTAGCTGGTTCTGTATAAGTGAAAAGTCGAAATTTTCCGGGAAGTACCAAGAACAGCCATACGTTCAGCCTGCAATATTTGGCGGGGGGCGTTTCCTGTTTGTACCAAGGGCTTCGACTCCCGCACTTATAGACGAGGTTAATGTCCTTCCGCTTTTAATTCAGATGGGTTTGCACATAGGGCACAAGCCTGTTATAAAGATATATGATAAAAATGAACAAGTGCAAATCCCGTTCTTATCTGAAGAGCATTATCAAACATTGGAACTCCACCGAAAAGAAATTTCCAATACATGACTGATATGTAGGCTTCCACCATTGTCTATGTATCATCGGATAACGATTTCCTTTTTGGGGATCGGTTGTCTTTTATATCCTTTTATCAAGGTACTTCTGAGAATCGTAGGTGTCAATGCAGGTAATGTATGGCACATTCTTAATGAAGTGAAAAGAATATCAATCCCCGAACTGGCCAGAAAATTGAATCTTAGTGTTGAGAGCACTGCATTGGCTGTCGGATGGCTGGCCCGTGAGAACAAGGTTTGCATACACCGGGTAAACGGATTGATAGAGGTATATGATGAAAGCCATTTTGGTTTTACTTTTGGATAAGTGCATGTATTGTTATGGAGGGAAATTGGGACTGGTAAAATGTTCCGGTTTCCTTCTGTTTTTATTTGGTAATGAATGGATAATATCGTTTTCAAGGGTAAGTCAGCGACGGGAGTTCATACGAAGTATGAGTATGGTACATAACCGTAAGGATGTTATAAAAAAACTGACAAAACACTTATTCTTTAAGCATTTGTACCTGATTTGCACACTTTTTTATAACACTTTGTCTTTCAGTTATGTTATACATCCCACTTACGTTTCATACTTCCGGCCCTGCCAAACTCCTGATAATAACTTGATCTGTCAGGAAAAGAAGTGTTTTGGAACAGGATATCGGGAAATAGGAATCAAATACCCTTCAAATTTCGGATAATATCTTTATCTTTAGAGAAAGTTTTCATGAATCAACAGGTATCACAAGTATTATAGGTGTATGAAAACAGGGATGCTATATATTTTAGTATGTTGTCTTTTTCTGGTTGGTTGCAATGGAAAAAGTAATAAAGAGAACCACGCTGATGTTACTGGCACGGTTTTTGATGCAATATCTCTTGTAGATAATGAAACGGACAGTCTGACAAAACTTGAGGGAGAGAATTTATGGAAAGAGGCGAACAGGTATAAGGCTTCCATAACCGATACCACTTTCCTTAGGACAAGAGGGATAATGTCCTATGCCGCAATAGATATGTATACAGGAGAAGGTCTCAACAAGAACTACGCCTTTAACCGGATTGTTTATCTGAAAGCGTTGGATAGAGCCAGGAAGTTTCTTACTGTAGCGGATGACAGACTGAAATTCAATGTCAAATCCGGTAAAGAAATTCATATTTCAGAAGATTTATATCTGTTCATATCCGATTTGTTCAACGAATGGAATAAATGGCTGGAATCGGGCAGTCATGAAATATTGAAAGATGAACAGGGACTCTATACTGTATTACCTAAAGAAAACAACCGGATTCAACCCATAGAAATTGAAGAGGAACCCAGACAAGATCCGAAAGATACAGGAGCCATCGAAATTGAGTATATTCCTCCCGTAGATGCTACTTCTCCTGTAAAGAAAGAGGTGCCTGTAAAATGGGGACATTTGATAGATGATACGGAAGGAGTGGTCAAGGCTTCTTTTGACAGGCATAACAACCGGATAAACCGTGAAAAAAGTGAGGATATCATGGTAAATGATATCAGTATTTCCGAAAGCAAGGTTTATATTTCCATTGTCAGTTCCAATTATAATCTGATATATAAAGGTGAGGCTGATTTCTATCTGGAGGACAAACAGAAGAAATTACATAAGATTCCCGGTAAAGACGTGGATAAGGAGTCTGTCGCCCTTCTTCTTGGAAAAGGGAAAACTGCCGAGATAAGTGTTGATTTCCCTGATAGCTGCCAACCGGGTGATTATCTTTTGAAAATCAGGGTCTATAATGAGAATGAGGAATGTTATTATACAATCCGTCAATGGTTTGAAGCCTACACCTCTCATCAGGTTTCATCCAGGGACAAACCTATTCCTATAGGACCTGCACGGTCTTCGGACTATAAGGCACTTTCAGACGAGGATGATATATTTGATGTTGTTCGGAATATGCCTGAATTTCCCGGTGGTATGCCTGGACTGATGGAGTTTATAAGACGGAATATCCGGTATCCACAAGCTGCAAGACAAAGCAGACTGGAAGGCAGGGTTATTGTACAGGTTGTCATAGACAAGGATGGAAGTGTGATACAGCCCAGAATTCTCCGTAGCATCAATCCTGTTCTGAGTGCTGATGCCGCTTTTTGTGAGGAAGCATTACGTATCGTTTCAATAATGCCTAAGTGGAAACCCGGTAGCCAGCATGGAGTGAATGTGAAAGTAAGGTTCACGTTCCCGATAGGATTTGCATCTCCCACTGATTGAAGATTGAAGGGAATTATCCGCAGAGCATAACCGTTAACTTTTGCCAGGCAGCCGCAGCCATTTCAGACAGGATCAGGCAAATGTTTATGATAGTGTAAAAGCTGTCTGTTTCCATTTCATTACTTGTGGAATACATAATGGAAAAATTGAAGCTGATATTTTGTGAAATCGGGGAAAAATATTAATAATCAAAATAGCCAATCCCCCCATGATGGAATTGTATAATTTTCAACTTGACATCACATTGTAAAACAATAGATAATTCGTTGAAAAACAATATTTTTATCTAGCTATTAACCTTTTTAACTGCATATTATCAACTAAAAAGAAAATATATATTTAGAAAGAGTTATATAGTAAAAATTATGCCTGTTTATAAAAAAACTTCCCAAGCAATAGTCTGACAAATATTACCGGAATAAAATCGTCATCCTTCCTCAACATATCGGATAGAATATGCATATTGTCGAATTTACGGAAATAATATCCGATCTTCCCAATGTAATTCATATATATTTTTACTTCAGTGTTGTTTCAATTTTGTTGTTTTAGGAGCAAAAGCAAGAAAAACATTCCGGACATAAAAGCTGTGATGTGCCATAGCCTGCTTTTCTTTTGTTAACAGTAGCTCTTTTGTATAATTTTACTTTGAATTGAAGATTTTTGCAGGTTGGTGGATTTTTGTTTTTCCTGCTGATATTCTTATTTTCATTTTTAATAACTTTGCCATGTTCAAAATTTTGTGATAGCATGAAAATAAGGCAGATAGAAGATAATGATCCGGAACTTTACAGTCTGATAGCTCCTTTGGTTATGAATCCGAAAGTATTGAAGAGTAACAACAATTATCCTTTCAAGAATTTCTCGGGAACAGTATGGTATATTGCTATGGAAGATAGTGATATTTCCGGTTTTATGCCCTTGAAGAAGAACAATACCGGTTTTCATATAGATAATTATTATATAAGAGATAATGATCCGGATACGATAGACGAACTGCTGGATTCAATAACTGAGGATATTTCTGCTGATGTGATTCTGACGGCTCTTGTACATAAACGTCATATAAATGATTTCCAGCGTAACCATTTTAATACGATCAAGGAACTGACCAACTATGATATGATGCAGTATGTCCTTATGAAATCTTGAGTAGTGTATTATATGATGTGAATGCTTTATTTCATAAATGGGGGATCGGTTTCTAGAATGAATTCGTGAACTTTCAGCATCATATCCTCTATTTTCCAGTAACTGTTTATTCTTGCTGACGGATGAAAACTGTCTATCAGCAGAATATTCAGTTTCCTGCTATAATGGCAGAAATAATTTATTTCCCTGAATGATTCATCCTCATATATTATGTTTTTGGCTATATTCAGAACCGTGCCTTGTCCACCTCCACATACTATGATATTGGGGTGAAGGATGTCACGTATCTGCTCCTGTAAGAAAGCCTTGTCCCTGTTTGCATATTCGTACAATGTTTTGTTTGAGACGGATGAAGTCCCTGAAAACTTTTTGATGTTGACTATGGCAAGCGGATATTTCGTAACAACAGCATTGGGTACGGTTGCATAATCTCCGTTTTCCATTGTGGGGATAAAATCTTTGCTTATTCTCGACAATCCTTCCAGCCATTTGAATATGCAGTTGAAAAATTTGTGACTTATATTTCTCCAGTGCCATTCCCTGTAATCACTGTCTGAATTGTTGTTTGTATCCTTCATCAGAAAGAGGATGCGCCTGCCGGTGTTGTTCCAAAGCTCTTCTTCATCACCTGGGGATGCGTTCTTGCCGTCACTGGAAATTTTACCATTATAACATAGTCCGTCAAAACAGAATTCTTTTTGTTCATCATCGGGATAGGACTTCAGCCAGCGTTTATATAAATCCTCCTCAAGTTCATGAATGTTTTTCATTATTCTCTTTCAAATTAATGATAGTTTTGAAACATGTCTTTATTTCAGAATTTTGTAAAGATAGGAAAAATATTTCATATTTGCGTTTTTTTGAATGGAATTTCTTGACAGTTTGATTATGCAATCCGGGGTGGAGATGGCTTGTTCTTTCTCTTTTGTACCCTCTGTTAATGTAAGTGTCTTATTCTTTAAAAAACAAGTTTTCCTATTTTTTATACGCTTTTATTGCAGGATAATCAAAATACTCTTATCTTTGT
>QWCB01003584.1_pt1 | contig 13791 bp, 9 predicted proteins | sample 1972511 | NCBI WGS metagenome assembly QWCB01 (sample SAMN09866719, study PRJNA288562) | Human gut metagenome isolate term5_stool, whole genome shotgun sequencing... | isolation source: gut | host: Homo sapiens | place: USA: California
ACGCTGCAAGCCATTTTGGAAGAGGTGCAGGAACAAATGAAAGGATTTGCCGACCAATTCTTCGGAATATTGGATACAAACGGGGTGAAAGTAGAAGATTTGAAAAACGGCTCCCGAGGTATAGCCAGCTATTTTAATAAATTACAATCGGGTAAACTGGATGACAGTGTCCGCAATGTAACAGTGGAAAAATGTCTGGACTGCCCCGACGAATGGGTGAAAAAAACCTCCCCCATACGCAACGCTATCCTAGGTCTGGCAGAAAAAGAACTGATTCCTCTGCTGAATGAATCGGAAAAATACAGAAGCCGGAACAATATGCTGGCCAATTCCTGCCAACTCTCCCTGCGCCACGTAAACAATATCCGTCTGCTGGCCAATATAGACGAAGAGGTACGCGAATTGAACCATGAAAACAACCGCTTCCTGCTGTCGGATACCAACGCGTTGCTTCATAACCTGGTAAAAGAAGGAGATTCCTCGTTTGTATTCGAAAAGATAGGAACAACCATACGCAACGTAATGATCGATGAATTTCAGGACACTTCGCGTATGCAATGGGACAATTTCCGTCTGTTGCTGCTCGAAGGACTGTCCCAAGGAGCAGACAGCTTGATTGTAGGAGACGTGAAACAATCCATCTACCGCTGGAGAAACGGTGACTGGGGCATACTGAACGGATTGAAAACAAACATCGAAGCCTTTCCCGTCAAAGTAAAGACACTGACCACCAATCGCCGGAGTGCCGCAAACATCATTCACTTCAACAACGAAGTGTTTACAGCCGCCTGCGAGGTGTTGAACAACATTTACAAGGAAGAACAAAAAAAGGAATGCAAGGAACTGAAGGAAGCCTACAACGACGTGTGTCAGGAAACATACAAAGATCCCGGAAAAGGGTATGTCAAAGTGGAATTTCTATCGGATACGGAAGACATGACCTATATGGAAAACACCCTGCACCACCTAGGAGAAGAAGTGGAGCTGCTTGTGGCACAGGGCGTGCAACTGAAAGATATTGCCATCCTGGTGCGCAAGAACAGAAGCATTCCTTTAATAGCCGATTACTTCGACAAGAACACCTCTTACAAAATCGTATCCGATGAGGCATTCCGACTGGATGCCTCACTGGCGGTATGTATGATAATGGATGGCCTGCGCTACTTGTCACAACCCGAAAACCGGATTGCCAAGGCACAACTGGCTGCTGCCTATCAGAATGAAGTATTACATAAAGGAATAGACCTCAACACTCTATTGCTGAACGAAATAGATGATTATCTGCCATTCGATTTCATAAAAGAAGCGGAGCAGCTTCGCCTCATGCCACTGTATGAGCTGATGGAAAAACTTTTCAATCTGTTCCAGATGTCCTGCATCGAACAACAGGATGCCTATCTGTGCGCCTTCTTTGATGCCGTGACGGAATATCTGCAAAGCAATTCTTCCGAATTATCCGCTTTTATCACCTACTGGGAAGAAAAACTAGGCAGCAAGACCATCCCTTCCGGCGAGGTGGAAGGAATTCGCATTCTCTCCATCCACAAGTCCAAAGGATTGGAATACCATACCGTACTGCTACCCTTCTGCGACTGGAAAATGGAGAATGAGACTTACAATCATCTGGTATGGTGTGCTCCCCGGCAAGCTCCGTTTAGCGATCTTGACATTGTTCCCATCAACTATTCCACAGCCATGCAGCAATCCATTTATCGGGAAGAGTTCCTGAATGAACGCTTGCAATTATGGGTGGATAATCTGAACCTGCTTTATGTGGCATTTACCCGTGCCAAAAAGAACTTGATTATATATGGAAAGGCGGAACAGAAAGGAACGGTATCCGAATTGTTGGGAAGTGCCTTATCCGACATGACCGGAAAGAGCTATGCCACCGGAGAAGAAATATACGAACTGGGAACGCTCTATCTCTCATCTCACGAAGAGGAAAAACAAGTATCCGGCAACAAGCTGCTGACTGTAGCCCGACGTTTGCCTATCCATCTGGAAACGCTGGAAACCAACATCGAATTCAAACAGTCCAACCGTTCTGCCGAATTTATCCGGGGAGAAGAGGAGACGGAAGACAAATACATCCGGCAAGGACAGTTGTTGCATAATCTGTTCTCCGTAATCCGTACCACGGACGATGTGCCTCCCGCCATAGAACGCCTGCGTTTCGAAGGAATCATAGAGTCGGCACAACAGGAGGAACAAATACGAAAACTCACCGAATGGGCTTTGAAGCATCCGCTGGTCAAAGAATGGTATTCGGGCCGCTGGGAACTATACAATGAGTGTGCCATTATTTATCGGGAAAAAGGAGTGCTGCAAACCCGCCGTCCGGACCGCGTGATGATGAAAGACGGAGAGGTGATTGTGGTGGACTTTAAATTCGGTAAAAAGCGGAAAGCTTACAACAAGCAGGTGAAAGAATATATGGATTTATTATCGGATATGGGATATGAGCATATCCGTGGCTATTTATGGTATGTATTTAACAACGAACTGGAGGAAATAGAATAATGGAAAGCTTTTTGAAACTGGTAGCAGCCGATTTATATAAACATACGGAAGGAAACCTGGCACATACAGCCGTGGTTTTTCCTAACAAACGTGCCGGACTTTTCTTTAATGAGTATCTCGCCCAAGAGTCGGATTCACCTATTTGGTCGCCCGCATACGTCAGCATCAGCGAATTGTTCCGTAGCCTTTCTCCGTGGGAAGTGGGTGATCCGGTAAAACTGGTATGCGAACTTTATAAAATATTCCGACGGGAAACTCAAAGTACGGAAACACTGGATGATTTCTATTTTTGGGGAGAAATGCTGATCAGTGATTTTGACGATGCCGACAAAAATAAAGTGGATACCGACAAACTGTTTTCCAATTTACAGGATCTGCGCAACATAATGGACGACTACACCTTCATTGACGATGAGCAGGAAGAAGCTATCCGGCAGTTCTTCCAGAACTTCTCCATCGAACGGAGAACAGCGCTGAAAGAACGGTTTATCTCTTTATGGGACGTATTGGGAAACATCTACAAAGGGTTCCGTGAATCCTTAGCTTCTCAAAACATTGCCTACGAAGGAATGATGTACCGCCACGTCATAGAGCATCTGGATGTGGACAAACTTCCATACGAGAAATATGTTTTTGTAGGATTTAATGTACTGAACAAAGTAGAACATACGTTGTTCACCCAATTGAAAGATGTCGGGAAAGCTGTTTTTTATTGGGATTACGACGAATTTTATATGAAGGAAAACAGACAAGCCGTCACCCATGAAGCCGGAGAGTTTATCCGCCGGAACTTACGCGACTTTCCTTCTCCTTTGTCCGGTGAGTTATTCAAAAATCTCTCGAAACCTAAAGAGGTACACTACATCGCATCTTCTACTGAAAATGCACAAGCCCGTTACCTGCCTCAATGGATACGAAACAATCTGACTACACCGGAAAAGGAAACCGCAGTCGTATTGTGTAACGAAGCATTGCTTCAGCCGGTCCTCCATTCATTGCCGGCAGAAGTAAAACATGTCAATATCACCATGGGATTTCCGTTATCGCAAACTCCTGTATATAGTTTCCTCATCGCCTTACTGGAGTTGCATACCCACGGATTTAATTTCAAAAGCGGCCGCTACACGTTTCAATCGGTTGTTACACTGTTAAAACACCCCTATACCCGGCAACTCACCGGTCAAGCCGAATTGTTGGAAAAAGAACTGACCCGGAACAACCGTTTCTATCCGTTACCCGGCGAATTGGGTAAAGATGAATTCCTTACCCGGCTTTTCACTCCGCTTTCCGGAAACCTGAATCTGTGCATACGCCTGTCCGAAACTTTGCAGCAAGTGGCAGGCATTTACCAGGCAAACACTTCCGGTACCGAAGACACAGATGCATTCAACCAACTTTACCGGGAGTCGCTTTTCAAAGCCTATACCACCATCAACCGGTTCCGCACACTGATAGAAGAAGATGAATTAACCGTACAGAGCGAAACATTCCGGCGATTGCTGGTCAAGGTCTTGTCAGCGACCAATATTCCATTCCATGGCGAACCGGCCATTGGTATGCAGGTCATGGGGGTATTGGAAACACGTAACCTGGATTTCCGCCACTTGGTATTACTATCGGTCAACGAAGGGCAGCTTCCCAAATCGGGAGGAGACTCTTCCTTTATTCCTTACAACCTGCGCAAAGCTTTCGGAATGACTACTATAGAGCATAAGATTGCCGTATATGCATACTATTTCTATCGTCTGCTGCAACGGGCAGAAAGGATTACCTTGATGTACAATACCAGTTCGGACGGACTGAACCGCGGCGAATGGAGCCGTTTCATGCTGCAATTCCTGATTGAATGGCCTCACCCCATCACACGTCAGTTTCTGGAGGCCGGACAGTCCCCCCAAGGCACCTCGCCTATCACTGTAGAAAAGACCCCGGATGTCATGCGCCGGATGCAAAGCCTGTTTGATGTCCGTGCCAATCCCAAAGCAAAATTTTCTCCATCAGCCTTGAATTATTACCTGGATTGTCCTTTAAAATTTTATTATAGGTATGTAGCCGGCCTCTCCGCCCCCGATGAAGTGAGTGCGGAAATAGATTCTGCCACATTCGGAAGTATTTTCCATTATGCAGCCGAACATATTTATAAAGACCTGACCACTCATGGCAAAGTCATTAATAAGGAAGCATTGGAAACGTTGCTACGCAATGAAGTGAAGCTGCAAGATTATGTGGATACAGCATTCAAGAAATTATTCTTTAATGTTCCGCAAAACGAGAAACCGGAATATAACGGCGTACAACTTATCAACTCTGCCGTTATTGCAAGATATTTAAAACAACTTTTACAAAATGATTTACGTTACGCTCCCTTCACTTTTATTGCATCGGAAATGGAAGTGGATGAACCCATCGACATACAAACACCCAAAGGAGTCATAAAATCACGTATCGGGGGAATTATTGACCGTATGGACAGCAAGGATGGCACACTCCGTATTGTGGACTACAAGACAGGCGGTGATGCAGACACCCCACCCCATGTGGAATCTCTGTTTATTCCGGACAAGAAACGTTCCAACTATGTATTCCAGACGTTCCTGTATGCCGCCATCATGTGCCGCAAGCAACCAACGATGAAGATAGCTCCGGCCCTTCTCTATATTCATCGGGCCGCTACAGAAACCTATTCTCCCGTTATACAAATGGGCGAGCCACGAAAGCCTAAAGAGGCTGTGGAAGATTTCAGTAAATATGAAAAAGAATACCGTGAACGACTTCAAGGATTATTAGAAGAGATATTTAATCCGGAAAAATCATTTACCCAAACAGAAATCATAGAAAAATGTACCTATTGTGATTTCAAGGCACTATGTAAAAGATAGACTATAGTGGTTAGTGGTTAATACCTGCGGCATGACAGCGCAGTCCACTAATCACTAACCACTGATCTGCCACACTATTCCAACGCTCTCTGTCTGCAAAAGCATCCACAGAATTTATCTTCCACATTCTCTATCGGTGCTTTGAAAATACCATAGACGGAAGACCCCGAGCCACTCATGGCGGCATACACTGCCCCCAAATCATACAATTCATCTTTTATAGCAGCAATCTCAGGGAACTTTTTGAAGACACTATCTTCAAAATCATTCTTCATACTGTTTTTCCATGTTTCCATAGGTTGCTTTACAATTTCTTTCAAAGAAACAGCCGGACGCACAGGCTTTATTTCGGCAAACGCATCCCGGGTGGACACAAAGATATCAGGTTTAATCAAAATTATATGGTATCCCTTTAATGACAATTCCACAGGCTCGAACAGATTCCCTATTCCGGTAGCGAAAACAGGTTTGTTCCGAATGAAAAAAGAACAGTCTGCCCCTAGTTTTACCGCATATTCCTCCATCCGTTCCGTACTGAGTCCCAATGAAAATTTATCATTCAGAAGCTTTATCATACAAGCGGCATCTGATGATCCGCCACCTAGTCCGGCACCCGCCGGTATATGCTTGTACATGTGTATATCTACCGGCAACAGTCCGGGATAGTCTTTTTTTAATAACTTATAGGCTTTTACTACCAGATTATCTTCGGGTTCACCCTCCAAAGAAGATCCGCTTATGTGTAAAGTGTATTCTTTGTCATTGTTTTCCCGCCGCGTCACTTCCAGAGCGTCTTGCAGGTTTATCGGATAAAATATGGTTTCCAGATTGTGGTATCCATCCGGGCGCTTTTCTACAATATTAAGTCCCAAATTAATCTTTGCATTAGGAAATGTAATCATATTCTGTTCTTTAAATAGTTATTTTTAGTGTGTTTCGTTAGATTGTTGCCCGTTCTACAAAGATGCACGCCATCTTTTATCCGGACAGAGCGCCAAATATAGAACAAACTTTTCATTTTACCATATAAAAAAACCATTTACTGTCCAGATTGTTCATTTCTCCGTAGATTCAGGTTCATATTTCTTTTATTATTTTTGGGAATGGACGAGTGTCCAACTCAGCAAAAAGTTCTATCTTTGCCCTACTTTAAACAGACGACAATGGCAGAAACGAGAAAAATGACACGTACTCCCAAAACTTCGAAAGCAAAGCCTGTTGACGAATACGGACATTTACAGCCCCAGGCACCTGAGCTGGAGGAAGCTGTATTGGGAGCCTTAATGATAGAAAAAGATGCTTACTCATTAGTAAGTGAGATTCTTCGTCCCGAATCTTTTTATGAACGCCGTCACCAACTTATTTATTCGGCTATTACCTCTTTGGCTTTACGCCAGCAACCAGTCGATATCTTGACTGTGGCCGAACAATTACGCAGCACCGGTGAACTGGAAGATGCAGGCGGTCCTTTTTACATAACACAGCTAAGCGGCAAGGTAGCCTCTTCCGCACACATAGAATATCACGCACGTATCATCGCGCAGAAGTTTCTTGCACGCGAACTGATTACCTTTACCAGCAACATCCAGACAAAGGCTTTCGACGAAACCCAAGACGTGGACGACCTGATGCAGGAAGCGGAAGGAAAACTGTTCGAAATCTCGCAGCAGAACATGAAGAAGGATTATACGCAAATCAACCCTGTCATCCAGGAAGCGTATGAGATGCTTCAAAAAGCGGCGGCACGAACGGACGGGCTGAGTGGTCTGGAAAGCGGTTTCCATGCATTGGACAAAATGACCTCGGGCTGGCAAAATTCCGACCTGGTGATTATTGCCGCCCGCCCCGCTATGGGTAAAACGGCTTTTGTGCTTTCCATGGCAAAGAACATGGCGGTAAATGCGAAAATCCCTGTGGCTTTGTTCTCTCTTGAAATGTCCAACGTACAGTTAGTCAACCGTATGATTGTCAACGTGTGCGAAATTCCGGGTGAGAAAATCAAGAGCGGCCAGTTGGCTCCGTATGAATGGGGACAATTGGATTATAAAATAAAAGAATTATACGATGCTCCGATGTATGTGGATGACACACCATCCTTGTCCGTCTTTGAATTACGCACCAAAGCACGACGGCTTGTACGCGAGCATGGAGTAAAAATCATTATCATTGACTACCTTCAGTTAATGAATGCCAGTGGAATGTCATTCGGTAGCCGTCAGGAAGAGGTCAGTACCATTTCACGTTCACTGAAGGGGTTAGCCAAAGAACTGAACATCCCCATCATCGCACTGAGCCAGCTGAACCGTGGTGTGGAAAGTCGTGAGGGTATTGACGGAAAACGTCCCCAGCTCAGTGACCTCCGTGAATCCGGAGCTATTGAGCAGGATGCCGATATGGTATGCTTTATCCACCGCCCGGAATACTATAAAATCTACTCGGATGAAAAAGGGAACGACTTGCACGGTATGGCAGAAATCATTATCGCCAAGCACCGTAACGGTGCCGTAGGTGATGTACTGCTGCGTTTCCGTGGCGAATTCGCCCGCTTCCAGAATCCGGACGATGATGTCATCGTGCCTATGCCGGGTGAGGCACCGGGTATTATCCGTTCCAAAATGAACGGTGGCGGCAACAGTGTACCTCCCCCATCTCCTGATGCCGCACCTGCCGACAATAATCCGTTCGGAGCCCCTATTCCCGAAGGACCTTTACCGTTCTGACATTTATTTATCCCTCACAGAATTAACACGGATTATTTCCCTCAAAGAAAAATCTGTGTTAATCTGAGTAATCTGTGATGGATAAATAACAGGATAAAAGAAAATAATTACTAAATTTGCAGGTCATTTTGAAATACATAAAAAATATCATATATGAATATCTCTTATAATTGGCTGAAAGAATACGTCAACTTCGATTTGACACCGGATGAAGTGGCCGAGGCGCTGACTTCCATCGGTTTGGAAACCGGAGGCGTAGAAGAAATCCAAACAATTAAAGGTGGTCTGGAAGGTATTGTCATCGGCGAAGTGCTGACTTGCGAACCTCATCCCAATTCAGACCACATGCATGTTACTACTGTGAATTTGGGACAAGGCGAACCGGTACAGATTGTCTGTGGAGCCGCTAACGTAGCTGCCGGACAGAAAGTGGTGGTTGCCACATTGGGCACCAAGCTATACGATGGCGAAGAATGTTTTACCATCAAGAAATCAAAGCTCCGCGGAATTGAATCTATGGGTATGATCTGTGCCGAAGACGAAATCGGTATCGGAAACAGCCACGAAGGTATCATCGTACTGCCGGCGGATGCTGTTCCGGGTACTCCCGCTAAAGATTATTTCAATATCAAAAGCGAATACGTACTGGAAGTGGATATCACCCCGAACCGTGCGGACGCCTGCTCACATTACGGCGTGGCCCGAGATCTGTATGCCTACCTGATTCAAAACGGCAAACAAGCCACTTTAAAACGTCCGTCTGTAGAAGCGTTTAAAGTGGATAACCATGATATGGACATCGCCATTGAAGTAGAGAATACGGAAGCATGTCCGCGTTATGCCGGAGTTTCCATAAAAGGGGTAACTGTAAAAGAGAGTCCCGAATGGCTGCAAAACAAATTACGCCTGATTGGAGTACGTCCTATCAATAATATCGTGGATATCACCAACTACATCCTTCACGCATACGGCCAGCCCCTGCACTGTTTTGATGCAGATAAGATTAAAGGTGGTAAGATTGTAGTGAAGACTGTTGCCGAAGGTACTACATTCGTTACTTTGGACGAAGTGGAACGCAAATTATCCGACAAGGACCTGATGATATGCAACACAGAAGAACCGATGTGCATTGCCGGCGTATTCGGTGGTCTGGATTCGGGAACAACCGAGCAGACAGTAGATGTATTTTTGGAAAGCGCTTATTTCAACCCGACTTGGGTACGTAAAACAGCCCGTCGCCATGGATTGAGCACAGACTCTTCTTTCCGTTTCGAACGTGGTATTGACCCCAACGGAACTATTTATGCATTGAAAGAAGCGGCTTTACTGGTTCAAGAACTGGCAGGAGGTACTATTTCTTCTGAAATTAAAGACAACTACCCTGCCCCGATAGCCGATTTTACAGTAGAGCTGAATTATGAGAAAGTCCACTCACTGATAGGAAAAACCATACCGGTGGAAACCATAAAGAGCATTGTCACCAGTCTTGAAATGAAGATTGTAAACGAAACACCCGAAGGCTTGACTTTACAAGTTCCCCCCTATCGTGTGGATGTGCAACGTGATTGCGATGTAGTAGAAGACATTCTCCGTATCTACGGATATAATAATGTGGAGATTCCTACTACCTTGAAATCCAGCCTGACCACCAAAGGTGAAGTGGATTACTCCCAGAAATTACAAAATCTGATTTCAGAGCAACTGGTAGGTTGTGGTTTCAATGAAATACTGAACAATTCACTGACCGCCGCTTCCTATTACGAAGGGTCGGAAACATACAAGAACGAAAATTTGGTTTACTTGATGAACCCATTGAGTAACGATTTGAACGTGATGCGTCAAACTTTGTTATTCGGTGGTTTGGAAAGTATCCAGCACAATGCCAATCGTAAGAACGCCGATTTGAAATTCTTTGAATTCGGTAACTGCTATTTTTATAATGCAGAAAAGAAAAACCCGGAAAAAGTGCTTGCGGCTTATGCTGAAGAATATCATTTAGGATTGTGGGTAACCGGCAAACGCGTCAGCAATTCATGGGCCCATCCCGATGAAAACAGCAGTGTTTACGAATTAAAAGCATACGTGCTGAACATCTTTACCCGTTTGGGATTGAATTTCGGCAACGTGGTATTCGGCAACCTGACCAACGATATCTATTCAACAGCCATCAGCGTACACACACGTGGCGGCAAGTTATTGGCCACCTTCGGCATCATCAGCAAGAAGATTCAAAAAGCATTCGATATAGACAATGAGGTATATTATGCAGAAATCAACTGGAAAGAACTGATGAAAGCCATCAAGTCGGCTAAAGTCAACTTTAAAGAACTTTCCAAGTTCCCGGCTGTGAAACGTGACTTGGCTTTGTTGATTGACAAGAACATACAGTTTGCAGAAATCGAAAAAATAGCCTATGAGACTGAAAAGAAACTGCTGAAAGAAGTAGAATTGTTTGATGTTTATGAAGGCAAGAATCTGGAACCGGGTAAAAAAAGTTATGCAGTGAGCTTCTTGTTACAGGATGAAAGCGCAACACTGAACGACAAACAGATTGACAAGATCATGTCCAAACTGATTGCTAACCTGGAAAACAAACTAGGTGCAAAACTAAGATAATAATAAAAATAACCATTATAAAACTACAATCCAATGGGAAGAGCATTTGAATATAGAAAAGCTACAAAGCTGAAAAGATGGGGCCACATGGCCAAAACATTTACAAGACTGGGTAAACAAATCGCTATAGCTGTAAAAGCAGGTGGTCCGGAACCCGAAAATAACCCGACCCTACGTGGTGTGATCGCTACTTGTAAGCGTGAAAACATGCCGAAGGATAACATTGAACGCGCCATTAAGAATGCAATGGGTAAAGATACCAGTGACTACAAAGGTATGACTTACGAAGGATATGGTCCTCACGGAGTAGCTGTATTTGTTGATACATTGACAGACAACACTACCCGTACCGTAGCAGATGTGCGTTCAGTATTTAACAAATTCGGTGGAAACTTGGGTACTACCGGTTCCTTAGCTTTCTTGTTCGACCATAAATGTGTATTTACTTTCAAGAAGAAAGAAGGAATGGATATGGAAGAACTGATCCTGGATTTGATTGACTATAATGTAGAGGATGAGTTCGACGAAGATGAAGAAGAAGGAACTATCACCATCTATGGTGATCCGAAGAGCTACGCAGCAATTCAGAAACACTTGGAAGAATGTGGTTTCGAAGAAGTGGGTGGTGATTTCACATATATTCCCAATGACTTAAAAGATGTGACTCCTGAACAACGTGAAACTCTAGACAAGATGGTAGAGCGTCTGGAAGAATTTGATGATGTTCAGACCGTTTATACAAACATGAAACCTGCATCTGAAGAGGAAGAATAAAATGAAAATAACCTATAAGACGCAAGGCACTTGCAGCAGCCACATCGAAGTGGAAGTAGAAGATGACGTTATTCAACAAGTTTTCTTTTGGGGCGGATGCAATGGAAACTTACAAGGTATCAGCCGATTGGTGAAAGGAATGAAAGTGGAAGAGGTCTTACAGAAACTGGAAGGTGTAAAATGAAAGTGGAAGAGGTCTTACAGAAACTGGAAGGTGTAAGATGCGGAAACCGTTCTACTTCCTGTCCGGATCAATTATGTAAGGCGTTGCGTGAAATGAAACAATAAAAAAGAGGCTGTCTTATCTTGCATTCAAGTTTGAGACAGCTTCTCTTTTTTTCAATATATTATCTTACTTTATTTAGAATGATTGTAACCATTCACAAGCCGTTTCAGGCATTATATTAGCTAAATTAGTATTTATCGATTGGGTATCGGTAAGATTATAACATTTATTATACTTGACGTGATATTTACTCACGCTATCTTTTTTATATCAGAAATAAAAAATGTTTTATTCAAAAGCGACAATGAATAAACGATACTCCTCAAAAAGAAAGAGGCTTCCGTTTCCAGTTGCCTCTCTTTTCTTTTCGGATAAACGCTTTTATCCGTAAGTGTACTGACTTTCACAAGCAAATACTAACTATTAATCTTAAATCTATTACTATGAAAAAATTATATTAACACGCGAATCGCATAGATTGTTCAACAAAAAGAGATGAAAAGAGTGTTAAATATATAACAAAGGGAGATCCAATTGTTTTTTAATGCAAGAATAACAATTAAGTCTGCTAAAAGTTGGAGAAACGGAAATACAAAAAACGTATCGTGATTTCACATAATCGTAACATAAGCAAAATCCAATACAATATAGATATATACTATAAAAGAGAAAGGATGCCATCAGGACACCCTTTCTCATCGCTCATTTGTAACTATAGAGAGTTAGACTCTCATTAAAAACGCTGTAAAATTAATAAAATAATTTTAGATGCAAAATTAGTTTTATAGAAAAATTCAAAAGGTATTCAAAGTTTAGATGAAAAAAACAATTATTTATTGGCTAGAACTGAAAAACATCCATCACGAGCAATACCAAGATAATCTAAAAATAAATTCACCCCACTCATCAATGTCGTCTTAGGTATAGGAAAACCCTCGTTGATTTCATAGTGTTGTGCCAACAAGTTTTCCCCCCGGACAAACAATTCCGGATTGTCTGGGCAAAACATATACATTTCGCATATAGTGGGGTTACGGAATCCCTTACTTACCATCATTTTCATTTCAGCATTTCCGGGAAGATGAAAAGCCAGCCCACCTTGGAGAACCCACTCAGTGCCCACATGTGAATGATAGTCAATCCGCATACCCACATTTAAAGACAACCAACCTTGTATATCCTACCGAACATCAATATAGCCGGCAAATTCATCTTGTTCCTGTCGCTACAATCCGATTCCATGATTCCCCTGCCCGTAGTGAATAGCCCGGGAACCTGTTCGGTCAAAGCAGGAAGCACGGAAGGTTGATAAGTATGTTCCAAATTTTGCCTCCCTACCACCGAAATAGTCATCGGCAAATGCCGTATGTCCGTTTCATTCCGTGTTCCCGTAACCACCACTTCTTCTACCTTATAACTTCTCGTACGAGTAGTACCCTGCATATTTTCATGAACATGGAGCATGCTAACATTCATTATACCGACAGCACACAAACATGCAATAATCATTGTATTGTTTTTCATCTTCAAAGTTTTATCATACTTATTGTCTTCGTTTGCAAATTTACAATAAGGGAATGACATTCTTTGTAAATGAATTACAGGAATTACAACCTTAATTACTGACTATGGGCATCTTATGTCTTATCATTCGTATTTTAACGAACGAGCCGGTTTACTGTAAATAACCTTCATGGTCTGTCCTGCTACAGTTAAGAAGGAAATAAGCAGCATCAATACGATAGGCAACAAGAAGAACCACACCTCCAGTTCCGTCCGGAACGGATAATGACTCAACCATGCATTCATGCTGAACCAAGCTACCGGCAAAGCAATCACAACCGCGATAATAATAGGAATAAAGAAACCTTTACCCAACTGATAAAACAAATTCCAACGAGATGCCCCCAATACTTTCCGGATGCCCATCTCCTTGGTGCGGACGGCACAAGAAAACATAACCAACACCCATAAACCTAAGCAGGAGATAAAAATAGCCAATCCGGTAAAACCTCCCATCAATACGCCGAAAGCCTCATCCTGACGGTACTGC
>QWCB01002870.1_pt1 | contig 13783 bp, 19 predicted proteins | sample 1972511 | NCBI WGS metagenome assembly QWCB01 (sample SAMN09866719, study PRJNA288562) | Human gut metagenome isolate term5_stool, whole genome shotgun sequencing... | isolation source: gut | host: Homo sapiens | place: USA: California
AGTTCCATTTACTAATGAATCTGCTATACATTCCATAACGCAATTTGTTAATTCTTCTATAATATAGCTTTCAAATGCTGAAATACTCATTTTCTTTGAACTTGCTGAAATAGAGAATATTTTTATTATTTCATATCCAGCAAATGAAACTTTAGCAATTCCTTCTGATGGATTTTCAGAATCTACTTTTTCACCTTCTGTATGCCATTTTGCTTTTGTACTAGGTGTTCCAATAGGTACTACTATATTTGATGGAATATTAAAGCTTCTACAATGAGATATTAATCCTCCCATAGTTCTAGCTTTCTTAATTATTTCATTTAATGTATGAGTTGGTAGAATAGCAGCACTATTAGTTGTTGTACTGAATGAATCTGCTCTCTTTTCTGTATCAACTATTTCCATTGCTCTTTTAAAAGTTCTTTCTTCTTCAACTGTTAACTTTTGCCCTAACATTGTTTTAAAAAACGCATTTCTGTATTCTGTACTTTCAAATACATCACCTGCCATGTTTTCTGTTCCTCTATTAAAATTCATTCCTGTTATTGGGTTAAACTGTGGATTTCCTTGGCTTCTTTCTTCGATATTTTCCTTAGCTTGTTTTAAGCCTTCTAGTTCAATATTTAATTCTTGAATATTTATATTAGGGTCTGTATTAATTAAATTCCCTATCTCTGCCGTTCTCTTTTCAATGTCTGCTATGCTATGATTTCTATAATAATTAAATGCTTCTGCTATATTTTTAAATTTCATTTTTAAATACTTCCTTTCAAAATTTGATTTATTTTTATTCTTAACATATCTTTTTGCTTGTCCTTATTCTGCTCTGCTATTATTTGATTTCTAGCTTCTACTGATGTTGTTTGATAAGCTGGAAAAGGAACTACGCTACACTCATAAACTTTTTCTATTTTAGTTATTGTTCTAGTATTAGTTTTGCTATCATAAAAACTGCCGTCTTTTGGTACTTTAAATGCAAAACTCATTCCAGTTAAATCACCTCTGCATACTGCCGTATGTACTGCCTTAGCTTCTTCGGTATTTGGTAAAACTGCCCTCATATGAAGTCCCTTATCATCAACGCTAAATTGCATTGTCTTTGGTACTCTTGCAAGTGGTAATTTATTAAAATCATGATTATATAATAAACGTATATCGCTCAAGTCTGCCGAATCTAAAGCTCCACGTTTTATGACTTCTTTATAACTTCCCATAGGGTCATTAATTATTGTTTCTTGTTCAAATACGATTGGTGTTCCTACTAACTCCAATTCATTATTGCTCTGTATTTGGGTATTTCTTATTTCTTTCATTATTTACCCCCTTTTTATTCATTTGGTATTCATCAACTATTTTCGTATTAACAACATTTAATGTTTGTAACCTTCTGTCGCCATCTTCTACACCAGGTAAGTTTAATATTTCTAATGCTTGATTTACTGTAAATAATCCTAATGGCATTAATTCCTTTAACATATTTACTTTGGTTGTATTACTAGCAAATTGTAATCTATTAGCTTCCATGATTATTGAGTTACCAAAGGCTTGTTCTCTTTGAGTAAATATTTTATCCGTTAATTCCAATGAAATTTGAACTCCTAATGCTTCTATTACACTTTCATAAAAAGCTGACCATTCATCTTCATTGTATGTACTATTAACAATTTTTTCCGATACTCCCAAGTAATCATATATTTTCTGTTTTATTACTAACATCTGCTCACTATCAATAACTACTCCTTTAATTTCTAAAGGAACATAGTCCATTTTGCTATCTAATGCGGCTATTCCTCCATTATTTCTTATAGATAAATAGTCTTTTATAAACTCATCTTTTTCTTTCTTTAAATTCTCTGGACTTAATATTTGGTTGTATTTTAATAATCCTTTTATTGTTGCACTAGATTTTATTGAATTTGCTATACCCTCATTCTGTGTATGTGCTAAATCTAAAGTATTTAATATTGCCGTATTTTTATCCCCTAATAAATCATTTGAGTTATAAAATCTTCTTATGGTGAAAACATCTCTAAAAGGTAGTGTTACTTGCTTATCTCCAGCGAAGAAAAATCTACAATATAATTCTCCTTTTAATTCTGTTAAGTATTCCATATTTACTGGACTTAATGGGTATATTCCTATTAATTTTCCATTTTCATCTTTCTGTAAATAAGCAAATGCATTATTGTATAAATAATAATGAGTTACTATCTTATATATCATGTCATATGAACTCATATATGGATTAGGTCTTACTTGTAATATTCTGTTTAAAGAATTATCTCCTTCTTTTCTATTTTTATCTATTGATACAACATGAACTGGCTTTAACTTAGCCACATTTCTTGCTATGGAATCAACTGCTGATCTATAAATATCACTTTCATATGCATTGCCACTAAACTGTGTGAATATTGCAGGTCCACCGTTCATTACTTCTACTCTGCTTTTTTCGGATTGTATTTCCTTTGAATCTCTTGTTCTAAAAATCTTCTGTATAAATCCCACCCTTTCTCCCCTCCTTTATTTATCAATTCTTATTTAAATATTTGTTATATTATTTACTCTTGTAATATGCTTTTAATAAAATTTCTTTAATTTCTTCATATGTCATATGTTTATATTCATCATCTGATTTATAGTCATAATGGTCTGTTAAAGGAAATTCGCCTTTTATTTTTTTCCCTAACTCCTCTATCTCCGCAATATTTTCTTTTGTATATCCTTTATCTACAAGATATGATTTCATATATATATCACAATCTATATGTACATCTTTATAAGTTAAAGGCTCAATTAAAAACCTTTTTCTTTTCACATTATTTTTTATCTCGTTTAGGAATTCTTCCTTTTGTTCAAACCATCTTGTAAGATGCTCTTCATCTGTTTCATTTTCCAACTGTTCCTGCGTAGATTTTATAGTAAAAAGTCCATCACATATATTCTTTAAATATGCTTCAGTTTTTTTATTACTTTTAGTTTCTCTGTTTCTTTCAAGTAATTTTAATAAATAACTTTCTATTATTAAATCTATGCTAGTCCCATTTTCATCTGCAATCTCTGATAGTTCATTATATAACTCATAAGATAAGTCAATTGTAATATCTTGCTTTGGACTATCTGCCCATTCTTCTTCTATAATTCCATCGTAATGATTTATATTTATTCCGTAATATCTTTTTAGCCATAACTCTTCAATGTTATCCATTACTTTGAAACTATTTATTTCTTTTTCCTTCTTTATAATTTCTTCCTTAAATTCTTCTGAATAATACCCTTTAAGTACTTTGCTATACTTAAATCCAAATTCCTTTATTAAACTTTCTATATAGCACTTTCTTATATTTAACTCTCTAACTATATCCTCTAAATTTTCACCATTATTTACTCTTTTACATATTGCTCTTACTTCATCTCTAGTCATTACTTTTAATCTCCTTGTTAATAATCTTGTTTTTAAATAACTTTCAATGTAATATCTTAATTTTATTTTATTCATTCATAGACACCGCGGGAAATTTTTTTTAAAAAAAGGATAACGCCAATTTTACGTTATCCTTTTTTAATTATTATTTTATTTAATTTTTCTTCCTTTGTTATCAATACACCCTTTAATAAATCCATAAATAAAATCTAAACACTTCTTATTTTCCATTTTATTAATAGCCTTAATAATATATATTTTTTTTAACTCTCTATCCATTATATTTTCCCTCTAATTCCCTTTATAAATAATACTCTATATGCTCTATTTCCCTTAAAAATTTTAAATTGCTTAATCCGGCTCTTAGACCTTCTCTAAAGTAGAATATGCATAATTTTAGCCATTCAGCTGAAATAGAGTCTTCAAGCTCTCCTATTAATCTTTGTTGCTCTTCTGTTGTATCTTTTTTTAAAGCTTCACGTATTACTTTTGTAATTAATTCTTGTTGTTTGTACTCTAAGTTTTCATTTCCAAAATCTGCTTCTAAAGTTTCTTGCACATGATTAAATTCATTTTCTACTATTCCATTTACTATATTCTCTATATTTTTAATATTCATTATCTCACCACCCCAAATCTTTTATATATTACTGCTCCCTTTAGGGTAGGTATAACGTTGTGAGAATTACACTTCTCTATGTAATTTTTTAATGTATTAATGTTCATTGGTAATTAATCCTCCTTGAATTAACCACCCAATTAAGATATAATCTAATTGCGTTGAGTCTATCCTTATTGGGTGGGCTTTTTTTATTTATTTTTTAGCTAAATCTTTTTGAATTAAATCGACTATATAATCTTTTAAAGATATTCCTTCTTCAGCAATTCTTATCTTTACAGTTTTGTGTAAATCTTCACTAATCCTTATAGTTATAGTTTTTTCAGCCATCTTTAAAACCTCCTTTCAATATTATTATACTGTATTACTGCAATAATGCAATACTTTTTTTAAAAAATTTTCCTATTTTTATTTTTTCATCACATCATAAACCTTGTATTTAAGTCATTTCTAGCCATTTTCTTCACCACTTGTAACGTATTTCCCTAAATATTCAACACTTGCGTTACGCTCTTAAAGTTAGTAATATCAATGGTTTTCGTGGCTTTGCTATCGAATTTGTAACCGACCTTATCCTGCCACTTTTAAAAAAGGGTATATTTTATTAAAATTACCCTACAAAAATATTTTTAGTAGATAATCACTCAAGGGGAAATTACCTCTCGGTTTCTTTGATAATTATTACTGTTTCGTAATCCAATTTTGGAGTGCGCAAAATTGCGCTAGCCTACTTACTACTTGAAGTAGTTTAAAATCACCTCGGATTATTAACTAATAAATTCCTAATCCTTTTGAAGGATTAGGTCTAACTTTAATCGGAGCAAATTTTGAACACAATAAAAAACTGCGTCATTGTATGAAATCACGCAGTTTTTTATTAAACCCTTGATATTACTAGATTTTAACGAGCGAAATTTTTCGCGCAGGTATAATTAACGCAATTTTCTTTGATAAAACACGCAGTTTTTTATTAATAAGAGAAAATTTTCCCTTATCACTAATAAAAAGCAGGTGAATATAAATCACCTGCTTTTTACCCATAACTTCTCGGTCAATTTGATTTGCTGACATTTTCGCTGTCAATTTAATTGATAGCAAATTATAATTTTATATTACTTAATATTACAACAGTAATAATATTTTGTAATATGTCTATTTTTCTATATTACAAAATATTATCTAAAGCATATTTTAATAAACTACTAACTATATCTTGCCTTTTATACATCTTGTATTTATCAAATATCTTTTCTAGTTCTTGATATACTCCTACATCAATTTTGAATGTTTTAGTTGTGGTATTCTCATAACTATTTATAAAGTTTTTATCAGAGCAAAATATTTTGCCGTCCTCTTTATCTAAGCCAAAGTTTGCACTCTGTAATATTTCAACTTTTTGCTCCAGCAACTCAACCCTCTTTAAAATTAAATTTATATCTTTTGGATCACTCACCTTACTTTTGTTTTTCATAGGCAACTTTTCGCTAATGAGATTTATCAAAGTTGAATTTTCGGCTTTGATGTTTTCAGTTTCTGAAAATTTAACCTCCGAATTTTTCGCAGTTAAATTTTCTTCTTTAATTTCTAATAATTGATTATTAAATCTAATTATTTTTTGTCCTTGCCTTGCTGGTAATAATCCCTCTTTTTTAAATCTGCTTAATATAGTATTTTTTGATATTCCCATTTGCTTACATATAGCATTAAAATTATTATTCTCCTGCTTCAATTCATTGTTAAAATAATCAACTTGACCTTTTATATCTAATTGATTAAATTCCTCTCTATTCATCTGTACCCCCTACAATACATATATTACAAAAGTAAACTATTATAATATATTATATCACCAAATATTACCATAATAATATATCCTTATTTTATGTAAATCTGGAAATATTTCTGTCTCTTATCTTGCTCTGCGAAAATTTTCGCTCGGCCCAAAATTGAGCTTAATCATGGTCGAAAATTCGGCTATGTTATTATTGATTATAAATTCCATAATCGTTCATCCCCACAAGTGGGTACGGTGATTTTAAATTACCGTTAATATTTATCATTCATAATCTTACTTATTGTACCAAGGGATAATTTATATTTCTTTGCCTTTGCTCTATAGCTTCCAGTATCATTTTTAATCTGCTTTACTTGTTCAGCACTTAATTTTTTACCTTTTCTAAATACTATATAACCATCTTTTCCGTTTAATACATTTTCACTTACTGGTGTATGATTAACGCTCTCTAAAAATTCTTTTTGCTCCTTAGTTAAATTAATATCTTTAGGTATGCAATAAAATCTATTAAAAAATTGTTTTAATGTTTTATCATTACTTTCTCTTAAATAATATTCTGTACTCATAATCTCCCCCTAAGTTTGTTTATTTATAGTAAATAGTATAGTTCATATATTATAAATAATACAATGACCTTTTATATAAAAAAAAGGATAGTAGGGATTTCCCACTTATCCTAATCACTCAATATTAAACCTAAATACTTAATATCTATTTAAATATAGTATTCTACTAATAGAATAGATAAAAATAACACTATACACACTTTATTAAAGAGCATTTTTTTACGCACTTACTTTTTTTAGTATAGTTCTTATTTTTCCCTCACTACAATTTAATTCTCTTGCTATTGCTCTAGTACTTAAACCCTTACCTTTTAATTCTAATACTTTTAGTTCAGCTTGTTTTAGTGTTAAGCCCTCTTCATTTCTTCTTGCTTCATTTCTCTTTTTATTTTTTCTATCATACTTAACTCTAGTAGATAGTATAGTTAATAAACTAAAACAAAGAAAACATACATATATTAAAGAGCCATTTCATGTCCTAGTTAGAATTTATAATAAGAAATAAAGCCATAGGAAATCCTATGGCTCATTTATATCACTTGAAAGTAAAGGCAGGTGGTAATCTGCATCTCCTACCGCTTATGCGTGGTGTCGGCTACCTGTTCCGACCTCAGTTACTTTCATTACTATTCTATGCTATTTATATCATTATTATAGCACTATATGTGAAAAATATTCAATACCTTTTTAAAATTTACTTTTTATATGGAATTAAAGCATTTTTATTTTTATATTTCTCTACTTTTTCTTTATCCATAACAAACAATGTTCTTGCAAATAATGTTCCTGCCCCTGTTGCTCTTACTGCTACTAATACATAGTCATTATTTTCATTCTTATATATTTTTATGTATTCAATAGCACTATTCTTTTTATTAGGATGCTTTGCTATATAATCGGGATTATTTATAATTTCTTCTATCTTATCACCATATATTTTAAAATCTTCTGGATGCTCTGATTTCATATGATTTAAATTAGATTCCCCTATATAAATAGGTTGTCCTTCTTTAAGATTCAAATGAAATTCATCTATTATAAATTTATTTAAATTTCCTATTATTTTATTTTCAGTAGTTCCCCTCATTTATATCTAACTCCTTTGTTATAATATCTTATACTTTAATTATATGCATAAATAACTAAAAATATAAAATATACCCTACCTTTGAACATTATTATTTTCTTGATTTAATCTAATAGCGAAAATAAATTCGCTATACACACTTTATTAAAGAGCATTTTTTTACGCACTTACTTTTTTAGTATAGTTCTTATCTTCCCTTCACTAAATTTTAACTCTTTTGCTATTGCTCTATTACTTAATCCTTGTCCTTTTAATTCTAATACTTTAATCTTTAATTCCTTCAACTCAGCTTGTTTTGGTGTTAATCCCTCTTCATTTCTTGGAGTTCTTCTCTCGTTATTTCTTCTATACTTCTCTTCTGTAGATATTATAGTTATTAGTTTTCTTTGCTCTTGCTCTTCCAAATCCAAAGCATTAATTATATATTTATTCGTGAATTTATACCCTTTGTTATTATCATCTTGAAAGTGCTTTACTGTTCTATTTACACTTCTACATACCGAAGTTAATTCTTTTACCTTATATGGCTCTCTAAAGCTTTTATTAAACTCCTTAGTAACTTTAATTAACTCTTCAACTGTAACCTCATTTATAAGCCTATAATGATAACTATAAAGCATAATTAATGTATTCCTATATCCTACAACTTCCCCATTTCTTAGACTTACAATCCTTTTAAAGTCCTCTATTCGACTCATATTTAGCGTATATAAGTTTTTTGTAGGTAAATAAGCTATTTTACCTTTATTCTGCTTATATTGTTTCTTAGGCTTGATATATGCCTTTTTTAAGTCAAATATATTGTATTTATTACTCTCATTTTTAAGCATACTGTAACATTTACTGTTATTTTTACTGTTTATAGTTCCAGGTAATCTTAAAAGCCTTGTAGGGTCTTTTACTCTAGTATCTACTGATATATTTTTTATGCTTCTTTCCAATTCTTTTATTGTGTTAAATAAATGATTCTCTATCTTTTCCCAAAGGTCTAAAAGCATTATATGACAGTTATTAATATCCCAATATATATGTATTCCTCTACCACTATTTATATATTCTGTTGGTTGTGGAATTTTCTTTTCTTCAACTAACTGCTCTACTGCTCCAACTACTTCAAATGGGTCTATTGGTACAGTTCCTGTTTTATGGTCTATATCAATATAAAATCTATGTAATTGCCATAAATATTCTCTTTCCCTTTTTATTGGTGAATTGAATGTATTAGGTGTATAATATATATCTTTTTTATTTTTATATTCTTCTGAATTTATTTCTATTGGACTAATTGCTTCAAGTCTTTTCATTGTTCCCTTTGAAGCTTGTACTATATGTGTAAATCCTAAATCATATTCTAATTTTAATATTCCCATGTATATAACCTCTCTTCATTTAGTTAAAAAAAAGCCTTCTAGGTATTATCCTAAAAGGCTTGAAAATTCTCTAACTAAATGCTATACTGTCCTTAGTTAAAAGGCTTCAATGCTTCTTAGGTAGTTCGGGTACCTATTAAGTAACTTTCTAATATATTTGCGGTATATTTGAAAGTGCGAGGTCTTTTTTTTATTGTTTAAAATTATTATACCATCACATTTCCAAATATTCCACTTTTTAATACTTATATTTTCAATAATTTTAATTTTCAAAATTAAATCTTTTTCCATCAAAACTGGCAATAATGTTTATTAATTTCTGTCTATTCTGCTCGTAAAATAATTTATCTCCAGTTAAAAAGTAAATACATAGTAAACTTAACTCTAACATTTCAACTGGATCACTCGACTTATTTATATCAATTCTTGCTTTTTCACTAGCTTGTACCATTTCAGAATAATAATATTGCTTTGCTTTTCCATTACGTTCTATGTAATTAGCTCTTAAATTTTTTCTCATACTATTTCAACCTTTTCTTTTATAAATTATAATGCTCTTATAAATTCCTCATAATGTTCATATAAACCAACATAAGCGTCTAACATTGAAGCTACTCCATCTATACGTTGTTTTGCTGATTGATTTTTAATCGGTACTATATTCCCGTTTCTATCTTCACACACTCCTGTATTAGTTAAGCACCATTTTAAAATTGGATTATTATTATAGTTAATCTTTTTTGCTTTAAGGTCTGCCCCTAACTGTTGCATTGGTAGGCTCAAAGTTTTTGCCCCTTGAATACATCTTTCCATTTTAAAGCCATGAGCTTTCATTTCTTCAACCCAATATTTAGCTGAATAATTATCATAATAAATCCATAAAGGTGTTATTCCATAATTATTGAGCATTTCAATAAACCAAGCCGTAACATCACTATAATTAATGCTATTACCATTACATAGCCTTATTAATCCTCTTTCTAACCATTTATCATATGGTATTTTTTCAATCTTAACTCTTTCATTAAAATTTTCACTAGGTAGCCAATACATTTGATGTATATATCTTTTTTCTGTTTCCTTATCTATAAATAATAATGTTGCACATGTTAAATCTGTTGTGATGGATAAATCCGCTCCCCCTATTGCATAGAAATTTTTAAAATTTTCTATATCAAAAGTTTCTGTATTATTAATATCATCAAAGTTTAACCATGCATTACTTAGGGTATTTCTTATATTAAAATCCTTAGTTAATACCCCGCTTAAATCTTTCGGACTATTCTTTGCTTTTTCTACTTTCCTTTTTAGGTCATCTAGCTTTTTTATTGCTCCTAATGATGGATTCGATTTGCTCCAACATCTTTCATCTAACCATTCCTCTTTTTTATCTAATTCATATATTATCGGCAAAAATGTATCATCTTCGAAAGTTCCATCTACAATATTGCATGAATACTCATAAATATCATCAAAAATACACTCTCTTACTGTTCCAGCAGTAGTTATCATTATTAATAACGGTTGCCTTCTTGCTGATTGTGATTGTTGCATTACCTCATATAAATTTCTATCTTTTACGCCATGTAATTCATCTATAATTACACAATGTGCATTTAATCCGTCTAATGTGTCAGAATTTTTTCCAAGCGGTTGGAACTTACTCATGGTTAAAGGGAAATATAAATCACTCTTTCTCTTCTTGATATGCTTTGATAGATAAGGGCTTTGGTTTATCATATTTAATGTTTCATCAAATACTAGCTTTGCTTGGTCTTTCTTTGTAGCACATGAATATATCTCTGCTCCTGCTTCATTATCTGCTATCATCATGTAAGCAGCTATCCCACTAAGCATTGTTGACTTTCCATTTTTTCTTGCTACATAAAACATACTTTCCTTATATCTTCTTAAATTAGTTTCTTTATCTATGAATCCAAATAATGCTGATATATAAGCCTTTTGGAATAATTCTAATATTACTGGCTTTCCAGCCCACTCGCCTTTGCTATGCTTACAAAATGTTTCAATAAATTTTATTGGTCTTAATGCTCTTTCTTCATCAAATATATATTTGTCTGAATTATAAATATCATTTACCATTTTTTCATATTGCTTGTACACTCTATTAGATACAACATATTCACCAGCTTTTATTTTCTCAAAATATTCAATAACATAATTCATTATTTTTGTTGCTCCTTAATGAAAGTCATTAATGGATCTGCTTCTTCTATTATTTTAACTGGTGGTAATAAATCTACTAATTGTTTTGATAAATTACTATAATTTTTTAATGTTGTATTATATCCCTTTAATGCTGGATTCTCTCTTAAAAATTCTTGTTGCCCTTGCTTAAATAATGTTGTTGTACCTTGTGTTTCAACTTCTTCTTTCAATTTATCTAAAGTTCTTTGAATGAATAAAAGTTCATTATAAATATTTTGTGCTATTGGTAGCCTATCTTTTGGAATTAATTTTAAAACTTTTTTAAGTTGCTTCATCTCTTTTGATATATCTTTACTTTTCTCAAACATTTCTTAAAATTCACCTACTTTCTTTGTTTTGCCCTACCCTAAAATTTAAAATTTCTTGGAGGGGTTTAATTAGGTAGCCACTCGACGTTACACTATTTGCCCCATTTCATTGACCTGGGGGGTATAGATTAAATCTCCATTCTCATCAAATGTAACTCCGTTTATTGTTGCATTGCTATTGCCATGCATTACGTTATGACAATCTAAACATAACGCTTGAAGGTTATCCCAATTTAAAGTTATATTTGGGTCTGTTATATTATCTGGTGTTATATGTTTCTTATGATGAACTATCTTTGCTATATCTCCACATCTCTCACATATATAATTCTTACTCTTCATAAATGCTTTCCTACACTTAATCCACTTCATACTATTGTAGAAACTTTTAGCATATTCTTTAGCCATTATTCCTCCTTTATTTTTATCTTTATATCTATCTTGAATGTATTATTACTATGAGAATGTTACCTCCCACCTACACCCCCTTAGCCATTGATACTATGCCATTTATTAACACCCTTAAATATCAATGTAACCTCATATAAAAAACATTACTTATTAATCTAAATTAGTATCTTATTTTCTTTATTGCATTATTTAATCTCTCTGTATCCATCCCAATATAAGCTAATGTTGTTGCACTTGATTGATGCCCTAAAGCCTTTTGCACTAATCCTATATCCTTTTTATTGTCCATATATAACCAATATGCAAATGTCTTTCTTGTTCCATGACACCCTAGGTTTTCTATATTGAAATACTCTTCTATCTCTTTCATAATCCTATATGCTTGTGTCCTTGTTATTGGTTTATTAATTCCCTTCCTGCTCTTTATTAAATAATCATCATCTTTCATTTCTTCTGTATATTCATCAATTAATTTCTTTAACTCTCTATTTAATGGAATATTTATCATCTTTCCTGTTTTTTGTTGCTTTATTTTTAAATTCCACTTTCTTCTTACATCTTTTACTTTTAAATTTAAAATATCGCTTATTCTGAATCCGCAATATATCCCTAATCCAAACATAATGGCGTTTCTTTGGTTTTCACCTTCTAAACTTTTCATTATATTTTTTACTACGCTCTTATCTTTTATAGGCTCTGTCATTACATCACCCCCATTTCTTTGACATATGTTCATAATTTAATTCTTGAATGAGTTTTACAACTTCTTTAAGTTCTTTATCAATCTCTATATCACTTAAAATTATTTTTGTTATATCTGTGCCTATATATTTTCTTTCTCCAACATAACTATTAGTTTTAACTCTATACCCTAGTTCATTTATATAATTTGCTACTGCTCTTACACTTTCTAACTCTAAATATTTTTTAAATACTATAGTTTCAAAGTTATCATCTTCTTTTATTTGAGATTTATTTTCTAGGATATTAATTATTTTTTCAATTTTCTGTATTTTTTCATTATGTTTTTTAATTATCTTTTCCTCTAGTTTTCTATATCCATTTATTTTATTCCTTAATATTTCGTTCATTTTTCCCCTTTAGCCATTGATGTTAATACCATTAAAAGATTATTTATAGGCTTTTCGTACTGTTCAAAATTTTGGTCATACATTGAGCATATTAAATATCCTGCTAGAGTTTTAACTAATGGATTAATCGGCTCTTTATCCCACCTTGAACCTGTTTTAGTTTCTAAATAATCTGGAATTGAGTTTATTAAGTCTATTATAAGTAAGTCATCATCTTCAAAATCAACTCTTAACTTTAACTTTGCTTCTGCTAATGTTAATATCATTTATTCACCTTCTTTATTAAAAAGGTGTCCAAATTGGACACCTTTTGCTTTTATTCTTGTTTTGATAATTTTATAAATGCTTCTGCAACTAATGGTTTAGTGTCTGCTATTGCTAATGCTCTATAATCAATTACTCCATATTTGAAACTACTTTCTCTTGATGTTTCTACAACTATACCCTCTGGAATGTTGTAACCTAAGTAATTAAAGTTACCTAAGAATATAGTGTCATCTGCTATATTGTCATCAATAATAACTGGCTTACCTAATATGTAACCTATGTTTTCATTCTTTGGATCAGCAATAAATATTGGTCTGCCTGTAGTATCTACAATTCCATAAATTGAATTATATAGAGTTGCATTATTCATAGCCCATTTTGCCCCTGCTGAATATCCTCTCTTTAATTTTGCTAACATTTGAGTTAAATCTATGTAAGCCACTTTATCTGTAAATGTGAAACTATTTGCTCCATTCCATGTGATTCCTGTTGCTATTCCAGTTCCTTGATTTGCTCCAGTTCCATTTACTAATGAATCTGCTATACATTCCATAACGCAATTTGTTAATTCTTCTATAATATAGCTTTCAAATGCTGAAATACTCATTTTCTTTGA
>QWCB01004498.1_pt1 | contig 13768 bp, 11 predicted proteins | sample 1972511 | NCBI WGS metagenome assembly QWCB01 (sample SAMN09866719, study PRJNA288562) | Human gut metagenome isolate term5_stool, whole genome shotgun sequencing... | isolation source: gut | host: Homo sapiens | place: USA: California
CAAACCATCAGCCAGCACCTGGACAATCACTCGGCCACGCCCGCCCCGCTGCCGGAGGCCGTGCAGCCCCGCGGCATCGACCTGGCGGATGTGGGCTCGGGCAGCACCACGGTGCCCTACACCGACCCCGGCGCGTATTCCGCACCTTACCTCGGAACGGTGGCGGATACCGCCCGCAAGCTGCGGGAACTTACCCTGTTCATGCAGAATGACTCCGCCATTGCGCTGACCCGCGAGGGCTTCACCAGCCCCCTGTTCTCCGACCTTCTGCGCGGCCTTTCCACCTACCGCAAGCGCGAGCGCGGCCACGTGGACGTCCTGCGTGAGCAACTCGGCACCAACCTCGCTCGCGTGGGGCAGGTCACCTCCCAGCTGCGCCGCTCCATCAGCCTGCTGCCACCGGGCAACGTCTTTACCCGCACGTCGGATTCCTCGCCGTTGCTGGTGGTTGCGCGCAATGGACTGCCCCTGCCGGTGACGGCCAAGGTTGGTTATTCTTCTGACGCCGACACGGATGTCACCGTCCACGTGGATTCCACGGCCTCGCCGACGATCCCGGCGAAGGGCTCCATCACCTGGTCGCTAACCACCGACATCGCGGACACGTCCGAGCAGGTCAACCTATCTTTGTGGCTGGCGACCAACAGCCAGGACGGCAAGGGGGATCTGGAGGACGGAACCCGCATTTCGGATCCGGTGGAGCTGCGCGTGCAGTCCGTGCCGGGGCTGTCCTCCCGTGGGGTGACCATCATTGCCGGGCTGCTGCTGGGCATCGGCGCGGCCGGCAAGATGCTGTGGGACCGCCGGAGTGGGCGCGCCTCTAAGCGCAAAACGGCCACTGCTCTTCGGCCTGCCCCGCGACCGCAGGAAGGCGATCAAAACTAGACACGCCCAGAGCTCCGTTAGGGAATGCACGGTTGTTGCATAAAGATGGAGTAGTGACTTCTGAGCAAGAGAGGGATGACCAACCGGCTAGGCTCTCGGCCGGACAGCGCGGACGTTTCCGTGCGACCCAGCCGCCGGCGCTAGCGCCGAAGAAAGACCGCGCGAAGGCTGGAGCGCCGACGGGTGGAGACGGGGCGTCACAAAGCCCTACAGAGGTAGCCCCAACCTCCCAGAGCGGCCAAGACCAGAGCATCGGTGGCCAGCGCAGTGATGGCCAGCCCGGCGGTGCCCACAACGGTAACGGCACGGCCGTGGCCCAGGGCGCGGCGGCCACGACCGCAACCGCGGGCACCGCGACCGCAGCCAGTGCGAGCGCCACCGCGACCACAGCCGACGAAACGACCGGCAACGGCGCGAACACTGGCGGCAGTGGCAGCACTGGCAACAGTGGCAGCGGCGACAACACAGACGGCCAGAGCCAAAAGCAGAGCGACGAGCAGATCGTCCGCGCCGGCGGTTCCATGGCCATCGCCACCCTAATCAGCCGCATCACGGGCTTCCTGCGCACGGTGTTCATCGCCTCCGCGCTGGGTGGAGCGGTGGCCAGTGCGTTCAACACGGCCAACACGCTGCCGAACCTGGTGACCGAGCTGGTCCTCGGTGCCGTGCTGACCTCCCTGGTGGTGCCCGTGCTGGTACGCGCCGAGAAGGAGGACGCGGACCGCGGCGAGGCGTTCATACGAAGACTCTTGACGCTCACGTTCTCGCTGACCCTGGTGATCACTCTGGTCTCCGTGGCGTGCGCGCCGCTGCTGGTGCGCATGAGCCTGGATTCCGAAGGCCACGTGAACATCGGCATGTCCACGGCATTCGCCTACCTGGTGCTGCCGCAGATCATGTTCTACGCCATGTTTGCCGTGTTCATGGCGATTCTGAACACCAAGGGAGTGTTCAAACCCGGCGCGTGGGCGCCCGTGGCCAACAACGTGGTCACACTCGCCGTGCTGGGGCTGTACATGTTCCTGCCGCGGGATACGAAGCTGCAGCCCACGGACAACGTGACCATTACCGACCCGCACGTGCTGCTGCTGGGCCTGGGCACCACCGCGGGCGTGGTGATGCAGGCGCTGATCATGGTGCCCTTCCTGCGCAAGGCCGGCATTAACCTGCGCCCGCTGTGGGGCATCGACGAGCGCCTGAAGTCCTTCGGCGGCATGGCCATCGCCATCGTGGTGTACGTGGCGATCTCCCAGGTCGGTTGGCTGCTGAACAACCGCATCGCCTCCGACACGTGGGAGGTCGCGCCGACGATCTACATGCAGGCATGGCAGCTGCTGCAGATGCCCTATGGCGTGATCGGCGTGACGTTGCTGACGGCCGTCATGCCCCGCCTGTCCCGCAACGCCGCGGAGGGTGACGACAAGGCCGTGGTGCGCGACCTGACCGTCGCCTCGAAGCTGACGATGCTGGCGATGGTGCCGATCATCGTGTTCTTCACCTGCTTCGGCACCCTGATCTCCGCCGCGCTGTTTGCGTACAAGGAGTTCACCCTGGAGGACGCGAACGTGCTGGGCTGGACCATCAGCTTCTCCGCGTTCACCCTGATCCCTTACGCCCTGGTGCTGCTGCACCTGCGCGTGTTCTACGCCCGCGAGGAGGTCTGGACCCCCACCTTCATCATCGCAGGCATTACCGCGACGAAGCTGACCTTCGCCTACATCGCCCCGCAGATCGCCACCGAGCCGCGCCTGGTTGTGGTGCTGCTGGGTGCCGCCAATGGCCTGGGCTTTATGGCCGGCGCGATCATCGGCGACCGCCTGCTGCGGCGCTCGCTGGGGGATCTGCAGTTCCGCAAGGTGACGAAGACCGTGCTGTGGGCGCTGGGTTCCTCGCTGATCGGTGCGCTCGTCGCCTGGCGGGTGGACGTGCTGCTGACGCACTTCGCCTTCCCGGCGCTCGCCAACCCCTGGTTTGTCATCCGCCTGCTCATCGCCGGCGTGCTGTTCCTGGGCGTTACCGGGCTGATCCTGGTGCGCGCCCCGCTGCCGGAGATCCAAACCCTGGTGGGCGCCCTGTCGCGCATCCCGGGTATGTCGCGGGTTCTTCCTTCTCGACGCCCACTTCCCAGCGACGAGCAACCCATCGAAGAGGACCAGCCCCGTCGCCTGTCGGCCCAGGAGCTGGCCGCCCGGGAGGCCATTGCTCTGGACCACATGATGGCCGGCGTGGCGCTGCCGCCACTGGCGGCGGGCCGGGTGCGCGGTCCGCGCCTGGTTCCGGGCGCTCCACTGCTGGAGGGCCGCTACCGCCTGCTTGCCGACCACGGCGGTTGGTCTGCCGCCCGCTTCTGGCAAGGCCGCGAGCTGGCTACTGGCGACATTGTGGCTCTGACCATCATGGATCCGGTGGCTTATGCCCGCTCACAGGTCGACCCTGGAGTATCCGTGCCCGTCAACGGCGTGGAGGTGGCGCGTGCGAAGGACGAGATGCTGCGCCTCTCCGCGAAGCTAAAGCAATTCGACGTGCCGGGTATGGCGCAGGTCAACCGCGTGATCGACTACGGCAACCTGGTGGTCATCGTGTCCCGCTGGGTGCAGGGTTCCCCGCTGACCACCGTGGCGGAGAGCCAACCGGAGCCACTGGCGGCTGCCTTCGCCGTGTCCTCCCTGGCCGACGCTGCCGCGCAGGCCGAGGACAGCGGCACCTCGCTGGGCTTGGATCACCGCGACCGCGTGCGCATCGGCACCGATGGCGCGGCCGTGCTGGCCTTCCCGGGTGTGCTGCCGAACGATGACACGGCGCAGGATGCACACGGCGTGGCCGTGGCGCTGCGCCTGCTGCTGGAGCACGTTCCCTACGAGGAAGTGCCGGAGAACCTCACCCGCACCTACAAGAAGATCTACGAGCTCGACGGCGAGAAGGTGGGTCCGGAGGACCTGCGCAAGGTAGCGAAGGATCTGCGAGAGCTACAGGCTGGCGGGCTGGCCATCAAGGAGGATTCAACTCCGGACCCGAGTGCACAGTCCGGCTTCGGTGCCCGCGGCAACCGCCCGGTAGGCATGGCAGCCGCTGCCGCCATCGCGTTCGCCTCCGTGCTGGTTATCGCCGCGCTGGTTGCGGCGATTCGCCGCTGTCCACCGACTCGTTGCGCCAGGGTGCGCAGGCAGTCCGTGGGGTGGACCCGGCGGAGGTTCCTCTGAGCCGTCCCCTCGAGTGGCTGCCCGCCGACGTGAACTGGCCGCTGGACCGCCCGGATCTGGCGCGCCTGATCACCGATGGCGACCCGGAGACGTTCTGGCAGTCCAACCCTGCATCCGTGCAGCTGGGCGGCGAGCCTGGCACCACGAAGCCCGGAATTGGTCTCTTGATGACGCTGCCAGAGGGCACCGCCCTGTCGCAGGTTCAGCTGCGCGGCCTGACCCGGGGAACCACCCTGGAGCTGCGCCTGGCTCAGGCCGACACCGACGGTAAGCTGACCTCCCTGGATCAGACGACGCTGCTAAAGACCGTGCATGCGGATTCCGATGAGGCGACCGTGGATCTGGCCGGCATGGGCGCGGAACACGCAGACACCACCGGCGACTCCGGCTGGGGTGTCGGCCGCGAGGGTTCCTCCGCCGCGCCGGGTGAAGGCAACAGCGACGGCGAGAACGAGGACGCCGCGGGAAGCCAGAAGGGTAGTGAGAAGGGCAAATACGATACCGATAAGGTCAGCGCCGCCAAGGGCAACCGCCTGCTGATCTGGATCACCGGCCTGCCGCTGCCGAGGTCCGCCACGCTGGCGGAGGTTACCGCCGTCGGAAACTGGCTAGAGCAGACCAGTGACGAAGATGCCGACGACCCGGACGCTGACGAAGCCAACACGGAAGAGGGCTCCCGCCCCGCACGCCCCGTACAGCCCGTCGGATAGCCGACCGGACAGACGCTCGGACAGACGCTCAGAACGCCCGCGCTCCCATAGCGCATCACGGCGCCTGCCTCAACTGTGAAGTTCACAATGAGGCAGGCGCCGTTCCCAGTTATCCACAGGCCAGGAACTTCGAACCCACAATCTGCCCGCCGAAGAATAAAGTGTTGGGCACGGGGGCGGCACGGCTCCCGAAGACACACTAGGGGGAAGATGATGCTGGGGGCGTCACAAAGAACAAAGAGCAACACACGGCCAGCGCAACAAAGCGACCACGAGCTGCTGCGCGGCCACAACGAGGGGCAACCCGGCGCGTTCCGCGAGCTGATCGACCGCCACCAGCGCACGCTGTGGTGGGCGGTGCGGCGAGTCAACGTGCCCGAGGCTCACCAGATGGACGTTTACCAGGAGGGACTGCTGCGCGTGCATCGCTTCGCCGCGCGCTTCAACGGGGAGCGCTCCGCCAGCGTGAGCACCTGGATGGCCACGATCATGCGCAACGCGGCGCTGTCGTACATGCAGCGCTACAGCCGCGAAGCACAGCCGGGGCGCGAGGATTTCAACGAGCGCACGCGGACGCTTCCCGCGCGGGGGATGCGGGAGGAAGCCACCGTCGCCCGGCTGGATGTGCACCGCAGCCTGCGGCAACTCTCGCCCGAGATGCGAGACGTGATGGTGCTGACGGAAATTCGGGGATTGAGCGAGGCCACAACCGCGGAGCAACTGGGGATTCCCGTGGGCACCGTGAAATCGCGGAAGAACCGAGCGAAGCGGATGATGTGCGAGCACCTCGGCGGGGCAGGGGAATACGGAATGGCCGTGGCCGGTTAGACTGGGGTGAACAACATCTTCGACCTCAAAGGATAGATATGAACCAGCCATTCCTGCAGGCCAGCGGTATTCTCAGCAATGATTCGAAGGCCGCGGACGCGGATAATGCCAGCGCCACCAGTGCGGACGGCGCTGCGAACGCGGAGGCAGGCAAGGTTCACGACGTCATCATCATCGGTTCCGGCCCGGCCGGCTACACCGCCGCCGTGTACGCAGCACGCGCTGAGCTGAACCCGGTGGTTTTCGAGGGCGTGGAGTACGGCGGCCTGCTGATGCAGACCACCGAGGTGGAGAACTTCCCGGGCTTTCAGAAGGGCATTATGGGCCCGGACCTGATGGAAGAGATGCGCGCCCAGGCCGAGCGTTTCGGCGCTGACCTGCGCCAAGAGGACGTGGAGAAGGTCGACCTGACCGGCGAGATCAAGAAGGTGTGGGCCTATGGCGAGGAGTACCAGGCCCGTACGGTGATCCTGGCTACCGGTGCTGCTCCGCGCTACCTGCACGTTCCCGGCGAGCAGGAGATGCTGGGCCGCGGCGTATCCGCCTGTGCGACGTGCGATGGCTTCTTCTTCAAGGACAAGCAGATCGCCGTGGTGGGCGGTGGCGATTCCGCCATGGAGGAGGCCGACTTCCTGACGAAGTTCGGCGAGAACGTCACCATCATTCACCGTCGTGACGAGTTCCGCGCCTCCAAGATCATGGAGGAGCGCGCCCGTAACAACCCGAAGATCAAGTTCCTGACCAACGCGAAGGTCGTGGAGGTCAAGGGCGACAAGTCCGTGGAGACGCTGGTGGTGGAGGATACCCAGACCGGCGAGCAGAAGGACGTTGCGATGGATGCCATGTTCGTAGCCATCGGCCACGACCCGCGCACCACCGTCTTCGAGGGCCAGGTGGAGCTGCAGGAGAACGGGTACGTGAAGGTCGAGGAGCCCTCCACCCGCACTAGCCTGCCGGGCGTATTCGCAGCCGGCGACCTGGTGGATTCCCACTACCAGCAGGCCATCACCGCAGCCGGCTCCGGCTGCCGCGCCGCCCTGGACGCCGAGGCCTACCTCGCCACCCTGTAGAAGCACACTGGCTGCGGCAGGGCGCCGGCCTGTGGCGGGGCGCCGGCCTTGTAACGGACCACCGGCCCTGTAACGGATCGGACAAGTTCGGTCACCGTTAGGTAACTATGGCCGGTCGGACATAGGATATTTACACGTTGAAGGGTAACCTCCAACCTAAAGAAAAGCGCTCCCAACCAGGAGGTTTGTCGCCACTATGTCCGACATCGTGAACGTCACCCAGTCCAGCTTCAAGTCCGAGGTCGTCGAGGCTACCCAGCCTGTTCTAGTCGACTTCTGGGCCGAATGGTGCCGCCCTTGCCTAGCTATGACGCCCATTCTCGACGAACTGGCGGCGGAGTTCGATGGCAAGGCGAAGATTGCCAAGGTGAACGTCGATGAGGAGCGCATGCTGGGCGCTATGTTCCAGGTCATGTCCATCCCCGCCCTAATGATTTTCAAGGACGGGGAGAAGGTCGCGGAATTCACCGGCGCTCAGGATCGGGACACGCTGCGATCTGCGATTGAAGCGCAGCTTTAGAAAACAGCTGATAAAACACGCCTGACCTGCAAGTAAAGCAGATCGGCGGATTTGTCCCTAGAATTGCATCTATGACTCGCCACTGTCGGCGAAAGATCTTAAATGTGATTTGTCTCACAGTGGATACAGTGGCTTTAGTGCCGCGAAAGTTTGAAGAATTGGAGTGTTGAACCCAGTGGATCGTTTGCTTCTCCAGGTCGGCGACCGCAGCCCGCGCGTCGCTGAGGTCCGCGGCACCTTGGCGCGCCTCGGTCTGCTGGAAGGGTATGAAGGCGACACGACCGGCAGTAAGTCGCAGCGCTGGACCAGCGAGGAAGAAGTTTTCGACGAGGCCCTGGCGGAGGCGCTGAAGGCGTTTCAGCAGCAGCGTGGCATCATTGCCGACGGCACCATCACTCCCGGCACATTGCGTGCGCTACGTGAGGCCTCCTACACCCTGGGGGCGCGTGTGCTCTCGCTGCAGGGCAACCAGTTCGTCGGCGACGACGTGGCGCAGCTGCAGACTCAGCTGCACGACCTAGGCTTTTACACCAGCCGTGTGGATGGCCACTTCGGTCCGCGTACCCACTCCGCCGTGGTGAACTACCAGCTGAACTACGGGCTGAATAACGACGGGGTTGTCGGCCCAGACACCCTGCGCGCACTGTCTTACCTGGGGCGGAGGATCACCGGCGGCTCGCCTCAGTCCATCCGTGAGAAGGAGCAGATTCGCTCTGCCGGACCGCAGCTGACCGGCAAGCGTGTGGTGATCGACCCGGGCCTGGGTGGCTCGGACAAAGGATACATCGTTGACGGCCCCTTCGGACAGATTTCGGAGGAGGAGATCCTCTGGGACCTCGCCGGCAGGGTAGAAGGCCGTATGATCGCAGCGGGGATGGAGACGATTCTTTCGCGCCCCCGGTCTGCCAATCCCACTAACCAGGATCGTGCCAATATCGCGAATGCTTTCGGCGCAGACGTCATGATTAGCCTGCGCGCCGATATTTATCCGAATGAGAAGGCCAACGGCGCGGCTACGTTCTACTTCGGCTCGCTGACGGGCTACTCATCGATGGTGGGCGAGAAGCTCTCTGGCTTTATTCAGCGCGAGATTGTGGCCCGCACTCCGCTTCAGAACTGCTTTAACCACGGTCAGACGTGGGACATTCTGCGCCTAACCAGCATGCCGACGGTGCAGGTCGTGCCCGGTTACCTGACCAGCCCTAAGGATGTTGAGATCCTCACTGATCCTGCGATGCGCGATACCATCGCCGAGGCCATCGTTGTGGCCGTTAAGCGCCTATACCTGCTGGATAAGGATGTCCACGCTACTGGCACCTTTAGCTTTGTGGAGCTGCTACAGGAAGAGCTTCCGAACAAGTAGATTCTGCACCGGACTAGGCGCGGAGACCCGGTTGCTCGTCTCGCGCTGTCCAGTAGTCCCGAACGTTTCCGGAGTTTCAAGGCTTCCGAGCACCCCAGATGCTTTTGGCGTCCGGTTGCCACCGATAACCGTGGAGAGCTTCTCCGGTCCGTTGACCTGTGCGTGATCCTCCTCAGCGAAGTCCCCAAAAAGGCTATGCGACCCGCTGATCTCAAAGCGATAGCGCGGGAAGTGTCGGTGATGCTTGACCACCTTGAAACCCTCCGCCTCAAGGATGTCCTCGGAGAGCATCGGGGCACTATCCAGAATGTCCTCGTCTATCCCGTGGGTTTCCGCGGCCGTCTTCCAACCCCGATAGGATTCGGGCACATAATTCAGGGATTCAAGGGCACTGTACCTGCGATTTTGTTCCTCTGGTGACCACTTAGGCTCCTCCGGCTCTTCCTGCGCCGTCGGCCACGAAGCCTCACTAAGCTGCCTAGCAAGTTCCTCGTCAAAGTCCTCAACTCGAGCGAAAGCCTCCACGGCCTTCACCCCGCGACGGTGCGCCTCGGTAAGCACGGTATCGATGAGTTGATGCTCTAGGTATAGACCCATGTACGGCACAGCCACGTGCACCGTGCTCAGAAGGATTGCATCAGGGGAAATCGGTGCAGTTGGCAGGTTCGCAATGCCTAGCATATAGCGCGCGGGAGCAAAGAAAACCGTCGCAGCAGGGACCGGTCGGGTGCCTGCATCTCCGGTGCCGACGAATGCCGTGTATCCGCAGATTCCCCATTCCAGGAGGACGTTCTGCAGCCATACCTGCTTATCAAATACCGGGTCTTTGGACGAACTACTCTGATTCTCGTAGCCCGGGGGGAGCGCCCAGAATGTCGATGCCGCAGCACTGGGCTCGAGATCTTCGGAACACTGAGGAGTGATGGCTTTAATGTGTACTTCCACAGCGCTCCTTTCTGTTCATTGAAGACATCCAAGAGTCCCTGAAAGTAGCGAGTCTGGAATGCACAATCGGCTGCGTGCGGTTGGTTTCTACGAAGATCCTATAGGGCACCAATCGTTCCCGTGGCGAAATCGCTAGTTTCTTGCTACACAAAACCCCGATGTTTCACGTGAAACATCGGGGTTCAGAGTGGAGGATTCTGCGTTTAATAGTGGTTATCCACTCGGCGGTTCACCGCACGACCCGGGTGAGTGGGCTCCTCATTGGGGTAGCCGGCTGCCACTACGAGTGCGATCGAACGATCATCGCGCCCCTCGAGGCCAATTGCCTTCTTGACGCCCTCTTCGTTCCAACCGGTGGTGGGGGAGGTGGCAAGACCCTGTTCCTGGGCTGCAAGAAGCAAAAATCCAGCAACGAGCATGGCATCCCTGATACCAATTTCGCGCAGCTTCTCCGGGGACGCGGAGCCATTGAAGCCACGAACCTTCTCCGTAAGCTCTGCTCCCAGAACCTCTTCAGCGTCGTCAGGCACCACCTCGGAGCGGCCGACCACAACGAAGACGACCGGAGCATCCAGGAACTGCTGCTGTCCCGAAGCATCAAAAATCGCCTGCTTAACGGCCTGATCCTGGACTACTACCAGGTCACGCATCTGCGCGTTGAACGCGCTAGGGGCTTCAAGAGCATTCTCAACTACCCGATCCAAAACTTCCGTTGGAATCGCCTGGTCGGTGTACTGGCGCGTTGCCCGGCGGGTTGAAATGGCTTCGGTAACGGTCAAGGACATAGAAATTTGCTCCTTTTCTTAAGGTTAACTTCCGCTGGTTCAGTTTGTCTGGGTTGGCCTTCCGGTGGTTCTCTTAGTCTGAGTTAGCTACATGCCGGTTTGCTTTGTCTGGGTTTAGCTAAGCGTTTTAGTGCTTCTTAAACTTCAACAGCTCAATGATCCTGTCGAAGTCCTCAGGGCCTCCAAATTCAACAACGATCTTGCCCTTTTTCTTCCCCATTTGGACACTGACCTTGGTCTCCAATGCATCGGAGGCATTATCCACCCAGTTGGAGACATCTTCGGGCAGCTGTTGGGGGCTGCGTCCAGTAGCCTTCGTAGCACTGGCTGCCTTATCGCCACGGTTCAGGAGGGTCACCGCTTCCTCCGTGGCGCGCACGCTCAATCCCTCGCTTACAACACGGGTGGCAAGCTTCTCCTGTTCCTCAGCGCCGCTCTTTAAGCCCAGGAGAGCGCGAGCGTGACCCGCACTAAGGACTCCGGCGCCGACTCGCCGCTGCACGGATACAGGCAACTGGAGAAGGCGGATCATGTTAGTGATCAGAGGACGAGATCGACCGATCTTCTTAGCCAGCTGTTCCTGGGTTACGCCGAACTCCTCCATAAGCTGCTGATACGCCGCGGCTTCTTCCAGCGGATTCAACTGGACGCGGTGAATGTTCTCTAGCAGCGCGTCGCGCAGCATCTCGTCGTCTGCGGTCTCGCGGACGATGGCGGGAATTACTTCGAAACCCGCTCGCTTTGCTGCGCGCAGGCGTCGCTCACCCATAATGAGCTCATACGTGGAATCCTCGTCTGGGGCCCTGCGCACGACGATCGGCTGCATAAGCCCGAACTCCTTAATGGAGTGGACGAGCTCCTGAAGGGCCTCCTCGTCGAATACCTCGCGCGGCTGCTTTGCATTTGTACGAATGGCACCGAGGGGGAGCTCTTGGTAGGTTGCCCCGAAATCATCTTGCGATGTTTCACGTGAAACATTCACGTCGCTCGAGGTAGCGGAACGGTTCTCGATGGCGTCGCGTTCCGTACCGGAAGCCTCTCGGATAACCGTACGCGAAGCGTCACTGTGACGTTTCGCGCCCATACTCGGGGTACCCCCCAGATTCTCATCAGGTCGATCGAAATTCGGCTTGTCAGAGTCACTTTGATCCGCTTGAGGGTTCACAGGGCTCTTCTGAGATCTGGCAGAATCTTCTACCGCGCGATCACCCTTGCCGCCGTTACCGGACGGTGAACCAGCATCGGCCTTCTTTCCACCGCTACCGATGCTCTTCCCGCTACCCAATACAATGTCGGCTGCACCATCCCCAAGAGAGGGGCGAGCAGGTCCGGTCGGGATGAGCGATGCAAGACCTCGACCAAGTCCGCCCCGTCGAGCATTGCCTACAGCGTTAGGAGAGGGCATCTGCGGCTTTCGAGAGCCACCACTGGACTTGGTAGCACCCAGAGCTCGCCCTGCTTCCGACGCTAAGCTTCTACCAGCATTTTCGGGCATCTTCGCGCCCGCCGGCGTTTTCTTCGGCAACGGACTCTCCTGACTCTGAGGTGAATTGGCCACATTGTGCGGCTTTGAAACTTTACGCGAATCCTTCGAAACGCTATCTTCAGCGGACTTTAGATCTTTCTTCGACAGTTTGGAATCCTTTTTATTGCGTTTCCCCACTATTAATCACCCTGATCATGAAGTTCGGGGGCAATTCCAATCGGCGCGGTTTCGGTTGTCGGGAGGTAATCGCCGCGCTGAGCGAATTCCTTCGCTGCGTCATAATAGGCAAGCGCCCCAGGGGCGCCGCCGTCGTACTGCAGCACTGTCATGTTGTAACTCGGAGCCTCGGATACCTTCACATTACGCGGAATATGGTTATCCAGAACCACGGATCCGAAGTGAGTTCGAACATCGTCGCTAACGTTCTGCGAAAGCCGAGTGCGACCATCATACATCGTTAAAAGTACGCCCGAAATGTGCAGGTTCGGGTTCAGGTTCTCGCGAATCATTGCGATGTTATCGATCAACTGGCTTACGCCTTCCAGGGCGTAGTACTCGCACTGAATTGGGATCAGTACCTCATCCACGGCCGTCATTGCGTTGATCGTGAGAAGCCCGAGGGAAGGGGGGCAGTCAATGAACACGTAATCGAAACCGTGCTCTTCCATCCATCCGTCGCTGAGCGCGGAGGAAAGTCGATACTCACGTCGAACTTCGTTAACCAGATTGATCTCGGCTCCCGCCAGATCGATGGTTGCTGGGACGCAGAAGATGTTCTCGTTCTCGTCGTTGCCCTGCATCACTTCATCGACAGACATCTCATTCAGCAGTACCTCATAAGACGAGGGCGTGCCGACATGATGCACCGCATCAAGTGCCGTCGATGCGTTGCCTTGAGGATCCAAGTCGATAACGAGCACCTTCATGCCCAAAAGGGAGAGGGACCACGCCAGGTTAACAGTAGAGGTCGTCTTGCCCACGCCACCCTTTTGGTTGGCAATGGTGATCTTCCTGCACTTCTCCGGCCTCGGAAGTTTGTTCCGATTCGGGTTCTTCAAGCGCGCGGCCTGTTGGGCAGCTCGCCCGATGGGTGTTTCATCCATGTCGAAGGTCGACATCTATGTCCAATCCTGAAGTCGAAAGACGATGTTTCACGTGAAACATCGAGGTGTATGTAAAGGATAGATCAGCCTCACAGAGGCCACAATGAGAGCCCTACTTGATGCGTGGAATAGTGATCACGTGTGTAGGTTCCGCCACCTTAGACTCGCCTACTAGCTGGATGGTTCCATCCCCGCCACCGGCCTTAGCAATCTCTTTGGCGTCTCGCTCGAGTTCCTCTGCGACCGAACCACCCTTAAGGGCCTTCATCGCTCCACCAACGCGCACCAGAGGCAGTGACCAACGGGTGAGTTTACCGAGCGGTGCCACAGCTCGAGACGTAGCAACGTCTGCACCGCCCAAAGCTTTAACTACATCTGGCTCTTCGGCACGACCGCGGACGACCTCGCACCCCAGATCGAGTCGGTCGTTGATCTCGGACAGGAAATTATAGCGTCGTAGCAGTGGCTCCAGGAGCTGAACCTTCAGATCCGGACGCGCGATCGCCAACGGGATACCTGGTAGACCGGCACCGGAGCCAATATCGACAACACGGCATCCCTCATCAATAACTTCCCCAAGGACAGCGGAGTTAAGTACGTGCCGCTCCCAGATACGTGGAACCTCGCGTGGGCCTAACAGTCCTCTTTCAATGCCGGCTGTTGCCAAGAACTCCGCATACTCCCGGGCAAGGGGAAGACGATCGCCGAAAACCTCCTGGGCGGCCGCTGGAGGTTCACCTAGTTCCGGGCTTTGAATGTTCACGTCGTCTCGATTTGCCATCTAGACACTCCTTCAACGGTGGGAGGTAGGGGCAATGTTTCACGTGAAACAATCCGGGTTGTTCCACACGATGTTTCACGTGAAACATTCGG
>QWCB01005830.1_pt1 | contig 13763 bp, 13 predicted proteins | sample 1972511 | NCBI WGS metagenome assembly QWCB01 (sample SAMN09866719, study PRJNA288562) | Human gut metagenome isolate term5_stool, whole genome shotgun sequencing... | isolation source: gut | host: Homo sapiens | place: USA: California
TTTGCTCCTTTGTGTTAATTATTCTCTAATATAGTATCTAATTCCTCTTTAGTCACCAGAACCTTGCGGGGCTTTGTCCCCTCCTCAGGTCCCACTACACCGGCCTCTTCGAGCTGATCCATGATGCGGGCCGCCCTGTTGAAGCCAATTTTAAGGTATCTTTGAAGCATTCCGATTGAAGCCCGTTCCTTATCTGTGATAATTGACGCTGCCTCCGCAAAGTAAGAGTCCCTGCCATCATCCGTGTTTTCCACATCTGAAATGGTAACGGTTGTATTTGTCGTATCATTCGACAGGCTCTCCATCTTTTGTGCCACATCATTACTGTACTGTGCATTCTCATTATTTTCAATAATAAATTTCACAATATCGGAAACTTCTTTATCTGAAACGAATGCGCCCTGTACTCGAAGGGGCTTCGGAACACCCTGTGGGTCAAATAACATATCTCCCTTTCCAAGGAGCTTTTCCGCACCATTCATATCAAGTATGGTACGACTGTCAACACCGCTTGTAACCGCAAATGCGATACGGCTTGGCATATTCGCCTTGATGAGACCTGTAATAACATTAACAGAAGGCCTCTGTGTAGCTATAATCAGATGTATACCGGCTGCTCTCGCAAGCTGTGCCAGCCTGCATATTGCCTCCTCTACATCCTTTGATGCAACCATCATAAGATCTGCAAGCTCGTCCACTATAATGACAATCTGTGGCATCTTTGGCGGTTTTTCTGTATCCTTGCCATCCATTGCATCAATCATGGCATTGTAACCGTTTATTTCCCTGACACCGCTGTTTGCAAACTTCTCGTATCGGTCTGTCATCTCTGAAACCGCCCAGTTTAATGCTCCTGCAGCTTTTTTAGGATCTGTAACAACCGGAATCATCAGATGAGGTATGCCATTGTATACACTAAGTTCAACCACCTTCGGGTCAATCATAATCAGCTTTACCTCATCCGGCTTTGCCTTGTATAGTATACTCATGATAATTGTATTGATACAAACTGACTTACCTGAGCCGGTAGCACCTGCAATTAAAAGATGTGGCATTTTTGCAATATCCGTAACCTTAACCTTGCCTGCAATATCTTTTCCCACTGCAAAGGTAATCTTTGATTTGGCATTTTTAAATTCTTCAGACTCCACAAGCTCCCTGAAGGAAACAGCAACACTCTGGCTATTTGGCACTTCGATGCCCACAGCGGCTTTTCCCGGAATAGGAGCCTCGATTCGTATATCCGCGGCTGCCAGATTAAGCTTTATATCATCTGCCAGATTCACAATCTTTGATACCTTCACTCCAAGCTCCGGTGTGATTTCAAACCTTGTAACAGCAGGACCGCAGCTTATATTATTCACCTTAGCATTCACCCCAAACACATTAAGAGTCTGTTCAAGCTTTGCCGCCGTCTCACGCAGATGAGCCTGCGAATCACCGGTTTTACCCCTGTCAGGAGCCTTAAGCAGATCAACAGTCGGAAATACATACGGCTTCTGCTGGATTGCATTTTCTGCGTCATTTATCGCTATCTGCTCACTGACTTTTTCAACCTCTTTGGCAAGCTCATCCTTGTCTGATTTGACCTTTTTCTTACCTGGCTCTACTGCAGGTGGTTTTGTCATTACCGCATCTGCAGCCGGAGCTGATAATTTTGATTGCAGCTCATTATCTTTTTGTATGTCAAAATCATCAGATATATCAGGCTCCACGCAACCCGATATAGGTATCTGCGACACATGGCTTGCAGCTGTGCCACCCAAAACCGAAACAGGCTCCGATGCCACACCAAAGTCCGGTGTTTGCACTATTTCCCCTGCATCCCCTGATGTAAGGCTTGTCGTCTTTTTCTCCTTTATTGCAGGTGAACTCGGATAATTCTCTATAGTTATCTCACCAAGCGCATCTGTAGCTGCTGCACCTTGTCCAAATATCCCCACATGCGCCTTCATGAATGATTTACCGGTAATGAGCACAAGACAGATAATCATCACAACTATTGTCACCACGTATGCACCTATAATTCCTACCGCCGGAACTAAAATGCAGCCTATAAGAGCACCTATAAAGCCACCACCTGAATGCCTTTCAACACTGTCAATGTATGACTGCACCGGCGAAACCGCGAATTCGCCATACACTGCCAGGTACATAAACACACATATAAACCATATGAGAACTAGGGTCATAACAAGCTTCATGATAGCATATGAATTGCCCTTATTGGACACGGCAAAAAAGCTGCCCACCAGAAGCACAAGCGGAAAAATATATGCCACCATTCCAAATAAACCAAAAAGGAAACCGCTTACTGCGTTTCCCAAATTACCGCCTATTCCAAAATTGCTTATAAATAAAAGGATTGAAACAGCTACTACTATCCAGAGAAATATCTCCTTTTTAAAGGCCTGCTGCTTCTCTATCTGAGCCATTCTCTCCTTTTTCGTCTGTCTTTTTGCTGAGGATTTCTTCCTCGTTGCCATGTAACTAACCTCCGTATTTTGATTTACAGAGTATATAATAACATATTTCTTCTGTTCTGTGTAAATTTTCTAAAGTAATTTTTCGATTTTAATAAGGTAATTGTATAATCCCTCATATTTGAACTTGGAAGCATTCCAAGAGAAATCATTGGCCATGCCCCTGTCCACAATCTGGTTCCACTCACGCTTCTTATCGAAGAAGATGTGCTTAGAATAATTGATGACTGCAAGCATCTCATCGGCATTGTAGTTTGAGAACGAGAAACCATCTCCTGAATTTTCATACTCATTGTAAGGCTTAACCGTATCCTTGAGACCTCCTGTCTCACGAACAATCGGAACGGTACCGTAGCGGAATGAGATAAGCTGTGTCAGACCGCAAGGCTCAAACCTGGACGGCATCAGAAATGCATCAGCAGCCGCATATAGTTTGTGTGCCAGATCATCAGAGTAACATATATTTGCCGAAACTCTGTCAGGGTATTTCCATGCATAGTGTCTGAACATATTCTCGTACTGAGGATCTCCTGTACCGATAACAACAAGCTGTGTGAAATCGTCCACGATACCTTCAATCACATGATTGATAAGGTCAAGACCTTTCTGGTCTGTAAGTCTTGAAATAAGACCTATCATGTACTTCTTTTTATCAACCGCAAGCCCAAGCTCCTGCTGAAGCTTTGTCTTGTTGTTAAACTTCTTCTTTCTGAAATCGGAAGCATTGTAATTGCAATAGATTTTGCCATCAGTCTGTGGGTCATAGACATTGTAATCAATACCGTTTACGATACCCTGCATGTCAAAATGTCTGGCACTTAAGAGTCCGTTCAATCCCTCACCATAGTACTCTGTCTGAATCTCGTTTGCATATGTATCACTGACAGTGGTGATGTAGTCAGCATATACAAGACCACCCTTAAGCATATTTGCATCCTTCTTGAACTCAAGCTTATCAGGTGTGAACAGATTGTCTGTAAGACCTGAAACACCCTGTACCCACTCCTTGTCCCAGATACCCTGGAACTTAAGATTGTGGATAGTGATGATAGTCTTGATCCCCCAGAAGAATGGATTTGCGGCAAACTCATTCTTTAAGTATACAGGCAGAAAGCCTGTCTGCCAGTCATGACAGTGTATAATATCCGGCTTAAAATCAATAAGTGGGAGCATTGAGAGTACAGCCTTGTCAAAGAATGTATACTTCTCAATCTCAAACTTAGTGTCAGAAGTATATGGAGAAAATCCTGTAAAAAACTCCTGATTGTCAATAAAGTAATATGTAACGCCGTCCTGCTCATATTTGAGTACTCCGACATACTTGTCCTGCACGTATGGACCTGAGCTCATGTAAAAATGGGTAACATACTCAAAATTATTACGATACTGCTCCGGTATACAGCTATAATCAGGTATTACAACCCTTACATCCCAATAGTTCTTGTCAAACTCTTTAGGAAGTGCACCGCACACATCTGCAAGACCTCCTGTTTTTATAAATGGTACACACTCTGAAGCTACAAATAGAATCTTCTTCATATTCTCCTCCCGCTAAAACCCGTGATATATAATATTTAGTTTACTCTTCCCAATTGTGGTATACTTCCTGGACGTCGTCATCATCGTCAAGAAGGTCTAATATACGGCCGATATTCGTGATATCAGCTTCATCTGTCAGTGTAACATATGTCTGTGGAATCATTGTGACCTCTGCTGAAGCCATTGTAATGCCTGCCTCCTCAAGAGCAGCCCTGACTGCCTCAAAATCAGCAGGTGCAGTTGTAATCTCGTAGCTGTCCTCCTCATCGGCGAAATCCTCAGCGCCTGCATCGAGTGCCTGCATCATAAGGTCATCTGCATCCATATCGCACTCTTCCTTGTCGATGATGATCTGACCCTTCTCGTCAAACATGTATGATACACATCCCTGTGTACCGATGCTTCCCTGGCCCTTTGTAAAGGCATTGCGGACATTGGCCGCTGTACGATTCTTATTGTCTGTAAGACACTTTACGATAATAGCTGTGCCTGATGGTCCATAGCCCTCATATGTAGCTGTCTCATAGTTTACACTGTTGCCGTCTCCTGCCGCCTTCTTGATACCTCTTTCGATTGTATCGTTTGGCATATTGTTGGCCTTTGCCTTAGCAACTACCTGTGCGAGCTTGAAGTTATTGGCAGGATCCGGTCCTCCCTCTTTAACTGCAACTGCGAGCTCTCTACCGATCATTGTAAAGATTTTGCCCTTTGCAGCATCATTTTTTTCTTTCTTATGCTTGATATTCGCAAATTTAGAATGTCCTGACATAATTTGTATCCTCTTTTCTACTTTTAAAAATAATCTATATCTTATAATATCATTTTTTCTCTTCCGGTGCAAGTTTCTTAATCATTACCTGCTTAATCACCTTATCCTCGACGCTCATAACAGAAAATCTGTAGCCATATGCGCTAATCACAGTCTTATCCCCCTCCTCCGGAATCTTATCCGAAAGCGATATGATAAAACCGTTAAGCGTCTCGTAGGCATCATCATCAACAGGCAGTGACAGTGCCTCCTTCACATCGGAAAACTCAGTCATGCCGTCCATTATAAATGTCTCGTCATCATTCTTTCTGATATAGTTTTCTTCCTCATCGTGCTCATCCTCGATATTTCCGACAAGCTCCTCGAGTATATCCTCCATCGCGATAAGTCCCGATATCTGTCCGTACTCATCCACAACCATCGCAAGATGACTCTTTTTAGACTGCATCTTTTTAAACAGATCATTGATGTTTACCGTCTCGGGTATGAAGTCCACCGGCCTGATAAGCCCGTCTATGTCCTTGATACTGCTGCGGTAAACCTCATTTTTTTCAAAAAATGTAAAAGCATCCTTGATATGTAAGACTCCGATGATACTGTCAACATCATTCTCATAGACCGGAAAGCGGGATTTGCCGGTATCTATGATAAATTCGATTGCATCAATAAAGGACATACTGCCGTCGAGGCTTACGATATTTTTGCGGTGAGTCATGATATCTTTTACTTCCTTATCATCAAACTCAAACACATTGTGTATCAGCTCTGCCTCAGATGCAAGGATTGTTCCCTGCTCATGCCCCTCCCTGACCATGGAAATAATCTCTTCCTCTGTGACATCATCATTTCCAAGTATTCCATCGAGAGTCTTTTTGTTGTTTTTCATTCCATAAAGCAATACTCCAATACACAAAAGAAGTATCACTACAAGTATCGATAAAATTATAATTGCATATAACATAATGTTTTATTATCCTATGTAATAAGTTCTAAGCTGATTTCAAGCGCCCTGTCTATTTTAAGCAATGTGTCCTCATCAAGATGGCACACCTTATCCTTAAGCCTTTTTTTGTCGATTGTGCGAAGCTGTTCTAAAAGCACAACCGAATCCTTTGCAAGCGCATACTCCTTGCAGGCAAGCTCCACATGGGTGGGCAGCTTTGCTTTATGCATCTGCGAGGTTATTGCTGCGCAGATTACCGTCGGGCTGTGTCTGTTTCCGACATCATTTTGTATTATAAGGACAGGTCTTATCCCGCCCTGCTCTGAGCCTACAACAGGCCTTAAATCAGCGTAATAAATATCTCCTCTTTGAATAATCATACACGAATACACTCCATATTATGGTATACAAAAAGTATCTCCAGATTTTTCGAGTGTATTCTTAAAAGTTACACTTTTTTAGTTTTTGTGGTAGATTCTTGGAACACGCGGTGTGATAAGACATGCAAACTCATAGTTGAATCTGCCTGACAGCTCACCTAACTGCTCCATAGTGATTGTCTCATCCCCTTCTTTACCGAGCAGAGTAACTGCATCGCCTATTTTCACGTCAGGTATGTCTGTCACATCAACCATAAACTGATCCATGCAGACTCTGCCGCATATAGGTGCTTTTTTCCCTTTTATGAGAACCCAGCCCTTGTTTGAAAGTCCTCTTGAATATCCATCACCATATCCCACCGGGACAGTTGCTATCATCATAGGATGCTCTACCGTAAATGTGCCGCCGTAGCTTATATGCCTGCCCGGCTCAAGCTCCTTTACATAAGCAACCCTGCTGTGCAGCGACATAACAGGCTTTAGGGAGATTTTACTCTTGTCTACCTCCTCTGACGGCCACAGACCATAGAGTGTGATGCCTGCTCTTACCATATCCATATTGCACTCCGGAATTTCTACTATTCCCGCACTGTTTGAGCAGTGCTTAATTGGGATCTCGACTCCTCTTGCCTCAACAAGAGCTATCATCCTCTTAAAAAGATCAAACTGCTCAAAGGCAGGCTCCTTTGACAGCTCATCTGCCCTTGCAAAGTGAGTGAATATTCCCTCTATCATAATATTCGGCAACTTAGCAATCTGTGCAATAATATCTGCACTTTCCTCTGTCACCTGAAAGCCTATACGGCACATACCGGTATCTATCTTGATATGTATCTTACAGGTCTTATTCTTAGCAGCTGCGATTTTTGAAAGTTCCTTAGCGGTCTCGTAGGTACATACCGCCGGTCGCACATCATTGTCCACTATCTCCTCAAACTGCTCCGGGAAGCTGAGTCCTAAAATAAGTATCGGCTTTTTTCTGCCTGCTGCGATAAGCTGCATTGCCTCGTTGCTTGTAGCAACGGCATAGCCCCACAGATACGGAAGCGGCTCCAGTACCTCTGAAACAGCCTCAGCACCATGACCATAGCCATCAGCCTTTACAACTGCTGCCATCATTGTCCCCGGCTTTAGCTTATTATGCATCGACTCCATATTATATAAAATTGCATCCAGATCTATATCTGCTCTGATTCTGTTAATTGCCATTTTTTTCCACCTTAATCCAAACTTTATCTAATCCATCAATAATATCACTTGCTATCATACCATAAGAGCCGGTATTGTCAAATACCATATCACCGGCAAGTCCATGAATAAATGCACCGTATGCCGCGGCCTTTTTCGTGTCATGCAACTGTACCAGAAGACCTCCCACGATACCGCTTAGCACATCTCCGCTTCCGGCTGTTGCCATACCGCAGTTGCCGGACAGATTGATAAACTTTTCGCCATCAGCTGCTGCGATAATCGTACGAAAATCCTTAAGCACACAAGTCACATTGTACAAGCTTGCAAACTCTCCTGCCACACCGATGATATCCTCCTGTATATTAGCAATGCTCTTTTTCATAAGTCTGGACATCTCGCCCAGGTGCGGAGTCACTATGACAGGCATTTTATGCTCATTAAGTAAAATTATGTTGTCTGATATGATATTAAGCGCATCCGCATCAATCACAAGAGGTATCTCTGCTGTTTTTAGTACTGTTTCAACTAACATTTTGGCATTATCAGACTTTGAAAGACCTGGACCTATCACCACTGCATCTGCCCACTCAAGCTCTGTCTCAAGTGCTTTAGCTGACGCGATATCAGTACAAAGCAGTGCTTCCGGCAAAGCACATTGTATTATTGAGCGGTTGCACTCCGGCGTTATAATTTTCACAAGCCCTGCTCCGCTTTTGTATGCAGCCTTTGCCGAAAGTACCGCCGCACCGGCCATATTGCGGCTTCCTGCTATAACTAACAGTCTTCCGAAAGTTCCCTTGTTGGAGTGTGCCGGTCTGTTATCAAGCTTCTTTAAATCAGACTCATCAAGAGCCCTTACTGATGGCAGATTACCACAAAAGCTGTGGTCATCTATGCCTATAGGCACCACCTTAACCAGACCGCAATAATCACAGCCCGGCCACAGGAGAAGGCCTGTCTTCTTATAAGAAAAAGTATATGTGAAATCTGCTTTAAAAGTGTATCCCATCACATGTCCTTTATCAGAATCCACTCCCGACGGCACGTCGACCGCCACCCTGTAAGCATTTGCCTTGTTAACGGCTGAAATCACATCTGCTAAAGAGCCTTCTATGGCTCGCTTAAGCCCTGTGCCAAACAGTGCATCTATTATTACGTCACTTTTACACACACACTCAATATCAGATACCACCTTAAAGCCATACCTTGCGTATATATTTTTCTGCAGCTCAAAGAGCTTGCTTCCTGCCTCATCTGTGCCAAAAGCATAGTACAACATGCATCTGTACCCGGCCTGATTTAAAAGTCTTGCTATCGCGATACCGTCTCCTGCATTATTGCCTCTGCCGCATATCACGGCAAACTCCTTTGATTTATCAAAACATGCAACAAGCTCCCGGACAACACCGGCCGCAGCCTGCTCCATCAGCACCACCGAAGGAACCAAAAAGACCTGTGATGTTGTATCGTCCAGAAGCTTCATTTCATTACCTGTAACAATATATTCCAATATCAATTCCCCTTATTCTCATTGTTTGCATTATCAGCATTTGCATTATTGGCATTGAAAACCATAGGATCGTCATATTCAATATCAAAAAGATCTAAAACCAGTAAAGGAACCTTTTTTATCATTCATAAGACTCACCCTCTATTTATTTTTGGAGTTTTTAACAATATTATAGCTGAGCTGCATAAGGCTGTCAGACAGATGAACACTCTCCACAACCACATCTTTATTTGGAATTTCAAGATCCACATGTGCAAAATTCCATATAGCCCTTATTCCTAAATCCACAAGCTTTGACGCAATAGAGTCAGCCTTTGACTTTGGCATGGTGAGCGCCGCAATATCCACCCTGTGTGTTCTGCAATACTCATCCAGTTCACTTAGCATAAGGATTGGAATACCTCGCACACTCTTTCCTGAAAGCTCAGGATTTATGTCAAAAAGCGCTGTTATGACAAAGCCAAGCTTTTCAAACTTTACATAATTGGCGAGTGCCTGGCCAAGATTTCCTGCACCAATGATAATTATTCTATGCTCTGTGTTAAGCCCCATTATCTTTCCGATTTCCTCGTAGAGAAACTGAACATTGTATCCGTATCCCTGCTGTCCAAAGCCACCGAAATTATTGAGATCCTGTCTGATTTGTGAAGCTGTCACTTTCATTCTGTGACTCAGATCATTTGATGAAATACGCTCCACTCCCTCATCCAAAAGCTCTCCGAGATATCTATAGTATCGTGGCAGCCTTCTGATAACCGCCTGTGATATTTCTTTACTCAAGTCTTATTCCTCCAATCATCAGGATATCATTTCTCTTTTAAAGACAAAAACCCAAGATTAATTATAATTTTTTGAAGGTCATCTGTCAATGTGTTAAGAATTTAACATTCAAAAAATTTATAATTATCCCCGGGTTATATCTTATTCTAAGGCTAAAAACCAAATTTCAGATTAAATTGTCTTCTCAAGTTCCTCTCTGATTGCCTTGATGAAGCCTTCGCTGTTTAAAACAGTAGGATTTTCAATTGTTGTGATGAGTGCGAGATCCTTTGTCATCTTTCCGCTCTCAATAGTCTTTATGCAAGCTGCCTCAAGCTTGTCTGCAAACTCAGAAAGTGCCGGAAGCTTGTCAAGCTCTCCTCTTTTTCTAAGTGCACCTGTCCATGCAAAAATAGTAGCTACAGAGTTTGTTGAGGTCTCCTCACCCTTTAAGTGCTTGTAATAGTGTCTCTGAACTGTTCCATGTGCTGCCTCATACTCATAGTATCCGTGAGGGGATACAAGCACTGATGTCATCATGGCAAGTGAACCGAATGCAGATGAGATCATATCACTCATTACATCTCCGTCGTAGTTCTTGCATGCCCAGATAAATCCACCCTCAGATTTCATTACCCTGGCAACTGCATCATCAATAAGTGTGTAGAAATATGTAATTCCAGCCTTCTCAAAAGCATCCTTATACTGTGCATCAAAGATTTCCTGGAAGATATCCTTGAAGGTATGGTCATACTTCTTTGATATGGTATCCTTTGTGGCAAACCATAAATCCTGCTTTGTATCAAGTGCATACTTAAAGCAGCTATGTGCAAAGCTCTCAATTGAATCATCCAGGTTATGCTGTCCCTGAATAACTCCTGCGCCCTTAAACTCATGATTGGTGCTCTGAACACTGTTCCGTCAAGCATGGCTCTTATTGTGCCGTTAGGGCTCTTCCACATCTCCTTTAAATTGTACTCTGTCATTCTGGCTGCGTTTGGTGTGATTGTCGCACATTTTACTGCGACACCGTATTTCATGGTTGCCTTTGCTGATTCAACGGTCACCTGATCATCTGTACGATTTCGCTCCTCTAATCCCAGATCATAATACTCTGTCTTTAAATCGATAAAAGGTATTAAAAGCTCATCCTTTATCATCTGCCAGAGGATTCTGGTCATCTCGTCTCCGTCCATCTCTACAAGGGGTGTTGTCATCGTAATCTTGCTCATTCTTAAATCTCCTTTACTTAATAAGGTTTTCCCAACCAAGGTGTTCCATATTTTCCTTTGAATTGTTTATATGCTCTCTGGCGCATTTTTCTGCCAGCAGTGCGTCATGATTCTTAATTGCCTCGCATATCTGTTTATGCTCGTGAGTGGAGTTTTTGGCTCTTTTTGTCTCGCCGAGTGTCACCTTTCTCACTCTGCCGACATACTCATGATAGTCCTTTAATACCCTCATAAGCTCCTTGCTTCCGCCGGCCTCATACAGCAGCTCATGAAACCTATTGTCCAGCTCAAGAAGCTTCTTTGCATTGCCCTTTTTCTCGTGAAACTCCGTGAGATAAATATTCTCCTCCATGGCCGCCATGAGCTCATCAGATATTCTCGTTGCAGCCCATCTGGCACAAAGTCCCTCAAGCAGAGCTCTTATCTCGTATATATCCCTGATATCGTCCGTGGAAACACCCTCAACGAACGCTCCTTTATTGGGGATAATAGACACAAGACCCTCAAGCTCAAGCTGACGCAGTGCTTCCCTCACAGGAGTCCTGCTCACCCCTAGCTCATCACCGATATTCTTTTCCTTAAGCTCATCGCCCTTTGCAAATGTTCCTGCAAGTATACCATCCCTGATATGATTGTATACTCTGGCACTCAGGCTGTAATTATCATGTGACATGTACTAATCCACCTCACTATAATACTATATTAAGCTTTTTACAGCAATCAGTAATTTGAACTACAAGCTCATTATCTGTGATTGTAGTCACACGGCCCTCGTCGTACTGCTCATCTACCCATTGCTTTATCATGGTCACAAGCTTTGAGTTCTTATCTACTTTTCTGTCATCCGGCAGGCGGTAGTAAGTGTTTATCCACAGCGCTATTCCTGCAAGTCCTGATGTATTGGACACAGCTACAAGAGGTGGTCTGTTTAAGAATTTACCTGTATCGAATATGTTGTAAATCTCCTCATTTTTGAGAAGTCCGTCAGCATGGATTCCGGCTCTCGTCACATTGAAATTCTTTCCGACAAAAGGTGTACGGCTCGGCTGCACATATCCAAGCTCCTTCTCAAAGTACTCTGACAACTCAGTAATAACAGTCGTATCCATACCATCGAGTGTGCCTTTAAGCTGTGCATACTCAAATACCATAGCCTCAAGTGGTGTGTTTCCGGTTCTCTCTCCGATACCAAACAGTGAACAGTTGACACCACTTGCTCCGTAGAGCCATGCCGTAGTCGAATTGTTTACTGCCTTGTAAAAGTCATTGTGTCCATGCCACTCAATCTGTGATGAAGGCACACCTGCATGTGTGTTAAGTCCGTATATGATACCCGGAACGCTTCGAGGTATAACTGCTCCCGGGAAGTTTACTCCATATCCCATTGTATCACAGGCACGCACCTTGATCGGAATCTTGTACTCCTCCTGCAGCTTCATAAGCTCAACACAGAATGGAATAACAAAACCATATATATCAGAACGTGTGATATCCTCCAGATGGCACCTAGGGCTTATTCCTGTCTCAAGACACTCCCTGATGACTGACAGATACATATTCATTACCTCGCGTCTGGTCATCTTCATCTTATAGAAAATATGATAATCCGAACAACTTACAAGTATACCGGTTTCCTTGAGTCCTATATCCTTTACAAGCTCAAAGTCCTTTTTGCTGGCACGAATCCACGATGTAACCTCCGGGAACTTATATCCTCTCTCGAGACACTTGTAAACAGCGTCCCTGTCCTTTTTGCTGTAGAGGAAAAACTCGCTCTGTCTGATTATCCCCTTAGGGCCACCAAGCTTATGTAAATAATCATAAATGGTAACAATCTGCTCCGTCGTGTACGGTGCTCTCGACTGCTGGCCATCTCTGAATGTAGTATCTGTAATCCAAATGTCCTCCGGCATATTGTGAGGCACTATTCTGTCATTGAATGCTATCTTAGGAACTTCTGAATAAGGAAAGAGATTTCTAAAAGTATTCGGCTCATCTACATCCACGAGCTGATAAAAATGCTCTTCAAGCTGCAGTAAATTTGTTTTTTCGTTCATCAAAACTTCTCTCATCTTCGCATCTCCTGTGATTAGTTTTATCTTTTTGAATAATTGTATACAATTATACTTTTTGTGTCAATAAAAAATTTAAATCTTAGTGTAACACTTTGTTATGTCTATCATAACCTAGAGTGTAAATAAATTTTATTGGAGGTCACTTATGAGTGATTTAGCAGCAACAAACTGTTCATGCAGCAATACAGATAACGGATGCGGATGTTCTTCGATTTTATGGATCATCCTGTTACTGTGCTGCTGTTGTGGAAATGGTAACGGAGGCTCTTTCTTCGGAGGAAACGACTGTGGAAGCGGCAATAACAGCTGTATCTGGGCTATCATCTTACTTTTCTGCTGTGGTGGCTTTGGCTGTGGAAGCAGCAATAACGGCTGCGGATGTGGCTGCGGCTGCTGATTTACATTTTTACTGCGGGTCTTTTCGGCCCGCAGCTTTTTACGATTTTTCGGTATTCTTTTTTTGCCTGCGCTGCTCTTTTTCTTTGAGCTTTTCAAGGACTTTACATTCGCCCTTCACCCTGTGCTTTTTGATGCATTCTTCATCTATCTCGTATACGTCGTGACCATCTATGATAAGCATATATCTTTTTTTAATAATATATGCTGTAAACATGCATAATGTGAATCAGGTGACATATTATATAGAAATATATTTTAAAGGATTTTTATGGACGAGAACAGCATGTTTACACCATTCGATGAAATAACCCAGACAAGGGAGCTTCAGATGCTTAAAACCATAATTCCATATATGCCGCATGACTCACAAAAGCAAATGACTCTTATGGTTCACTACATATCACTTATGAATTCAATGAGAATGATAGATTGTGCACCTGCACTGTCTGTTGCGGAGACTGAAAGTATGTCAGACAGAAGACT
>QWCB01002879.1_pt1 | contig 13754 bp, 17 predicted proteins | sample 1972511 | NCBI WGS metagenome assembly QWCB01 (sample SAMN09866719, study PRJNA288562) | Human gut metagenome isolate term5_stool, whole genome shotgun sequencing... | isolation source: gut | host: Homo sapiens | place: USA: California
CACGGAGCCCGGTTCAAATTTGACTTCAGGTCTTAGTTTTCTAGCTTCTTTGGCTTTCATCTTCGAATCCGAAACATCAATTCCGGAAGAAGGCTCATCGTCATCCAGGTCACCAACAAATTCGTCTTCTTTGTCGAGTTCATCCAAACCGGATTCTTCGTTTTCATCTTCTACTTCATGCATATCCGATTCATCGTCTTCTTTGTTTTCTTCCTCATAATCATAGGTATCTACAAAATCCTTATCATCATAGGATTCTTCCATATCTTCCATTGCTTTGCGGTATAGTTCGTTTGCTTTACTCATAATGCTATCCTTCCTTATACAAAATATTTTACGATCATATCATTACATTTCTGTTCGTTTGCAATCCGTATTAGCTCATACTTTTCTTTACTGTCCAGATGAATTAGACTCTTATCGATTGCTGCATTTACAGCCTCTGTCTCATTCTTATGTTTTCCGGACAGCAATTCTTTTTCTAACAAACGGACTGCACTAGCCCTGCAATATCCCATTGCTATTCCTCCGTAGATTCGGTTTCTTCGTAAATACCACTTAATGCCGGATCCGTACTTGGATCGTATTCCGTCTCTTCGATCACATCGTTTGTGTTTGTAGACGCTTCGTCTCCATACAAAAATACAGCCCATTTCTGATATCCATCTTCAACAAACACAGGAACGCTGTTATCAACTCTTGTATTGACTTCATAAAACACATCATCATTCATACGGATCAAGATGGTATTAATTCCTGATAAATCTGCACTTTTGTAGATATTCCATAATTCGTTTGCGATCTCTTCATAACTGCGTGCGGAAGCGTCAAAATAGACATTCAGATAAAGGACATCTTCCATAACGGAAACCATTGTGTTGTCAGAATAATAAGCTTCCGGAAGTAACGCAAACATATTCACACTGTCTTCTGATGTCTCAGAACTAGTTTTCTCACTTGTAACAGTATTTCCTTCAATATGAATAAACGACTGCTGACTTGTGATAAGACCGGAATCGTCAATCATTCCATAAATACCATCATACTTTTTATTTGCATATGGCCAATAAAGTCCGGTTCCGTCGCCAAATGAAAACGTAATGTATGATTTCCCGGAATATGCCTTAAAGATTGGTTTTAACTTGCTTAGGAACTGATGTGCTGTCATGTTTTCAAATTCTGTTTTGTCGCTGTCGATCACAACATAATTTAATGACGCATATGGATCAGATTCATACTCTGTTCCTTCTATATTATGTATCCATCCGTTTTTGTCTGTAAAAACAGCTCGATTCTGATACCAGTCAACAAAAGCAAAACTTCCTATAAGTGCTGCAACCGCAAGAGCCACACATACGATTCCAGCTATGAATTTCTTGTCTTTCTGCATTTAATTCACTCCTTTTCAATATTCAATTGTTTTCTTGTTTCTTATCGTGTTTCTTTCTGTCTCATGACAATACAGATGCCAATACCGATCACGAAAAGAATTCCTGCGATTGCGTAACACATATTAGAAACCGCAAAAAAGTCTTCCGCGTAGATCATATAACCATTCTGTTTTGTCATAATTGTAATTAAACGTGTAATTGTATCCATAATCTAGTCCTCAATGACTCGGGTTTGAAGGAATGAAAAATATGGAGAATAGGAAATATGGGTATAAATACCTTTTCCGTCTTGTCATCTTTCTGACAAACTTTCCTCATCCTTATTCTCATCCTTCTCATTAACTATCCGAGTTCTGCTGTAATATCACTTTGTGTTTCCATTTCATCCTGTGTAATAGATTCCTTTACGATACAAGTTGCATCCGGGGAATCGATGTCTGTGTAATTTAAACATACGTTATAAGAATGTGTGCATCCCATAAACGTAGAACGAGCTTCTACCAGTGCATACGATTTATAACGGTTTAATACGGTGCCTTCTTTGAATCTCTTTTTAGGTCCTTTTGCATTGTCACAAAAATAAATGTGCTTTCCTGGTACTAACTCTTCAGAACGTAATTTTCTTTCCATAATATAAATCTCCTTTTTGTTTCCGCATTTAACTGCGTATTATTTACTCACCTATTAACAGGCTCACAATTACAAAAACTCGTCAGTTTTTTCAGTTCTTTTGAAAATAAATACAAAAAACCCCCACACCGCTCGCAATGGCAGGTGCAGGGACAATTCATACAACTTAATTTGTTGTAGCTGCAGCTTTTGTTTCAACAGGTTTTGCCCATTTTCTCATAGCTGCAACGACACTTGACACTAAAAACAGTATCAGTGCCACGATCAGAGCCAGCAGGATAATTTTCCATACTGACAATGGCTGTGTCACAGTCTGGTAACCGCGAGACACATACCACTCATGTGTGGCTGCCATTTTTCTTGCAATCGCTCCTGAAGACAGGAAGCCAACTACCAGGCTCTCAATCGCTCTCAATATTGTTCTCATACTTTTTCCTCCTTGTATGAATCTAAAATGTTGTTAATCTAAATATGGGATACAAGGTTGAGAAATATCATTGAAAATGTATTAAGTCGTATGAATTTTCACTTAGGTACAACAAAAACTGCGGTTTCTGCTTTCGTAACCGCAGTCTGTTGTCTTTGTTTGTTCCTTATTCGAACATTGATCCACCTTCACCGGATTCCATGTCACGCATAACATCGGCTTTTACCGTATTTAATTCGTCTTCTGTCATGTCGATCTGGGTAGCATCAATATTGTTGTTGTGGAACATCAGTGTCATGATATTACCCTGACCTGTTGCACCTACTACTCGACCACACCAGAATGGGAATGCAAACTGTAAGAATGCCTGATAATCAGTTTCATATGGCATCAGTAATACAGACAACATGATCATGTCACTCTTTGCTGTCTCTTCGGTCTGTAACTGTTCCTGTGCTAAACGATAACGGTTCATCATGTCGTTAATCTCGCGGATATATACATCTTTGTCATTATCGAAGACCAGATTGAGACAAGAGATTTCGCCGTCCATTGAATAGACGTCAATTGCTGCGTTTTCTACCTGCAGGTCGTCGAGCCATTCGCGGTCCTCATCTGGAACGTCATCCAAAGACATACCCTCTTTTACATTATGAAGACGTTCCATAGAAAACAGGATCTGGCAGTTTGCGTGACCGTCTTTATCTAATTTTAAGATATCTTCCAGCAAACGGTCCGCATCAATTTCCTCGCTTTTGAATTCAACATCATTCGGATTCTCGATTGGTTCTGGAACTGGCACGGAAACCTGTTCCATATTTAATTCTTCATCTGCTGTAATTGGTGTAATTTCACTCATATTTTTATTGTCCTTTCTATGACTTTATTTTTCGTTTGTACTAAATATGTGTGAGCTCTATGCAAAGGAATACAATTTAAGGAGAAGGATGAGGATGAGAGTTACTTCGATTGGATGGTTTTCAATCTGCTGTTTTTGTGTAAAAACTGAGATTTGGACACCGCAGGTGTATGATCTTCCGTCTATCGACAGAAGAACCCACTCCTATGGGGTACAGGTCTTCTATTATAAATAGAAGATAACCCTCACCCGAGTAATCGAGTAAGGGTTGTAAACTTCACAGTATCAAGTACACATGTTTTGTAATGTGCTGGATTTGGAGAGCTGCGTTTTCTTAGTCTCTCCATATAAACACAATGCAAACACTGTGTTAAACTTTATTATAGAGACTGGTTTTCGAAACCCAGGTATACGCAACCTGGAAATAACCATGGTCTATAACGATGGAGCGGAACAGTCTTGCGACGAAGACGGTATACGCAACCCGGAAATAATCAGGGCCTATAACTTCTTTCCCTCTCTTTTTCTGTCTACAGCGCGGTATACGCAACCCAGAAACAACCAGGGTCTATAACTGGAATAACCACAATATCCTGTCATAATTTGGTATACGCAACCCGGAAATAACCAAGGTCTATAACATATCTTTTCTGTCGATCCCTCTGTATACAGGTATACGCAACCCGGAAATAACCGTGTTTCCTTTTGTTGTTATCCTAAATATGTGCGAGTAGATTACAAAGGAATACATTTTGAGGATGAGGATAAGAAAAGTTTGTCTGGTTAACACTTTTTAAGGATAAGGAAATCTAATGAGAAGGATACGAGAAGAACGATGAGATGTCGCAGCCGTTAAGTGAGGAAACCATCACCAAGGATTCCTCACTTAACTGTTTCCTAAAGTTCGACTGCCAATGCGAACTCTAGATGTTAGCGCCATAACTGCAGCTAAAATCAGCAGACAACTCACTGCTTTCTTTTTCATAAAATCCGATTCCTTTCTATATACCTATACTATTTGAGTTTGAAACTCATTGTATTCTAAATGTGTGTGCGATATATACAAAGAAACTATATTTTCGCCGAAATTGTTTGTTAAATATGCCAAAATCAAAGAATTAACAACCATGTTTCGCGCAAAAAGAAACAACAAGCAAATTTTGCCTGTTGTTCTCTGATTTTGCTATCTGGTTTACGCTGTCTAATAAATAGAAGATTATACTCTTGGAGTACAGAGATTCAAATCTGCTGTTTTTGTATAAAAACTGAGATTTGGACACCGCAGGTGTATAATCTTCCGCTTTAGAAAACAAAACAGAAGATTACCCTCACCCGAGTTAACGAGTAAGGGCTGTAAACTTCACAGTGTAAACACAGCGAAAACACTGTGTTAAACTTTATTATAGAGACTGGTTTTCGATATTTAAGTATACGCTACCCGGAAATGACCAGGGTCTATAACTCCATTTCCGCAACTATTATATGGATGCCGTTCCTCCGGGGACATACCAAGCCACATAACAAAAGATGATCCATAACTTGAGAAATACTTATGTCCCCACAGACAATAAGCATCATCATATTGGTTGCCATGCAAAATGGCGTCCAAAGTTGCCAACGTTAATATAGTGTCGTCTGTATATGAGTTAGAATCGTAAAGCAGCTTATTTTCTGGTTTATACCCAAACAAACCGTTCGCAAATTCGTAAGGCTCTCCAATAATATCTCCCAAAATGGAGCCACAAATTATATTTCGAGCTGAAACGGGATTTACATCTTTTTTAACTTTGATATTTGGTCTGTAAATTTTGACAGCCTCATCAATTGTGAACGGGTCTAATTCAGCATCCTGCTTATGGCTATCTATAAGTTTTATAACCCAGTTCATGATAATTCCTCCACAAGTGTTTTCAATTCTTCGTTTTCCTCACATTTTGATAACCAACACAAACATTTACAAGAATCAGGTTCTGATTCATCCTGTTCATTCCAACAACAACAGGAAACATGTTCAACGTCAGTATTGAATACAGAACAATGCGATCCGCAACCAAAAACAGCAAAGCATTTTTCCGGATCATCTGTGTCATTCCCTTTTTCGTCACAACAGGACTCACTGCTTGGTTTAGCTTCAGAATACGGACACCGGCAATCACAAAGTCGTTTTCGAGGGTCAATCCCATTCTTTTCACAATCAGTAAGAAGTGCCTTCAACTTCTCCTTGTCAACGTTTTCGATTTTTACCGCATGTCTTTCTCTGTACGATTTTTCGTCCCTTTTGTTCTGAAGATGGCGAACAAGACAAAACAAAATATAGAATACAATTAAGGTCAATGAAAAATAAACAGCACGCATAATCTTTTTCCTCCTTGAATACGTTTTTGTTGTTATCTTAAATATGTATATCCAAGTTACAAAGAAATGCATGCTGTTTTGTATTCGTCAAGTTATTCTATGCATGTTGTCCTAAAAATCGTAAAATGTCCCGATATTCCCACATTTCGGGCACGTAACATAGATATCGCCAACATCCGGGTTAGGATCATTCTCTATACAACCAGGACTGCAATACTTACAAAATACGCTGCCACATTTGTTACATCTAAAGATATCCCAGCTTTTTCGTCCGCATACCGGACATGATTCTCCGGCTACGTTTGGATTTTTGTATACATAACTGATTCCTATTGCCATAATAATCTCCTTCCATTCAAATTCTTTTGCTGTACGTTTTCTGATTCCTTTACACATGTTACTCAGATCGTTTGCTGTGTTTTCGGCGCCGCTTTTAGAAATCTTTTTTTTAAGATACCGATCTTGATTGCAGTATATTTGATTTCCTTATATCCGGCGCCTCTTATGTTTGTTAACGGTTATAATCTAAGTTGACCCATATTTCTGTACCAATGCAAAACAAGCAATCTTACATTTTCAGGTACACAACATATCCGTCTGTTTCTGGGTTTGGTACAAACATAGAATCACAATGATCGCAAACCACTTCAGATTTTGAATACATATCAACAATTGCCGGATATCTGCCTGCCAGAAACTGTCCACACTTTGGACAACGAAGCAGGTAGATCTTCTGAATATCGTTATGCATTTTTTCGTAATCGTCCAGTTTTGAATATGTAGCCGCAACCGAAATACCCAGATGCCTGGCAACTGCTGCCGGATAGATGATATTTCCTGGCTTATATATAGACAGAAAACTTTCTAAGGCATCAGAAATTTGGGTTGCAGATTCTTCCGTATCTTCAGAATCTGTTTCAGAAATATCTTCCCAACTTACGGCATCAAGCAGGTCTTCGGAGTAACCATAATACTGATATACATCTTTAATATCATCCAAGCAGTTTTCTTTCGCATACATATGAGCAATTTCTCTCGCATGATAACGAAGAAGGAATTCCAGTAATAAATATGCGCCTTCCGGCAATGTTTCTCTTGTTGATTTTTCGTTTTCCATATCATAGACCTCCTTATTTGAATGCGAATGCTAATAAGATAGCAATAAAAATAACAATGATACCGAATGTTCTTGATTTTGATGCATTGTTTAATGTATCAGATAGGTTGTCAATCTTACTGGTATCCGACTCAATAAGCATTGCTTTTAGGTGATCAATTTTTGAGTCACTGCTCTTTAATTCCTCAACTTTTCGTTTCAAGCGTTCATCGGCAAGATTTAGTTCAGCAGGTTTAGCGTCAACAGATACGATATCAGTCAAAGTGTCAGCCTTTTCAAGAATTACCTGTGCATCAACAGGAACTTCTTTTTGAACTGTAACTTCGATATCTGATTTGTTTTCGGATAATGAGAGATTAGGTTCAGACATCTCCGCTTTAGCTTCGCCATTTAAACCTAACTCTCCAAAGCGAGCACACCGCGAATCTTTAGATTCGTGTGTACTTGATTTCGTTTTGTTCTTCTTGTATAAAACCATAATTTTCTTTTCCTTTCTTTTACTAAAAAAAACATTAAGTACAGATTTCATGCCAAACAACACAAATTGTTACCACGATGATTAAGTTTTTTAAATACATACTTAATACAGATTCTGAAGACTGTGTTCGTTCTAATTCAAATTGCGTGATTATGATAGGAATTACAAACAATCCGCAGATGTAAAATAAATCAACTAGAATATTACCCGTCTGATATTGAATGATATATTGAATGATATCTTCGATCAGTTTACGCATGTTTCAATTACCTCCTTGTTTATTGTTAACAATTCAATTACAAATAGGCTCATATTTTGAATAATTCGTCACAAAAACAAAAGAATTATAAGCAAAATAGCAACAATTGCGGCACCCAGAAGTCGAACCAACAGTGGTCTTACAGGGAAGTCGTGCCGGAGTGCATTGAGGAGCCAGAATACGATTGCCACAGTATCGATACAAACAACGATACAAACAATACAGAAACATAAGCGAATAAGAAACATAATCATCACCACCTTTCAAATGAACTATTCTGTAACCGGATGACTGATAATCCAATTCATGAGTTCCTGCATATCATGCATTACCGGCATATTCTTTAAGTCGTCAACGCTAACAGGATATAAATATTGTTTACGGATAACGTCACGATCTACTGGCTTATCATTAATTGTAAACGTCAGATTTTTATACTTATCGTTACTAAGAACGGAATACGAATTCAAATACGTGCGACAAGTAACATTATGCTGTTTCTCACGTCGGCACCAGTTCATGGTATCCTGATGTCTGCGATACATAATACCTGCTCTCTTTTGTGCCGGACTTTTCCGTTTCATCTTATCGAGATCATTCTTTACGGTGCCGAGTGTTTCAGGCTTACAATGAAGCGTATTACATAAAATATTTACCAACTCAGTTGAGCCCACTGTTTCAGGCACCTCTTTTAACGCATTCATTATATTTTCAATACGTTTTTCACCAAAAGTTGGAAGATGCTTCAGTAATCCAGCAATAAGCAATCCATTCTCGTGCTCCATAGCATTAGAACTTAATTCACAGCCTTCAGATACGGAATACAAAACATCAACAACATGTCGGTATTTATCGGTATCAAGCAAATGAGCGATCTTAATCATATGAATATCTGAACTATCAAGTTCTCGCTCTCGCATCCTATTGTTTTTGACTCCGTTGTTTGTTTTCGGTCCAGGGATCTCTAAATATTCCGGAGTATAAAGAAAACGCTTACTCGGAGCCACATATTCGGATGCAGACTGTTTTGTTACTTTAATCTCGTAATCTCTGAGATTGCAGCTATCGAGAGCTGTAAACCGGTATAACTTATCGATATCCCAAATACAGAGATCAATACTAGGACTCGTGCTATATTTGTCCGCAATCATATCTAAGAGTACATACAATAGATTACTCTGTGCGTATTCATGATTAGCGTTAAAAGCATTGATCTTACCATAAAAAGCGTCTGCGAATGCCTGATACATTTTAAGAGTACGATCTCCAGCTCCTTTCATAAGGAATGCAAGAAAACTGTCACCATACAATGCATTTCTTTCAAAGACTTCTACTGAACTTAGTGACGAAATATCGCATTCAGACTTCGGAGTTTCATTTGCTTTCAAAGAAGAATCCAGACTATCGAAGTCAAAAGGATTAGATCCATCTGTGAGTTCCTCAAAAGAACATTCCGTAGAGACCCAACCATTGTTTTCAAAATAAAGATCATCTTCTTCGTTAACGCAATTAATTTCACAAGAATTGAGTCCCAAGAACTCATCCTCCCCGCTATCGGATGCAAGCTTAGAATTCTCATTCTCATTTGTAGGACTTATAACAACACTAGTGCAAGTTTTGATACGATTTCTACATACTTTAAGGCGCTCCTCTTTGTATGCGTCTTCGATCTCCTGGTATAATGCATCCCAGTCAATGGATACAGCCGTAATGTCGTCGCATTTTCGGACACGGTATTTTAATGCGATGCGTTTTACAGTTGCAATGGACGCCCCAGAGTAATCACTTACGGTTTCATAAGTTGGACGCTCCTCTGATGTTAACAGTTCTACGACCTTTTTCTCGGTATCCAGTCTTTTTCGTACAACATCCAGATGTGCCTGCTGGTTTCGATCCTCCCAGCTACAGCCGCCATCCAATCCGTATTTTTTGATTTCATTTTCATTCAGTCCAAGTTTGTTACAGATCCATAAGTTTGTGAGTTTATAGTATCCTGCATAAGATCCGTCATAAGAAGAATTGCTGTCAACGGATCTGATGATGCTCTTGATTCTGGATTCCTCGATTCGTTCTCCAAGATCATCATTAAACTGTCTTAATGATTTCACGGCATCCTGGTACTCAAGACATTGTTTTGCTGTATTATAGTACACAAAACAGAACACTTCACGATGTCCTCTCCAACTGGATCTTTCTTTCTGTAACTGTTCCAGTTTCATCAATAATTGGGCATGATAAAAGCTGGAGACAAAACGCTTTTCTCCAGTATTCTTCGTCTTACCTTTCTTGTTTGTGTTCTGTGTTTTTTCTGCAGTATCTCTTGAAAGAATTTTGCTATATTCGAATAAATTGCAGCAGCCTCTTTCATTTACTTCAAGCAGTGTACACATAGTCCCGCTTTTGCTGTTTCTTGTGCCCGGTAACCTGCAGATGCGAGCATGGTCTCCAATAACACTGGAATCCACAATAAGGGCATGTTCTCCGCATTCTGAAAGCACGTCTTTCATTCTTTCCGCAAGCAGATCATATAAGGTGTCAAAATACTGCTGCTGCTTTGCAGTTTTCGATGTGTTAGCAATAGAATTCGTCAGCACAAAAAAGACACCTAGACCGTTTCCAGTTGATGTGATCATAGTATAACGTGGTAATCTTCCATCGCTGACCGCTTCATGGATCATGTCAAGATTTTCATGAATGATCATCTCTGAATCTTCGTTTCTTTTGTGTCCCGGTAAATCGAGATCAATATACATGGCATTGAGGGAATATACATTTTCTGCACGTCTACTGGTGAATGGACCACCTGATGTCTTAAATGAGTTTACAGATACATAGACATCATCTTTGATCTGTTCCCCATTAATCTCAGTTATATCTTTTGTAACCTGCTGCATAACCAGGTCACCGTTATGAAACTGAACACAGATTACAGACCCACCTCTGGAATCCCTATGTAAGATACCAAGGAATCTCTGTTGTTCTTCTGTATTAAATTGTCTTGTTTCTCTGTCGTTTCGTGTCATAAAAATTCCCTCTCTGTTTTGTTACTGCTATTCATAAGGCTCACTTTTTGGAAAACTCGACGCTTTTTTTCGTTTTTCTTTTCTTCGTTTTCGTTATCATAAATATGTGGGAGTCTCAGACAGAGAAATAACAAGAGGGATTATATTGATGAATAGAGATAGATATTTTGTAGAACGGTGTAAAAATCTTCCGAGAAAACAAAGACAGACGATTATACACCTGCGGTGTTCAAATCTACGTTTTAAAGTACAAAACGAAGATCTTACTCTTGGAATACAGAGTACAAATCTTCTAAGAAAACAAAGGCAGATGATTATACACCTGCGGTGTTCAAATCTCCGTTTTTAAAGTACAAAAACGAAGATAACCCTCACCCGAGTAATCGAGTAAGGGTTGTAAACCTCACAGTATAAAACTTTATTACAGAGACTGGTTTTCGAATCCCTGGTATACGCAACCAAGAAACAACCAGGGTCTATAACAGCGAGCATTTCTGGAATTGTATTTTCAGGATATACGCCACCAAGAAATAACCGTGTTTTCTTTTGTTGTTATCCTAAATATGTGCGACTAATTTACAAAGGAATACTTTTTAAGGATGAGGAAGAGGATAAGGATAAGAGGAAGTTTGTCTGGTAAACACTTTTAAGGATAAGGATAAGAGGAAGTTCGTCAGGTTAGACTGCAAAACAAAAGACGCAACCATATTGGTCACGTCTCCGTTTTGTTTTCTACAGTTTGAATAAGAATTTGTCGTCCGGGTACCAGGATCCGCATACTGTACCATCACGATGAATGATCACCACATTCAGCCACATCGGGTACCGGTTCTGGATCCGTTCCGCTAGACGATCGCCAAGGCAAATCCTTACCGGGATCTCTTTGTAGTATCCGTTTAGATACTGATTTCTTCTACGGATATCAACATCTTCGGATACTGCTAAACGATCCAAAACTTCATGAAACCGCTGTTCAGATGCTTCTGTTCCTGGCAGCAGCCGGTTCAAATAAAGTGGCACCTCATATTTTGCATACTCATCAAGATCAAAATCTTCGTCCACCGTAACACGAACACAAAGTTTATCTTCAAACAACACTTTTGCTTCATTGATTGACAGTATTGGTGCTTTTGATTGGAAGATTTCTCTATTGTCGTTATCATTCGCCGAATTCCGATGCAGATTGATGTATTTGATGTCGGAAACGTCATATCGGGCGTCTACATGAGCTCCATTTGTATTCCAGGTTATTTTTGCGCCTGGGCACTGTTTCTGGATAAGCGTCATCAGCATGTTGAATTCCGTTGGTGGTAATGAACCACCTGTGATCGAAATCTCTTTGAAATCAAACTTATCGGACAGCAATGCACGACAGGTTTGCAAGAATGACAGATGATCCGTCGTACATGGACGCAGGTTTTTGTCGATACAATACGAACAGTTTGCGTAACAGGTGCCAGGCAGGTTAATAACAAGCGATTTCGCATAGTCAAGCACCTCACGACCGCAAACAATACGGATATGCTGCTTGTATTCGTCTTCGTTTATGTCCTTCAAAGCTTGTTCTTTTATAAGAGTCGACAAAATCTTTGCATCCTTTGCGTTAGCTTCCATAATAATTGTTCTATCCATTTGTACTCTCCTTTTTTCGTTTTCTAGTATTTTTGTTACCCTAAATATGGGTTTTGTATCTGATAAGGCTCACATTTTGAGAACTTTGTTAGATTACAAAAAAAAAGAATGCAGCTAAATATAACTGCATTCCTATTTGGCTAACAAACCCTTTCTGTGGCTTTTTGTAATCTGATATTTTTATTTAAAGTGATCATTACTGCATCTTCAGGTGAAGAATCTTTTTCATCCATAATTTTATACAATGCATGTAATTGAACCACCCAGACATATCCATTTTGAAATTTATCAACAATAGACACTACGGTTCTTTCTTTCGTTACAACTTTATGGAAATTGTATTTATCCATTAATTCTGTAAGATAATTTGATACTCCGCCAAGCTCATTGATGTGTGCTATGATTTTTAGTGCTTCATCTGTTGTGTCTGCATCGCTGATAGGCTCATATCTCCATTCATAGCCTTTGCTCATCTCCCGATATTTTTCAATCAACATTACCGAAAGCGTTCCGTCATTATGATTTTCCACTACTACATAATTTTTCATTCACAAATTCCTTTCAATTAGTATCTTTTAACATTATTTCGAACGATTTCCATTTTTCTTTGTCTTATGTATTGCTAATCCTCTAACATTTTGAATTGATACCCTTTTCGACCTTTGCGATAATTTCCTGAAAAATATCCAGGAGATACATCTTCATAATCGACAGTGACTTCAATGTGTTCGTCCAGAACTTTTTCTATCATCAGGCCTTGTAACATTTCTTTGATATTGAAATGTGATAACGCCTGTTCCGCTAAGAAACAGAGAGAACCTTCATCGTCGGATTCTTTTAACGATGTGATAACATACGCGTCATCCATGGAATTAAGGAAAAATACAGATTTGCGATCCATAATTTTCTCAAGCTCATACTGGTGCTCTTTCTTAAATAGATCCTTATGCCCGCAGATTGAGCTGATGCGCATGGTAATGAAGTGCGTATTCTTTTTACCAACTTGTGGTTTGATTGTTCCGATTTCGTACATTTGAACAAACTGAAGATAATTGCCATGAATATCTGTCATATCCACAGTCCAGACACACACGATATACACGTCATGGTGTTCTGCATTTGCGTCCGGCAAATATGTATAAAGATCGACATCGTTATATTCTTTGTCTTTGTTGTTATACGCATGATAGCTGCATTTATTTGGGTATGGTCTGCCAACTTTGCATTCGATTTTCTTTGCATTCATACCATTTTTCTGCACAATATATACCTCAGCACTGACTCCGCCATTTGTGAACGGAAAAAACAGCGAACATCCGTCTTCTATGCAAATCACATGCGAATCATCGAATGATACATCCGGATATACCCTTTCGAACGCTGCTTTGTTTTTGTTTCGCGTCTCGATTCCGTTTGTATCAACGTCGCTATAATCTACACCATCATCTACACCATCTTCGTTTTCTCTCTTATGACATAAATACTCGGGATCCGCTTTATCCATATCAAATTCCGGGTTTCGCTTTTCAATCAATGTTAGTGTTTTTATGTTGTTGAGATTAAAAGCTTTCAGATTCTGTCTG
>QWCB01002880.1_pt1 | contig 13752 bp, 11 predicted proteins | sample 1972511 | NCBI WGS metagenome assembly QWCB01 (sample SAMN09866719, study PRJNA288562) | Human gut metagenome isolate term5_stool, whole genome shotgun sequencing... | isolation source: gut | host: Homo sapiens | place: USA: California
TTGCTTCAACCGCTTAGTTTCGGCGGAACGATCGAAATCCTCCCCCGGGGTGTAGTCCTTGAGCAGGTCGGGAATCGCAATGCCGAGCTGCTCCACGATTTTTTCCTCGGCCTCATCCACGCGCACCTGCGCTTGGCTGCGGGCGATCTCGGAGTTATGCGCGGAGTCGGTCAGGCGATCCAGCTGCTGGCGGGTCGAGGAGACCGCTTGCTTCGCCGATTGTGCACGGCCTTGCAGCACGCCGCGCTGGGTGACCAGCTCATCGCGTTCCTCGGCGGCCCGCTCGAGTGCCTGCGCGGTCCGGGCGGCCAAATCTTGGGCATGCTTGTCGACGGCCCCCGCCAACCTCGCCTGCGCTTGCCGGCGGGCCATGGCCTGATCGTGGCGAGCTTTGGCCTGGCGCTCGTGCTGGGCTTGGCGCCGAAGGGCCTCTCCCCTACCCGCTGCCTGGCCGACCTTCTCTTCGGCGCTGCGGGCCGCCAGCTGGGCCTCCACCTCCATGGCCTTGACCTGTTCGAGGGCCGTCGAGGCAGCATCGCGTTCCACCGAGGAGGGTTCATCAGCCTGCTCTTCAGCGTCCACGCGCGACAAGCGGTCACGCGCCTCCGCCAGCTCCTCGCGCAGGCGGGCCAACTGCACCTCGATATCCGTGGCGCGGGCGGCGGCCTTCTCGTGCTCAGCCTTGTTTGCTTCGTACTGCTTGAGCAAGCGCTGGTGATCGCGCTTCCACGCCTCTAACTCGTGATCGTGTTCCCGTAGCGCGGCCTTGGCGCTCGCCGCACCCACGCGCGCATCGTCCGCCGCCAGCTTCGCGCCTTCCAGCGTGCCGGATAGTTCTTCCAGCTCATGGGTGGCGGTCTCCAGCTGTTGCTCGGCCTCCGTAATCTGGCCGCTCACCTCCACCGTCGAGGCAGCTCCAGTTCCGGCCTCTACCCAACCTTCGCCGACGAGCAGGCCCTCAGGGGTCACAGCTCGCAGGCGCGGATCCTCCGCGATGAGCTCACGGGCTGCGGCATAGTCGTCGACGAGGACCACGTCGGAGAGCAAGCGCGTCACCGCCGCTGAGACTTCTGGGACCAAGACCATCTGGTCCAGCAGCCAGCGAGCACCGGAAGGCAAATCCGCGTCAAGGCGCCAGGCTGAACCGGTGGGCTCCGCGGCGACGTCGATCAGCGGCGTGCGGCTCGCCGCAGCGAGATCGCGCACGATGCCCCCGCTCACCGCGCCGGCTTGGGCTTCGGCGAAGGAGCCGAGTGCTGCCGCAACGGCCGTCTCATAACGCGTGGAGATGAACTCCGCGAGAGGTTTAAAGCCCTCACCGAGATCCAGTGCTTCTGGAACGGTCTGGCCCAGGGTATCGATCCGAGCGCGCAAACTGTACACGCTGCGCTCGTGTTGCCGCTGTGCGTCACGCAGCTGTTCCAAGCGTTTATCGGCCGCTGCGGATTCGCTGGCCGCGCGCACATGCGCTTCCTCCAGTGGCTCACGCTCGGCGGCCAGGTGCTCCAGCTTGTCCGCCACCTCGTCAGCTTCCGCTTGCGCTCCCCTGGTACGGGCTTTCGTGTTCGCCAGCGTCTCTTCCTGCCGCGCCAACTCGGACTCCGCGGAACTTACTTGACCGGCTAAGTTCTCCTCAGCGGCGATGAGGCGAACCACGCCTTCGCGGCGATCCGCAATGGCGCGCAGCTGCGCCATGTGTTCCTTATCGGCGGCCTCGAAGGCTTCCCGACGCTCAGCCACTTCCTCCCGGATCGATTCCAGACGCTCCGCCGCCTCCTCGGCCGCGGCCAGCAACTCATCATGCTCCTCGTCGGCCCGCTGGGCGCGTGCCTCCAACTCATCCGGATCCTGGCCCGCGTAGGCGACCTGTGAGCCAACGTTGCTGGCGCGCTCGGCCGCGATGCGCTGCGTAGCGGAGATACGCTCCGACAGCGTCGAGAGCTCAAACCACAGCTTCTGCGCGGCCTCCGCGCGCGGAGTGACATCCCCCAACTCGGCTTCTACCTCGAGCTGGATTTCGGTCGCCTCTTCCAGCTGGGCTGTCACTTCCTCGACCTGCTCGGCGAGCACCGCCGCGCGCTTTTCAGCGTCGTCGAATGTCGCGCGCAACCGCACCACGCGGTCGCCGGCAAGACGCAGGCGGGCATCCCGCAAATCCGCTTGCACGGTTGCGGCGCGCTGGGCAGCCTCCGCTTGGCGCGCCAAGGGCTTGAGTTGTTTGCCCAGCTCATCGGTCAAGTCCTGCAGGCGATCCAGGTTGGCCTGCATGCCGGTCAGCTTGCGCTGCGCTTTTTCCTTGCGGCGGCGGTGCTTCAGCACGCCCGCGGCTTCTTCGATATAGGCGCGGCGATCCTCCGGGCGGGATTCCAGAATCTCTGCCAGCTTTCCCTGGCCCACGATGATGTGCATCTCCCGGCCAATGCCGGAATCAGACAGCAGCTCTTGGATATCCATGAGGCGCGCCTTCGCCCCATTGATCTCATATTCGCTCGCGCCATCCCGGAACATGCGGCGGGTGACGGAGACCTCCGAATACTCGATGGGCAAGGCGCCATCGGAATTGTCAATCGTCAGCGTGACCTCGGCGCGGCCGAGGGCCTTGCGGTCACCGGCGCCGGCAAAGATGACGTCCTGCATCTTGCCGCCGCGCAGCGTCTTGGCGCTGCCTTCACCCATGACCCACGCGAGCGCATCGACGACGTTCGATTTACCCGAGCCGTTTGGGCCCACCACGGCGCAGATGCCGGGCTCGAATTTCAGGTTCGTCGCGGACGCGAAGGACTTGAATCCTTTGAGCGTGAGCGATTTGAGGTGCATTCGGTTTAGTTTAGCGCTCGATGAAGCCCGACTCACCGCGCGGTGCGGCCCACTGCTCCACCACGGCGTTCACTACGCCTGGGCGGTGGGTGGTCGACGGTTCTTCACGCAGCAAGGCCAGCAGCTTCTCGCAATCAGCACGCGGCCCTTCAGCAACCACCTGGACGCGGCCATCCTGCAGGTTCGTCGCGTGTCCTGCCAGCCCTAGTTCGAGTGCCCGGGAACGCGTCCACCAGCGAAAGCCCACGCCTTGGACGTGGCCATGGACGAAAGCCGTGAGCCGCTCATTCCCTGTGGCCGCTGCCTGCTGCGTCATCTAGTACTCCCTCAAGTTCGTGCGGTCACCCAAGTCGTGCTCGTGCTTGAGACGGCGGCGGTCCTCCGCGCTGCGGCGGGTTACCGGATCCGTGCCATCCCAGCACTCGACGTTCTGCAGTTCCGGCAGCATATCACGGTGGAAGACGGGATCCAGGCCCTTGCGGCGCTGTTCGTTGTAGTTCTTCAGCAGCTTGATGGCCACGCCCGACAGCGGCACGATGGCGCACACGTTGAGCAGAACCATGATGGCAGCGCCGGTATCGGCCAGGTCGAACACGGTGCCCAGCGGGGCCACTGCACCGTAGAAGACGAAGGCCAACACGATGAGACGGAAGATCCACAGCACCGACTTCTTCTCAGAGAGGTACTCCACGTTGGACTCGGCAAGGTAGTAGTTGCCCAGAATCGAGGAGAAGGCGAGGAAGAAGAGGATGAAGGTGACGAAGTGGATGCCCCACTCACCCACCACGCCGGAGAGCGCATTCTGGGTCAGGGTTACACCCTCAATCGCATCGGAACCGAAACGCTCGAAATCAGTACCCAGCAGGATGATGAAGGCGGTAATCGTACACACCACCAGGGTGTCGAAGTACACGCCGAGGGTCTGTACGAGGCCCTGCTTGACTGGGTGGGACACCGTCGCGGTAGCTGCTGCGTTCGGTGCAGAACCTTCACCCGCTTCGTTGGAGAACAAACCACGCTGGATACCCTTGAGCATCGCCATGCCCACGGTCGCACCGGCGGCCTCGCGGAAGCCGAACGCAGAGCCAATGATGTAGGCAAGCATGTCCGGCACCTTGTCAAAGTTCAGGACCACTACGATGATGCCCATGATGAGGTAAGCACCGGCCATGAAGGGCACGATGAACTGAGTCATCGAGGCGATGCGCTGCACGCCACCGATGATGATGAGACCGGACACTGCAACGACGGCGATGCCCACGCCTGCCTTGAAAGCACTGGAATCCTGCCCGAAGGAGGCCGCCAAGGAATCGGAGATAGCGTTGGTCTGGAAAGCGTTGTAGAACCAGCCAAAAGTAATGGCGATGGCGACGGAGAAGATGGTCGCCAGAGGCTTCCAGCCCAAGCCGCGGGACATGTAGTAGGCGGGGCCACCACGGTAGGTATCCCCTTCACGCATCTTCCATAGCTGCGCCAAAGTGGACTCGACGAATGCAGTCGCACCACCAAGGATGGCGATGAGCCACATCCAGAACACCGCACCGGGTCCGCCCACGGAGATGGCCACGGCCACGCCCGCGACGTTGCCGGTGCCCACGCGGGAGGCTGCCGAAATGGTGAATGCCTTGAAGGCGGAGATTCCGCCATAGTCGGCATCCTCATCGGCGCCGACGCCCTTGGGCTTTTCGACGACCGCCTTGAACATGTCCGGCACCATACGGATCTGCACCAAGACGGTGCGGATGCCGAAGAAGAGGCCCGCGGCAATGAGCAGCCATGGCAGGACATAAGACCACAGACTGTCGTTAATGACACCGATCACGGTGCTGAAGATTTCTTGCATGCGTTACACATTAATAACTCACACCAGAATCGTCCTAGTTGGCCGCGGGCAGCCTCCCCTCTCCGCGGCGCTGACAGGACGGGCAGTAGTGGGTCCCACGCCCACCAAGCACGGTTTTCACGATTTCCTCACCGCAGCGATCGCAGGGCTGGCCACCCCTGCCATAGGCATGTAAGGAACGGTCAAAATATCCGGATTCACCGTTGACGTTGACGTACAACGCGTCAAAGCTAGTTCCGCCAACGGCAAGCGCCGCGCGCATGACATCACCGGCCGCGGATATCACCGCGACGGCATCGCGCTGCCGCAGGGCGCTAGCCTTCTTGAGCGGAGAAATCTGGGCCGCCCACAACGCCTCATCGGCATAGATATTGCCCACCCCGCTGAGCACCGTTTGGTCGAGCAGAGCTACCTTGACCGCGGTGCGTTTCGCGCGCAGGCGCCGCCCTGCCGCTGTGAGATCGAAGTCTGTTTCGAGAGGATCGGGAGCGATATGCGCCATGGTCAGCCACGGCCCGAGACGCCAATAGCCGAAGGTGCGCTGGTCCACGAAGCTGAGGCGGGTGGCGTCGTCAAGCACGGCGGCGATACGCACATGCGGCGAATCTACCTCACCGATCCGCACCTGCCCCGACATACCGAGGTGGATGAAGAGCACATCGCGTGCCGGGTCAGTGTGGTCCTCGTCGGCGAACTCCAGCCACATGAACTTGCCGCGGCGCGCCACCGCGGCAATCTTCCTGCCCACCAGCAGCGCGGACAGCGGCACTTCCTGGCCCCGGTTAGCGCGCGGGTGGAGAACCTCTACTGCTGCGAAGGAGCGCCCCACAACATAAGGCTCGAGCCCGCGGCGGACGGACTCAACTTCGGGAAGTTCTGGCATCGAGTCCTCGTGTTTTAGCTTTCTTTGCCGGCGGTGCCCTGCACCAGCAACGGCGTCTCACGCAAGGTTTGGCACGCTTCCTCCGCCGCCTGCTGCTCAGCGAGCTTCTTGTTGTGGCCCGTCCCCCGGCCGACGGTCAAACCGGCCACGGTGGCCACGGCGTTGAAGGTTTGATCGTGCTCAGGACCCGTCGACGTGGCTGAATAGACCGGCATCGCGGCCTTCAACTCAGCGCACAGCTCCTGCAAGGTCGTCTTCCAGTCCATGTGCCGACCGGACACCACGGCGTTGTCGATCTTGGCGGCGAACAGCTTCAGCACCACCCCGCGGGCGACCTCGAAGCCATGTTGACGGTAAATAGCGCCCAGGATGGCCTCGGTGGTATCGGCCAAGATGGAATCCTTGTCGCGTCCTCCAGTGGCTTGCTCGCCTTTGCCCAACAAGACGTGGTCGCCCACGCCAATCTCACGGGCCACGTCAGACAACCCGTAGCGCGACACGATGGACGCGCGCATCTTGGAAATATCCGACTCGGGGCGCGAGGGGTACTTGTCGTAGAGCTTGGCCGCGACGGACAAGCCCAAGACCGCGTCCCCCAGGAACTCCAAGCGCTCATTGTTGGGAAGGTGCCCGTTCTCATTAGCAAAGGAGCGGTGTGTCAGCGCCAAACACAGCAGCTCATCGCTGAGCTCCACGCCGAGTGCTTTCAGCAACGGGGCGTGGTCTACCTCCGCGAATGCTGCGGCAAGGGCCTGCTCACCGGTCAGTTTCTTCTTCTTGCTCATAGGAATTTCTCCAGCCCGGACCACCGCGGATCAACGCGTTCTTCTTCCCCGGATACCCCCGTGGTCACACCTTCGGGCACGTCCACCTCGCAGCCGCCTTCGCACGTTGGGGCAAACGGAAGGGACAACCCTGCCTCATCGATCACGGTCTGCAGGAGGTCAAGAATCCCGTCCTGAATCTCGGGTACCTCATCGCCCGAACCGCGATCCTCTTCCTCGCTCTCATCCCCGCCGACGAAGGATTCGTCTGCGGAAAACACCTGGGACACGTGGAGATCCATCTCTGGGTGTAGCTCAGCCAAGCAGCGTGCGCATTCGCCGCTGAGGGTGCCGGTGACATCAGCGTCCACCAACACGCCGGAGCCCAACGGGGTCAAGGTGGCTTCCACCGTGACTTCAGCGCCTTCCGGGACGCCGATCATTTCCACGCCGATGCGCTCTGGCGCGGGTCCGGTCTGCACGCGGTGCTCAGGCAGCGCCTCGGTTCCTTGGCTGCGGAGCAATTCCGTCACGTCGAACTTCAATGGTGATTTCATAGCGCCCACCAGCTTACCCTGTGCTGCCCCCTGCGCCCTAGACTGGCAAGGACCTGAACGCAGGGTCATAGCCACTTAAGCACTTGCGCAAAAGCCTCGATTCTTCTGCTTCAGGCTTTTAGCCTAAAGGCCCATGAGCTACACCGCTACGGGCACGGCGCCTCTGGCCGCCACGGCACGCGACCTCGCACTCAGCTTTCCGCTACAGTGCCTTGTCCCCGCCGTAGCACTGGCCGTTGCCGGGGTGGCATGCCGCCACGTCATCACTCGACACCGCCCCAGCATCTTTGGCGATGCCGGCCTTTCCTTGCACCGCGTGGCTCTCGCCAGTGCCCTCGCAGGTGTGATCGTCGGCGCCGTGTCTCTTCTCCCCCTGCACTTTGGGCCAATTGTCATTATTTCTTCAGCGCTGTTCTCGCTTTTTGCTGCGCTCATCGCGTGGGGCGCGCGGGAGTCCTTTTCGGCCGCCAGCATGGGGATTGGATTGATGATGCTCACCGTCGGGGCGGTGGATGTGTTGCTGATGCTTGCCGACGCCGCCTGGGGCCCTCTCTCAGAACCCCACGCCGTAGACACGAATTTCGGCATCATGTGGCTGCTCTATGCACTCCCAGGCCTCATCTCCGCCGGACTTGCCGCGGCACTGAGCACCATGTCAGCTAAGGAAGCCGCCCGTATCCGCCGCGCGGAGGAGGCACGCGCGTTAGTTCACGTTAGTAGTCGCGCGGCGCGCGGGGTGCACGGCGCCCCGGCTCGCGGTGTTCGCGCGCACTAGTGCGCCCCTCGCCGCGGGACTCCCCGCGGGAGCGCACACCGGCGCCTCGCCGCAGGGCGGAGCGATCGTTGTTGACGGTGCGCAGGAGATCCGACAAGGTGGTTTCGAATTCTGCCAGCTTGGCGTCGACAAATTCATCGCACTCGGTGCGCAGTCGGTTGGATTCGGAGTGGGCGGATTCCACGATGCGGTGCGCTTCGTCGTCGGCGCGGCGCACAACTTCGGATTCAGAGACCAAACGGTCCTGCTCAGCTTGGCCCGCAGCAACGGTGCGCTGGTACTCCTCATCTGCCTGGGCGCGGGTGCGCTCGGCATCAGAGCGCGCGTTTTCTACGAGGTTGGTGGCCTCATCTTCTGCCTGGGCCACCATGGTGGTGGCGCGGTGCTGGGCGTCAGCCAGCATGGCGTCGGAGTCCTCGCGCGCACGGGTAACGGTGTCATCGGCTTCTGCGTTGGCATCGGAGATGATTTGGTTCGCGCGTTCCTCGGCACCCTGCAGGATCTCATCCTGCTTGTCCAGAACATCTTGGGCATCATCCATTTCAACGGGGAGGGCGTTGCGGAGATCGTCGAGAAGCGCCAGCATCTCGTGGCGCGGAACCATGCAATTGGAGGTCATGGGAACGGCATAGGCCTGTTCCAGGTTGCGAACAAGTTCATCGAGGGACTCAAATACGCGGTACATGGCACCAGACTATCCAAGCAAGAGCGCACCACCACGTATCCCACGCGGGCAAAACGGCGAAAACCTCCCCGCTAGGCGGGGAGGCTCAACCTGGCAATAGAGGACAGGAGCGGGGCTAGATAACGCCCTGTGCCAGCATGGCGTCGGCCACCTTCTTGAAGCCTGCGATGTTGGCGCCGGCAACGTAGTCGCCCTCCAAGCCATATTCCTTGGAGGTCTTGTCAATGTTGCGGAAGATGTTGGACATGATCTCGTGCAGGCGCTGGTCGGTGTATTCGAAGGACCAGGAGTCACGGGACGCATTCTGCTGCATCTCTAGCGCGGAGGTCGCCACGCCGCCCGCATTCGCGGCCTTACCCGGCGCGAAGGCGATGCCGCTTTCCACAAAGTAGTGCGCTGCCTCCGGGGTACAGGGCATGTTCGCGCCTTCGGCAACATAGCGGACCTGATTCTTCACCAGAAGCTTGGCATCGTCACCGTCAAGTTCGTTTTGGGTAGCGCACGGCAGGGCAACGTCGGCGCTCACCTCCCATACGTTGCCGCCTTCGTGGTACTCCACGCCCGCACCCGCTTCGCCGGCGTAGGTGGAAATACGCTCGCGGCGGACTTCTTTAATCTCCTTGAGCAGCTCCAGGTCCACACCGTTCGGGGTGGTGATGTAGCCGGAGGAGTCAGACATCGCGACGACGGTACCGCCGAGCTGTTGCACCTTTTCAGCAGCGTAGATGGCGACGTTGCCGGAGCCGGAGACAATAACCTTGGCACCGTCGAAGGACTCACCATGGGTCTTCATCATCTCCGAGGTCAGATACACCAGGCCGTAACCGGTAGCCTCGGTACGCACGAGGGAGCCACCCCAGGACAGACCCTTGCCGGTAAGAACGCCAGACTCATGCTTGCCTTCCAGCCGGCGGTACTGCCCGAACAGGAAACCGATTTCGCGGCCGCCCACGCCGATATCGCCGGCCGGGACATCGCGGTATTCGCCGATGTGGTTGTGTAGCTCCGTCATGAAGGACTGGCAGAAGCGCATGACCTCGGCATCGGACTTACCCTTCGGGTCGAAGTCGGAACCGCCCTTGCCACCACCGATAGGCAGGCCGGTCAGGGAGTTCTTAAAAATCTGCTCGAAGCCGAGGAACTTGATGATGCCCAAGTTCACACTCGGGTGGAAGCGCAGGCCGCCCTTGTAGGGGCCGAGGGCGGAGTTAAACTGCACGCGGAAGCCACGGTTAACCTGAATCTGGCCGCTGTCATCTACCCATGGAACGCGGAAGATGAGCTGGCGCTCGGGTTCGCATAGACGCTCGACCAGGCCGTAATCAGCATAGTGCGGGTCCTTGTTGAGGACGATCTTCAGGGAGTCAAGCACCTCAGCGAGCGCCTGGTGGAATTCCGGTTCGCCCGCATTACGCTTGAGGAGCTTGCTGTAATAGTCGGAGATTTGCTGGTCGATGGACATGGCTATCCTTTCATTCGACACCGTGCCTCGCGGTCGGTGCGTCATCCATTGAACAAACGATAGTTTTCTATCAATTGACCTAAATTGCAAGACGTCCGTACTGCGGCGCGCCTTAAAGGCTGGTCAGAGCGCGAAAATTTTTTCTCACATCTCTGCCATATACTCGTGAACATGCGCATTCTTGTTGCCCCCGATTCCTTTAAAGGCACCGCCACCGCCGACGAAGCCGCTGCTGCCATTGCACTCGGCGCGCGCCGCGCGCTGAGCTCCTCCCCGTATGCCGACACGGCGAAGGTACATGCCCTTCCCACGGCCGATGGTGGCGAGGGAACCGCGGAGGTTCTCGCTAGTGCCGCCGTGGCTCGCCACGGCACTGCGGGCCAGACCATTACGCTGCCAACTACCGATGCTGTTGGACGCCTCACCGAGGCCAGCTATCAGCTCGTCGGCGATACAGCCTTCATCGACGTCGCCGCCGCCACTGGGCTGCCTGCTGTCTCCGATGCCCTCGACCCGCTGCATGCGGACTCCTATGGCACGGGCGTGTTGGTGGCCGATGCCGAATCGCGCGGCGCCAAGCACATCGTTCTCGGCCTCGGCGGTAGCGCCAGCATCGACGGCGGGCTCGGCATCCTCGCCGCACTCGGCGCCGCCGCACACGATGCCCGCGGCTATGCCCTCCCCAAAGGGGGTGCTCCGCTGGTCAACCTCGACCACATCGACACGGCGCAACTAAACATGAAGGCGGCCATGTTGGACTACACTTTGGTCACCGATACCCGCGCCGTGCCCATCCAGGCCGCAACAATGTATGGGCCGCAGAAGGGGGCCAAGGGCGACCAGGTCGCGCTCCTGGCCGGCGCGATGCTGCGATTGTGCGAGGTCACGGACACCGATCCGGAGGCCGAGTTCTTTGGTGCCGCCGGCGGTATCCCCATCGCCCTGAGCTGGCTTTCGCGCACACTCTGGGGCACCTCGGAGCACTGCCGCATCGTGCCGGGCGGCCGCTATGTAGCTGAGGCCCTCGATCTTCCCGCCCGCATCGCCGAGGCGGACCTCGTCCTGACCGGCGAAGGCCGCTTCGACGAACAATCACTCACCGGAAAGGTGGTAGGCACGCTGGCCGAGCTCACTGGACCGCCCACTCTCGGCATCATCGCCGGCTCCGCTACCGCCCCGGCACCGCAGGGCGCGCTACTCGAAGAGCTCGACGGCGACGCGCACGCTAGCGTGGCCGAGCAACTGAGCGCCGCGGCCGAGCGTCTTGTGCTGAACTTCCTGCAGAATTAGAGCTTTCTGTGGGACTAAGGGGCTACCTGCACCGCCCACGGGAAGATAGCCGGGCGCTCGTGGGCGAGCTCATCTTCCAGCAACACATGATCCTTCGGTAGCACCGCATGCGGGGTCAGCAGGCGCGCGAGGACCATCGTCAGCTGGTTAACGGACCCCGTCACGCCATCGACGGCGATGGCGTAGCGATACACGTTTGCCCCCTCCAGGTCCCGCTCTTCGTGTTCCTCACGGTAAGTCTGGCGCAGCTGTTCTTCCAACCCCTCTGGGAATACAGGCTCAGGCACACGAGTAACCTCTGCAGAGGCCAGCGAGTTGTTTTCCACCAACTTACGGGTGGCAGTGCTAAAGATTTCGGCCACACGCTCCGCTTGGGCATCCGGCACCAGAACATCAAAGTGAATCATTGGCATGTAGGTAACCCTACCCAAACTTCAAGGACGGTAACTATGGCAGATCCCACACTTTCCACGCTGACTGGACTCCTTTCGGAGGACGCCGTTGATCTCAGCTGGCAACGCGCCTTTTACGAAGATCTGCATGCCCACCCGGAGCTGTCCCACGAAGAGGAACGCACCGCCGGGCGCATCCTCGAACAACTAGAGAACTACGACTGCGAGCTCGTCACCGGAATCGGCGGCCACGGCATCGTCGCTATCTTCCGCAATGGCGACGGCCCCACCGCCCTGATGCGCGCAGACTTTGATGCCCTCCCCGTGGCCGAGGAAACCGGCGTGCCCTTCGCCGCCACCAACGGGGCAATGCACGCGTGCGGGCACGACGTACACGCCACCGCACTGCTCGGTGCGTGCGCGATTCTCGACGCCCACCGTGCGGCCTGGCGCGGCACCTTCCTAGCACTATTCCAGCCGGCGGAGGAATCATCCATGGGCGCCAAGTACATGATTGCTGACGGACTCACCGACCGAGTCCCCACCCCGGATGTCTGCCTAGGACAACACGTCATGCCCGGCCCCGCCGGCCAAGTGCAGTCCACCGCCGGCCCCATCCTGGCCGGTTGCGACTCCCTCCGCATCCGCATCACGGGGCGCTCCGCGCACGCCTCCATGCCGCATGAGGCCATCGATCCGTCCTACGTGGCCGCCATGGTGGTAACCCGCCTGCAAGCCATCGTCGGCCGCGAAGTACCTCCCCATGACTTCTTCGTCATCTCGGTAGGCGAGCTGCACTCGGGCGATAAGAACAACATCATTCCGGGCAGCGCCGAGCTGGTGCTCAACACCCGTTACTACAAGCCGGAGTTGGCCAAGCGAGTCTACGCCTCCCTCGAGCGCATGGTGCGCGCTGAATGTGAAGCAAGCGGATGCCCCGCTGAACCTACCTTCGAGTATTTCGCCCACGGCGAAGTCACCGACAACGACGCCGCCGCACATGAAACCGTTCGCTCGGCCTTCGACGCGGTCTTCGGTGATCTCTCTGTCACTGCCACGCCCTCCACCGTGTCCGAGGATTTCTGCTACCTCCCGCAGGCCTGGGGCGTGCCGTACTACTTCTGGTTCATCGGTTCCACGCCGGAGGACCTCCTAGGCAACCCGCCGGTCAACCATCAGTCCACGTTCCTCCCGGACTATGAGCCCACCATGCGCTCAGCTACCCGCGCTGGGGCTGCCTCCGTGCTGTCTTTCCTTGGGAACTAGTTTTCCGTACTCAACGCGATCTGCGAGTGAGTACGGAACTGGTTAAGCTTGGGAGTTGGTATTTTTCCGCATTTTTTATGCCTAAGGTGAAGGATTCTCATGAGTCAACCCCAGCACTCCGATTTTCAGTCCGCAGTTCCCGGACACGTCCGCGCCGCCGCCGGCGTCTCCCCCACCGCTGCCACCAACCGCAAGTTCTGGTCCGGCCTGTCCTCCTCGGTAATGGAGCAGATTGCGGACAACTGGGAAGCCACCCGCAGCGCCTACGCCGCCACCCGCCAGCAGCACTACTTCTCGGCTGAATTCCTGCAGGGTCGAGCCCTGCTCAACAACCTCACCAACATCGGCCTCGTCGACGAGGCCCGCGCCGCCACCCAGGCCACCGGCCACGAGTTGGTCGATGTCCTCGAGGCCGAGCATGATGCCGCGCTAGGAAACGGCGGTTTGGGCCGCCTGGCTGCCTGCTTCCTCGACTCCGCTGTCACCCAAGACTTCCCCGTCACCGGCTACGGTCTGCTCTACCGCTACGGCCTGTTCCGTCAGTCCTTTGACAACGGCTTCCAGCGCGAAGAGCCGGATGCGTGGATGGAGAATGGCTATGACTTCATCATTCGCCGCGCCTCCGAGCAGCGCCTGGTCCATTTCGATGACATGGATGTCCGCGCTATCCCCTATGACATGCCGATTACCGGCTATGGAACCGACAACGTGGGCACGCTGCGCTTGTGGAAGTCCGAACCCATCGATGAGTTCGATTACGACGCCTTCAACTCGCAGCGCTTCACCGAGGCCATCGTGGAGCGCGAGCGCGTCATGGACATCTGCCGCGTGCTCTACCCCAACGACACCACCTACGAGGGCAAGGTTCTGCGCGTTCGTCAGCAGTACTTCTTCGTATCGGCTTCGCTGCAGCAGATGATCGACAACTACATCGAGCACCACGGCGAGGACCTCACCGGCTTCGCTGAGTACAACTGCATCCAGCTCAATGACACCCACCCCGTGCTGGCCATTCCAG
>QWCB01003513.1_pt1 | contig 13724 bp, 10 predicted proteins | sample 1972511 | NCBI WGS metagenome assembly QWCB01 (sample SAMN09866719, study PRJNA288562) | Human gut metagenome isolate term5_stool, whole genome shotgun sequencing... | isolation source: gut | host: Homo sapiens | place: USA: California
CCTTCTTTCCACCCATGTATACGAAGGCTGGGATAAGCTTCCCGAAGCGCTTCAGATTATGAAAGATAAACCGGCGGACGTGATTAAGCCGGTAGTGGTTTTGGAAAGATAAGACAGAAATAAAAGGGACTGTTCCTCACAGGCAGTCCTTTTTGCTTGGAAAATTTTATATACAAATTAGAGTATATACTCATTGAGACAGAAATATATTTCTTAAAATGATTAGAAACAGATGGATGAGTTTATGAATCGCCGATAAAAACAGAACCGATAAAAGTGTCAATTTTATTTTCATGGTTCTTGTATCTTGTAAATGCATGAATAAACGTCTTGTGCTTCTGAAATCGGGATAGATGGTGATATATAGTATACTAATTCACAGGGAACATATATAATTAGGACATAAAAACGAGTACCGGGAATGGACAAAGGAGGTCAGAGCCTTTTGTCGTTCCCGGTATGGCACGGAAAGGGTCAGGAAGTGAATAAACTTAAATCTTATGCAGTTAATCAGCTGAAGGTTACGCGGAATACATTCCGTGATCCGATCATTGCGGCAGTCACGGTTTCTATGATTGCCGTGCTTCTTATTTTTGTGGTGTGGCCCCTGCTGGAAGTCGTGAAGCAGAGTCTGGTGGATACGGCAGGAAATTACAGTTTCCAGGCGTATAAGAATATCTTTACGATGAGGGAAACATACAAGGCCTTTTGCAACACCATTATGCTGGCCGTCATTGTGGGTATTCTGGCGACGGTGATCGGGTTTCTTTTTGCCTACTGCACGTCCCACCTGCAGATCCGCGGGAAAAGAATATTTAATCTGATGGCGATGATGCCCATGGTGTCACCGCCGTTTTCTGTGGCATTGTCCATTATCATGCTTTTTGGCAGCCGCGGTCTGATCACTTACAATCTTCTCGGCTGGACGAATACGAATATTTACGGGCTGAAAGGCCTGATTTTTGTACAGACGATTTCTTATTTTCCTATCGCTTTTCTTCTTTTGGCCGGCATGCTGCGGTCTATTGACTCCTCTATTGAGGATGCGGCCCGTGATCTGGGTTCTTCTAAATGGCGTACATTCAGTACGATTACGGTTCCTCTTGTCCGTCCGGGGATTGCCAATGCGTTCCTTTTGGTGTTTATTAAATCGGTGGCGGATTTTGCGAACCCTATGGCTATCGGCGGGAATTTCTCCACACTGGCGACGCAGGTGTACCTGCAGGCTATCGGGAGTTATGATGTGCAGGGCGGCGCGGCGGTGGCCGTTGTCCTACTGGATATCGCCATGATTCTTTTCATTCTTTCCAAATATTGGGTGGAGAAAAAGACCTATGTGACTGTGCTGGGGAAAGCCTCCCGCGAGAGGGCGATGATTAAGGATCCCGCCGTGGTGATTCCGGTGGCAGGTTTCTGCTTCCTTGTGACTGCCGTGGTGCTGGCGATTTATGTCCTGATTCCAATTGCTTCTCTGATAAAAATGTGGGGCGTCGATTATTCATTTACTCTTGCCCATTACAAATACGCTTTCGAAGTGGGACGGAATGCAATCCGGGATACTACGCTTCTGGCTGTTGTTTCCACGCCGATTGCCGGTATTCTCGGTATGATTGTCGCGTACCTTGTGGTGCGGAAGAAGTTCATCGGCAGAGGCTTCATTAATTTTGCGTCGCTCCTCAGTATTTCCGTGCCGGGCACGGTTATCGGCATCGGATACATACTGACATTCAATGATTATCCGCTCCAGCTGACAGGCACGGCAATCATTCTTATTGCAGCGTTTGTCATCCGTGCGCTGCCTATCGGTATCCGTGCCGGAGTTTCCAGCCTGCAACAGATTGACCCCGGTATTGAAGAGGCGGCGGCCGACCTGGGATCCAACGCAGGCCGCGTATTTACTACAGTGACGCTTCCTTTGATTAAAAGCGCTTTCTTTGGCGGTCTTGTGTATTCATTTATCAGAAGCATGACGAGCATCAGCGCGGTCATCTTCCTGGTGTCGGCCAAGTACAGTCTGCTTACTGTTCTTATTCTGGACCAGGTGGAAGATAACCAGTTCGGTGTGGCATCCGCCTTTTCAACGATATTGATCTTGATTGTATATGCGGCCATTGTGGGAATCCAGCTTCTTCTCGGACGCTTCGGCTCCCATAATAAAGAAACGGCAAGTGAAGGAGAAATGTGATGGCAAAACAGGCAAGCATCGAATTGAAAAACTTAACGAAAGAATATGTGACGCATGAAGGAACCGGTACGTTCCTCGCGGTAGACCATATTAATGTAAATATAGGAAGCGGTGAATTCGTAACGCTCTTGGGGCCGTCAGGCTGTGGAAAAACGACGACACTCCGCATGATTGCCGGATTCGAGTCTGTTTCCGGCGGAGATATCCTTCTGGACGGGATCCGGATCAATGAAATGACACCGGATAAGCGGGATTCTTCTATGGTATTCCAGAGTTATGCCTTATTTCCCCATTATGATGTGTATGATAATGTAGCATATGGTCTTGTAAATAAAAAAATGGATAAGAAGACCATCAGGGAAAAAGTCATGCAGATGGTGGAACTTGTGGGACTGAAAGGGCTGGAACACCGCATGCCGAATCAGCTTTCCGGAGGCCAGCAGCAGCGCGTGGCTCTTGCCAGGGCGCTTGTCATGGAACCGGCTGTCCTGCTCTTTGATGAGCCTTTATCCAATCTGGATGCAAAACTCCGGGTATACATGCGCAAAGAGATAAGAAAAATTCAGCAGCGGATCGGCATTACCAGCGTGTATGTCACCCACGACCAGGCGGAAGCCATGAGCCTTTCCGATAAAATCATCATCATGAATAAGGGGCATATCGAACAGGTGGGAACGCCCCATGAAGTATACCAGCATCCTGCTTCCCGTTTTGTTGCCGATTTCATTGGCAGCGCCAACTTTGTGGAAGCAAAAGTGGGTGAAGGGGACAGTGAAGGGGAAATGATTCCCGTCCGTATGTTAAATGAAGATTTTAATGTCCATTATGCCGGACTTCCGGTGAAAGCGGGGGATACGGTACAGATCGTTCTCCGCCCTGAAGCGATCAGGCTGGCGGACAGCGGCGACGTGGAAGCGGAGGTGATTTCTTCGACCTATATGGGGGCTGTGCAGGAATATGTCGTCCGTGCCGGTGATAAGGAACTTGAAACGGAAGAGTATAATCCGGAAGGGAAGCGTATTTACCGGCCGGGAGATAAAGTATGGCTCCGCATTCAGCGGGACGCGCTCCACGCCGTGGAGAATTGAACGAAACTTGGATACCCAGCACGGGTGTTTGAGTATAGAGGAAAGAAATCATTATAAGGAGGCATTTTAATGAAAAGTATTTGGAAAAAGGCGGCTCTTGCCGTTCTTGCAGGCGCCATGGCAGTCAGTTTCACAGGCTGCGGCGGAGAAAAGAAAACAGAAACGCCGGCAGCGAAAAAGGAATCAAAAGAAATCACCGTGTACATGGGGGTTGTAGAACAGTCTGCGAAAGTGGTTGCCAGCGAATTTGAAAAAGATACGGGCATTAAAGTGAACTTTGTCCGTATGAGCGGCGGGGAGACCTTGAGCCGTATCCGCGCGGAAAAGAATAATCCCCAGGCCAGTGTATGGTATGGCGGCAGCGCTGATTCTTTCATTATGGCGAAAAAGGAAGGACTTCTGGAAGCATACAAGTCGCCCAATGCAGAAAAAATCAAACCGGAGTTTAAAGATGCAGATGGATACTGGACAGGCATTTATCAGGGCTATCTCGGCTTTATACTCGACGGCCGTTATTTTGACGAACATAAGTTGCAGCCGCCGACATCATGGGATGATTTGCTGAAGCCGGAATTTACCGGCCAGATTGTCATGGGGAATCCGGGCTCCGCTTCTACCGGTTATGTAGTGGTTTCCGCTATCGTCCAGAGCATGGGTGAGGAAAAAGGCATGGAGTACCTTGCCAAATTGAATAAACAGGTTAAGCAGTATACCAAGGCAGGCGCGGCTCCGGCACGCAGCGCGGCTCTTGGCGAAGCAGCCATCGGCATCACTTATCTCCATAACGGGATCCGTCTGATCAAGGAAGGCAATACGAACGTCCGCTTGTCGCTGCCGGAAGAAGGTACTGCTTATGAATTGGGCGCCGTAGCGATTATTAAGAATGCACCGGATATGGAAGCAGCAAAGAAATTTGTCGACTGGGCTCTTACCAAGAAAGCGCAGGAAATCGGACAGCATAATAATTCCTACCAGTTTCTCACCAATCCGGAAGCAAACCCGCCGGAAGAAGCTATGAAATTTAAGGATGCGAAACTCATTGATTACAACTTCCAGTGGTCCGGCGATAACCGTGCCCGTCTCCTGGAAGCATGGAACAAGGCAGTGAAAGAATAATGGGAGCAAAAGGAAAAATAGGGCTGATCGGCCTTGCCGTGATGGGTGCCAATCTGGCGAGAAATCTGGCAGGGCATGGTATTTCCACGGTCGTTTATAACCGAAGCCGTGACAAGACGGAAAATTTCCTTAAAGAATTTGGAAGTGACCCGAACCTTTCCGGCGCGGCTGCGTTGGAAGAGCTGGTCAATTCTTTAGAAAAACCGCGGAAGATTATCCTTATGATCAAGGCGGGCGAAGCGGTGGACGCCATGATGGCAAAGTTCGTTCCTTTTCTTGAAAAAGGCGATATCCTTATTGACGGTGGGAATTCATTCTTTGAAGATACCCGGCGTCGGAGCAGGGAAATGGAAGCGTTGGGGCTTCACTTTGTAGGCATGGGCGTATCCGGCGGTGAAGAAGGGGCGCTCCACGGCCCCAGCCTTATGCCCGGCGGCGCCCGCGAGGCCTACGATGCTCTTGCGCCGATATTGAAGGCGGTCTCGGCAAAAGCGGAAGGAGAAGCCTGTGTGGATTACATGGGTGCTGACGGTGCCGGCCATTATGTGAAGATGGTTCATAACGGCATCGAGTACGCTGATATGCAGATGATTGCCGATACATATTTTGTGATGAAAAACGTTCTTGGCATGACGGCGGAAGAGATGGCGGATACCTGGGAAACGTGGAATAAAGGCGAATTATCTTCTTACCTGGTGGAAATCACTGCCCGTATTCTGCGGAAAGCCGATGAGATGACGGGGAAGCCTCTGGTGGATGTCATATTGGATGTGGCGAAACAGAAGGGAACCGGACGGTGGACAAGTATGAGTGCTTTGGCGCTTGGCGTTCCCGCTCCGACGATTACGGAAGCCGTTTTTGCAAGAACTATGTCTTCCCGAAAAGAGGAAAGACTGGCACTTTCTAAGCGGTACCGGGATCTTGCTTTTGAAGGGGCGGAAGTGGACCGCCCGGCTGTGCTTGAAGACTTGCGGCAGGCTCTTTACGCGTCCAAGATTTGCGCCTATGCCCAGGGTTTCAATCTTCTTGAAGAAGCGGGGAAAGTATACGGCTGGGATCTGCAGATGGGGCGCATTGCAAAAATCTGGCGGAGCGGCTGTATTATCCGCGCCCGTTTCCTGGATACCGTAAGTGAAATTTTTGAAAAAGAAAACGGCATGACCAATTTACTGGCAAGCGGATATTTTTTTCAAATTCTTTATGGCGCCCGCGCGGGCTGGGGGCGCATTATTTCCCTGGCAGCGGAAAGAGGCGCGGCTGTTCCCGCGCTCTCCAGCGCGCTTGCTTACTTTGATTCTTACCGTACTGCACGGGGAAGCGCGAATCTTCTTCAGGCACAGCGTGACTGTTTCGGTGCCCACACGTATGAACGCATTGATAAAGAAGGGGCTTTCCATACCGACTGGATGAACTGAGTAAGGAAACTCCATGAAGCAGCAGAAAACGGCATTTCTCACAAGATTATTTGCGGGGAATGCCGTTTTGGGATGGGAAAATAAAGACGGAAATTATTTATTGTTAAACTATATGGCTTCAGGGGATGACCACAACTTTTCCAAATCTGGTGCGGCTTTCTAAGTAACTATGAGCCTCCTGTATATCGTCAAGGGAAAAGATACGTTCCGGATGAATAATGATGTTGTATTGTTTAATATAGTCAAACATTTCCTGTATTTTTCCGGCATTTACATTTCCTGAATAAAAAGAAGACAGGTGCGCACCGGAAGGGATATCCGTAATCGGATCGAAGTTTTCAAGATACCATTGGTTGCCTAACTGGCCGACACTGCACAAGATGCCGCCATCGGACATATAGCGGAACGAATCCTTAATTGTCCGCGGACCTATAAGCTCCAATATCCGGTCAAACGACTGCCCTTTTGCAGAAAGTCTGCCGTCATCATCGACAAGGCCGGTGTCGTAGCCGAGAGAGGTCAGCAAGGATGCTTTTTCTTTAGTCCGTGATGTGCCGGATATGTGGATATGTGGAAATTTTGCCTTTATCAGTTTTAAAAATGCGAGGCCTACGCCGGAGGTGCCGCCGCGTACCAGTATAGATGAATCTGCTTGGATACGCAGGCTTTTCAAGGCGCCAAAGGCTGTATAGCAGGATTCGGGAATGGCTGCCAGATCAGGCCAGGGCAGATTGCTGGAAACAGGGTAAATTTGTTGATTGGGAAGTAATGTGTATTCAGCATAGCTGCCGTCAAAGGCGCGTCCCATTTCGCCCATGAAAGAAATGACCTTGGTTCCTGTGGGCAAACGGAAAGGATCTGTTGATTCCGCGATGGTTCCTGTACATTCAATGCCCAGGATGCGTGGGAAAGAAACTGTGGGCGACAATCCTTTGCGTGTAAAAATTTCAGAGTGGTTAAGGCCGAATCCTTTAATTTTTATAAGCGACCAGCCTTCTTTCACAGAGGGGACGGGAACCTGCCTGATTTTCAGCTGCTGAGGACCTCCTGCTTCATAGATGACGGCTGCTTTCATATACATATTTAAATCTCCTTTCTGAGGAGTAATAGAGAATCATGGATGGGCGGACATTTCATGATTACTATATCAGGCCGTTATTTTTCAGATATTCTATGGCGACATCACGGGCTTTGCGTTTATTAACGCGGACGTCATAATTCATGGCGCTCATTTCTTCCTCCGTAATGCGGCCGGATAATTGTTCCAATATTTCTTTCAGTTCCGGATGGGCGTCCAGGGTTTCCTGTCTCATGATAGGGGCACCCTGATAAGGCGGGAAAAGCTGTTTGTCATCTTTTAACAGGACAAGGCCGTATTGCTTTAATTCACTGTCTGTGGAGTATGCGTCCGTGATTTGGATGATGTCTTGCGAGATGGCTTGGTAGCGTAGGGCCGGTTCCATTGTGCGTACTTGAAGATGGAGCCCGTATAAAGACGCGAGCCCGCGGTTTCCGTCTTCTCTGTCATTGAATTCCAATGTGAAACCTGCAATTGCCCGGTTTTCTACTTTGTGCAGATCAGAGATGGATGTGAGGCCGTTTGCCTCTGCATAAGAACGCGGGACTGCGACAGCATAAGTGTTTTGGTATGACATAGGCTCAAGATATGCCAGGTTATCCTGTATTTTAATTTCATCACGGGCCGTTTCATATACGCTGCGTGCATCATGGCCGAGGGGCGGTGGCTCTTTCAGGAGGCTGGAAGTTATTGTTCCCGTAAATTCCGGGTATAAGTCAATACTTCCTGCTTTTAATGCTTTATAAAGAAAGGCGGTCTTTCCAAAATTCGGTTTGAGTTCAACGGCTATATTCGTTTTCCGTGTGATCAGTTCCTGATACATATGGATCAATATGTCCGGCTCCGAACCGAGCTTGCCTGCAATGATAAGTTTGTCATGCCGGTGGGAAAAAGAGACGAAAGAAAGCATGAGAACCAATATAAAGAAACATAGTACAAGAAAAGACTTTTTTAATGAGACATGCTCCAGTATATGGATGCCGTAACTGAAAATAATCGCGAGCAATGCGGATGACCCCGCACCGATAAGAATGAGAGCGCTGTCATTGTGGTCGATACCGAGTAATATGAAAGAACCGAGACCTCCGGCCCCAATCAGGGCTGCCAATGTGGCGGTGCCGATGATCATGACGGATGCTGTGCGGATTCCGGAAGTGATAACCGGCATAGCCAGAGCCAATTCATAATTTTTCAGCTTTTCCCATCTGTTCATGCCAAGTGCTTCCGCCGCTTCATCTAATACGGGAGGAATTTCCGACAGGCCGGTGATCGTATTCTGCAAAATCGGAAACAGGGCGTAGATGATCAGCGCTGTCAGTGCAGGCAATGTGCCGATACCGAGAAATGGGATCATAAGTCCCAGAATGGCAAGAGATGGAATTGTCTGAATGATTCCTGTGATTTGCAGAACCGTCTCTGCACAGGATTTTTTTCTGGAAAGCAGGATTCCCAGCGGGATGGAAATGAATATGGCGGCCAGAAGCGCGCTTAAAGAAATCTGTACATGCTGCGTCAATGCGAGGAGCCAATCTTGGATACGCCCGGTGAAAACGGTAAAAAGATTATTCAAAGCCATCACATCCTCTGCTAAAGAATCGGGCGACAAAATCATTTTCCGGCCGGCTTTTGATTTCATCCGGTGTTCCGGTTTGAATGATTTCACCATGGTTCATAATGCACAGGCGGTCTCCCAGATAGGCAGCCTCTTCCATATTGTGGGTAACAAAAACAATGGTCAGCCCCAATTCGTGGTGGAGTGTTTTTATAAGATCCTGCAGCTGCCGGCGGGAAATGGGGTCTAATGCGCTGAATGGTTCGTCCATAAGAAGAATTTCCGGCTTGCCGATGATAGCACGGACGATGCCGACCCTCTGCTGTTCTCCGCCGGATAATTCATGAGGGTAACGGTGTGCATATATTTTCGGATCAAGACCGACTTTGGATAACAGCTGTGTAGTTTGTTCTTTCCGGATTTGCTTTGGCCATTTTTTCATAACCGGTACAAGTTCTATATTTTCTGCGACCGTCAAATTAGGGAAAAGGGCAATCTGCTGCAAGACATATCCCGTATTGAGCCGTAATTCGCGAAGCGGATAGTCTATGACGGATTTTCCATTTAATAATACATCTCCTTCTGTCGGGTCAATGAGACGGTTAATTAGTTTCAACAGGGTTGTTTTGCCGCTGCCGCTTGGGCCGATGAGAACAAAAAATTCTTTGTCCTTAATGGAAAGGCTCTGATTTTTTATTACGGTACGCTCTCCGTAATTTTTGCAAATCTGCTTTAGTTCAATCATGTATTCTCCTGTGGTGGAAAAACATCGAAAGGTTCTGATTTTATGAAAAACATTATATATCCGGACAGATTTCTTTTATAAGACGCATAAATTCCTGTGTCAGGACATCTGTAAATAAATGTGTTGTTTCGATCAGTGTTTGCTGCTGCTTTGCTGATAACTGGGAAAATGCTTTCTTTTCCGCCTCATCCATGGGGTCAATGATAGAGGCGGCAAATTGTCTGCCTTTTTCTGTCAGCATGATCAGTTTTTTTCGTCTGTCTTTCGGATGGACTGTGCTTTTAATATATCCTTTCTTCGAAAAATTTTTAATTACTGCATTGACCACCTGTTTGGTGGAATATGTATGGCGTGTAATTGTTTGCTGGGAAATACCTTTCGGATGACGGTAAATCCATAGGAGGATTAACAGTGATTTTCCCTGAAGACCCCGCTTCCGGGCATAATCTTCATAAAGAGAAAACTGATGGTCCCGTAAACGGGCATACATACGGTGGTTTTCTATTGTTAAAGTAGAATAATCAGTTTGGATCATTATTGCGTACCTGAAAGCAAAACAAGGCAATATAGTAAAAAGATTTTACTATAAGTATAAGGATCATGAAAATATCTGTCAAGGCATATCTAATCCTCTTGACGAATGCGACAGGGGAGATAAGCTGTTTTCAATGAACGGCAAAGAGAAGGATGCATCGATTTGCTGCTGGTATTTTCTTTTCAAATTGCAGCAGGCAAATAAAAAAGCACAGTCTTTATGAAATCAGGACTGCTGCTTTTTTCAATAATAAGTAAAGTATAAAGAATTTTGTTCTTTTCGTAGTTAATTTCCTTCCAGCCGGGCGACACCGAGCGGCGGGGACTGGATGAAGACGACGTCTTTGTTTCTCTCCGCCAGCCAGCCGGCCTGCCATGCATTCGGGAGGAGGTAAACGGGACGTTCTCTTCTGTCATAAACGACCATGGCGTTGTCGAGACCGATGAGTTCTTCCGGAGGGACATCGCCCTCCGTCCAGCGGGCGCAGGTGTAACTGATCGGTTCCACATTTACCGTGACATTGTATTCCTTTTCCAGACGGTACTTCATGACTTCAAATTGCAGCTGGCCGACAGCGCCGATAATGAAGGATTCCATGATGTAAGGCTGCTTGTAAATCTGGATGGCGCCTTCCTGGGCAAGCTGGCTGACACCGTTGAGGAACTGTTTCCGCTTCATGCTGCTTTCCGGAGAAAGACGGGCGAACAGTTCCGGCGGGAATACGGGGAAGTCGATAAAGGTGACAGGGGATTTTTTTTCACATACCGTATCGCCCACGCCGAGTTCTCCTGTATCGAAGATTCCGATGATATCTCCGGGATAGGCTTTTTCTACAGTCTGCCGCTCTGTGGCGAGAAATTGCTGCGGCTGAGAAAGTCGGAGCATTTTGCCGCTCTGCCGATGGAGTACGGAAGCGCCCTTTTCAAAAATACCGGAACAGATACGCAGGAAAGCAATACGGTCATGGTGTTTGGGATCCATGTTTGCCTGGATTTTGAAAACGAAAGCGGAGAAAGCAGGATCTTCCGGCGCAATGTGTCCTTCCAGCGTTTCTCTCTCTTCCGGCGGCGGAGCAAGTTCCAGATATTTTTCAAGAAAAGTCTGTACGCCGAAGTTTGTCATGGCGGAGCCGAAAAAGAGGGGGGTCAGTTCGCCTTTGGATACTTTGTCTTTATCAAAAGGGTCGCCTGCTTCTTCCAGAAGCTCCAGGTCATCTTTGAGGGAACTGAGAACCTCTTCGGAGAGATGGGAAACAATTTCAGGATCGTCTATCCTGCCTGAAATGACTTCCAGCTTTTTTACGCCGTGGGCGTTGTCTTTGACGAAAAGATGGCACAGTTTCTTTTCACGATCGTAGATACCTGTGTAGTCGCCATTAACGCCGATAGGCCAGTTCATAGGGCATGAACGGATACCGAGGACATCTTCAATATCCGCCATCAGGTCGAAAGGATTTTTGCCGAAATGGTCGATTTTATTGACAAAGGTAAAAATGGGAATGCCCCGGTCGGAACAAACCTTGAAAAGTTTTTTCGTCTGGGCTTCCACGCCTTTCGCCACGTCGATGACCATGACGGCGCTGTCCACCGCCATGAGCGTACGGTAAGTATCTTCCGAAAAGTCTGCATGCCCCGGGGTATCGAGAATGTTGATGCGGCAGCCGTTGTAATCGAATTGGAGAACGGAGCTGGTGACGGAAATGCCACGCTGTTTTTCTATTTCCATCCAGTCGGATACGGCATAGCGGGATGTCTTCCTTGCTTTGACGGAACCTGCCAGGTGGATCGCGCCGCCGTAGAGCAGGAGCTTTTCCGTGAGTGTCGTTTTGCCGGCGTCAGGATGGGAGATGATGGCGAAGGTACGCCGTCTTTTTATTTCTTCTGAATCAGTCATTTTGCACCTCAACTAACAATACTCGTTTATTATACAGGAAATCGGAGGATAAGGTAAATGTTTTTCGGAACATGGGCAGGATACATTTTGCGGGGTCTCCTTAGACCGTATTTATGGCTGCATCGGATCTTTTACGGCGAAATCACGCATGAGGGAAATCATGGATTCGTTTGTGAAAAGGAGCGTGAGTTCTTCAGGCGAGGTGATTCTGTCATTTTTTGTTTTCAGATATGTTTCAAAACGGTTTTGCACTTTACGAATGCCGTCTTCCTGCTTTTCAATAAATGCAAAGGCATCGGCTTCAATGATTCTGATTTTCTCTTTATTCGGAAATTGGGGCAGTATGTTTCTTTTAAAAAGGGAAATGACATCGCGGTTCATTTCCACGACGGTTACTGATTCCACTTCTTCTTTTTCTGATGCCATGAAGGCGTAGTATCCGAGCCCCAGGCCGTAGGTGATTACTTTTCCTTTTGCTGCTTCAATGTCTTTTTCCATAGAACGGATCTCACTGGGGACGACGCTCATCCACACGCGGTTGTTTTCCAGGATGACAGGGAAGGTCATCCGTTTTTTGAAGAACCCCGCTTCCCCGTAGAGGAAAGGATTTTCTTTTTTGTAACGGGGGAAGGTCTGGAAAAATTCATAAGGAAGATAATCTGCTGTGGCAAGAGCGATGCAGTTTTCCTTATCGGGAGAAATATGGATTTGTTCGTAGTACGGATTCTTTTTCACTGTACTTCCGTCTTGGCAGGTGAGCTGCTTCATGACCGTCTCCATCATCAAATCGTATAAACGGCCGGGATCTTTTGCTTCGGTGAGATCTGAGTAAGGGAGGAGGGCCTCTTTGTTTTCATAGAGCGAAGTAACTGCTTCTTCCACAACATCGCCGAAGGCAAGGTCCGTGACACGTGCCATAAAGGTGTCGCGCGGAGATGTTTCCGGGGACATGAGCCAGTCTTCATCCACATTCTGCAGGTACAGGCGGTCTTTTATTTCCGAAAGGATGATGTCGTTTACGGTTTCTGCCAGAAGAAATTTGTGCCACAGTACAGCGGCAGCGTCTTTTATGTTTTCGTTCTTCAGTATGTCCATTGTCTTCTCCTCTTTATATTCTTTGCCTATTATACAGAGATTTCCGCTTCCCTTCCATGCACAGTTTTTCATGAGGATTTTCTTTGGAAAATATTCTAAAAATATATGTAAAATGCTATAATATCTGCAAAGTCTGTGAAATTCGGCAAAGGGGTGAAGGCATGGCTCGCGTAAAAGGCGCCAAACGATGGAATGAAATATCATCTTCTCAGTGGCTGTCGCTTTTTGCCGACCCTGCAGTTATGTCGGATCTAATGATGACGATTATTTCTTCTTTGTACCATGCGCCTGATTACACAGACAACGCGAAGCATATCGCCGATACTCTTTCTATGGAATACCGCGCGCTGAACGCGGCTGTCGGATGGGCAGGAAATAAAATCCGCGACCGCTACGAAAGCGGGGCTTTTTTTGAAGAACCGGCGCGGACGGCAGAAAAAAAGAAAGTGCCGCCTGCCGTGGAAGCGGAAAAGGAATTTACCCTTACCGCGGAGGAGGCGGTGTGGGGGAAAGCTCTGTCGGAAATGGCGCCGTGGCAGTATATTTTTGATGGGGAAGAAGATGAGTATGGCGCGTATCTTTGGATACTGAAACCGGAGATGGCTGCAGCTTTCCGCGAATTGGAAGAAGCGGAGGTGTCAGCGGAAAATTCTGTCCGTGAAGCCCTGGCGGCGGATATTTCCTCTTTCGGTACGGAAGGGAATCTTTTCTCTTCCACCGCTGATGAAACAGTAGAGAAGATACGGAAGGTTCTTGAGGAAAGAAGCCGTTTTTTCCGCAAATCACTTTCCGAAAAAGCGGAATGCTGTGTCTGCGGGATTCACCGCCTGTCTCTTTTGAAAGCGGTGCCTTACGGAGAAGGCGGTATGAAACATAAAGGACTGGTTCTTTGTCCGATTCATGCGGCGCTTTTTGCCGCACATCTTATTTCTTTCAGCGACCGGGGAAAAGTGCTTGTGTCTCCATCGGTGACGGAAGAAGAAAAAGAACAATTTGGTCTTACGAAGGGAATGGACGCGCGG
>QWCB01003744.1_pt1 | contig 13718 bp, 10 predicted proteins | sample 1972511 | NCBI WGS metagenome assembly QWCB01 (sample SAMN09866719, study PRJNA288562) | Human gut metagenome isolate term5_stool, whole genome shotgun sequencing... | isolation source: gut | host: Homo sapiens | place: USA: California
GATGCCTTTTTGCGCGTACAGGCGCTTGAGGTGCTCGAGCAGCCCCGCCACGAGATCGGCGGGATGCGCGGGCACGAGCTGGAGCTTTGACTGGTCGAGCGAGAGCATATCCAGCAGCTTCAGCCCCAGCGCCTCGAGCCGCTTGCCCTCGGAAAAGATATAGTTTGCCGCGTCCATCTGCTCATCGGGCGTGAGCACCTGACTGCGCAAAAGGTCTGCATAGCCGATGATGGAGGTCATGGGCGTTTTCATCTCGTGCGAGAAGTCGGCCATGAACCGTTCCTGCAGCGCCATGGTCTCCTGAATGCGGTTGACGTTGCGCTCAAGCTGCCCGGCCATGCGGTTGAAGTCGGCGGCGAGCTGCCCCACCTCGTCGCGCGAGCGCACGGGCGCGCGGTAGCCGAGATTGCCCCGCGCCAGCTCTCTTGACGCGCGTGAAAGCGTGCCGAGCGGGCGCGTCAGCAGGTAGGATGTGACCCACGCCACGGCCGCGCCGAAGGCGACGAGAATCAGAAACGTCGTGTGGTAGGCGCGCTGCTGCGTCTGGCGCACGGTATAGGTCTCCGTCACGTCGAACGCGAGCTGGACGGTCGTGCCGTCGGCCGTGAACCCGATTTCGGCGGGCGGCAGGCCATTGCCGAGTACCGCACCCATTTGGGAATCAGCTCTTATGTGATCCCTTTGGCAGAGAAAATTTGGCTGCTGGCGCTGTGTGACGACCAAAACGGTCGTGGCAAGGCCGGTTATACGGAACCGCATTTTCAGTGGATTGAGGAACAGCTGCGCCGCGCCAAGGAACAGGGCTGTTTGGTGCTGGGTATGCAGCACCATTTGCTGCTGCCTCACGTGCACCCGCTGCTTACCGGCGGCTGCTGCGTAGGGGACCGGGAGGCGGTGACCGCCCGGCTGGCAGATGCAGGGCTGCGCTATATGTTTGTGGGTCACAGCCATTTGCAGCGTACGGATCGCTACCGCTCTCCGGCTGGAAACGAATTGACCGAGGTGAATGTCGGCGCTCTGTCCGGCTACCCGGTGCCTATGGTACAGGTGACGGTGACGGATGATTTGCAGGTGCAAATGCAGGTGGAGCACCTGGCGACTTTTGACTGGTACGGCCGCCCGGTGGACGCGGTGGCTTACACCCGGGACCATGCTTGCAATTTGCTGCGGCGGCTGCTGTCTGCCGGGTCCCCGGCGGATTTTGCCCAGAAGCTGGACGCCTTGCAGCTGCCCGGGCGCAAGCTGCTGCCTCTGTATCCATTGGTAAAGCCGTTGTTTCGTTTGCTGCGCACCGGCACGGTGAGGGACTTGCAACGAACGCTGCGGCGTTTAGGGCTGGGTCGGTATGTGGACGCCCGGGCAGCGGCAGAACTGGCGGATCGGCCGATTTTGCCCTATTTGGAGTGGATCCTGCTGCAATTTATGGACGGCTCTGCCCATCCGGTGGGCAGGGATAGCGCTGCTTACCGGTTGGTGCTGTCTGTCATAGAGATTCCCGCCCATTTGCTGCCGGGCAATATGGATATGAAAAAGCTGATCTTTGCCTGCGATGCTATTTTAACCGGCGGTGCCGGCGATCACCAGCAGTCGATTTTATAAGTGCCTTTGGCGCTCTGCCGTTTTTTACCGCGGCAGGGCGCTTTTTTTGTCTTGCTGAAGCGGAAAACGACCGCTTGCCCCCTTGACAAGCGGCGGCCTTTATGTTACCCTTTTGTTACCTAATGAGGGCGCAAGATTTTGCGCTGTTTCAACGAATTTTGCCGTTTTAACAAGATGTGGTAGATGATTTTTACAGGCGTTACAGATATGGCCTTTTTGTAAAAGTTACATTTTGGATAAAATACGGTGCTTTTTGTTTCTATTCTTTACGGATTTTGTTATAATATCTGCAATGAATTGGAACTTATAAAGATTTTAGTTTTTGCAAACATTACTTTTGGATAGAGATATAAAGAGGTGGACACCTTTTGGATAATTTTATAATTGAAGGCGGTCACGAGCTGTTTGGCGAGGTGAATATCAGCGGCGCCAAGAACGCAGCTGTGGCCATTATTCCTGCGGCCATTTTAGCGGACGACGTGGTGCGGATTGAAAACATTCCCGCCATTAGCGATGTTAGTCTGATCATTAAGATTTTGGACAGTATGGGCGCCGGGATCAAAATGATCAATAAAAACACCATTGAGGTGGACTCCCGCTCCTTAAAATGCCAGAGCGTGCCCTATGAGTTGACCTCCTGTTTTCGCGCCAGTTATTACCTGATTGGTGCTATGTTGGGTCGGTTTAAGCAGGCGCAGGTGGCTATGCCCGGCGGCTGCAACTTCGGTGTGCGGCCCATTGACCTGCATATTAAGGGCTTTGAACTGCTGGGTGCCCAGGTGAATACCGTTGAGGGTATGGTTTGCGCCCGGGCGGACAAGCTGATCGGCGCTTCTATTTATATGGACCAGGTGTCCGTTGGCGGAGCCGCATATCGTAGATCTGGCCAACTTCTTAAACTCTATGGGTGCCGATGTGCGCGGCGCCGGCACAGATGTAATTAAAATTCGCGGGGTGGAGAAGATGCACGGCTGCACTTACTCCATTATCCCGGACCAGATCGAGGCGGGCACCTATATGGTGGCGGCTGCTGCCTGCGGCGGCGATGTGCTGGTGAAGAATGTGATTCCCAAGCATTTGGAGTCCATCAGCGCTAAGCTGGAGGAGGCCGGTGCGGAGATCATTGAGTATGACGACGCGGTGCGGATCACCCGCTTTAAGCCCTTGACCCGCTGCAATGTAAAGACCATGCCCCACCCGGGCTTCCCCACGGATATGCAGCCCCAGATGGCGGTGCTTCTGTCTGTGGCAGAGGGTACCAGTATCCTCACCGAGGGTGTGTGGGACAATCGCTTTCAGTATGTAGGCGAGTTGAGCCGTATGGGCGCCAATATCCAGGTGGACGGCAAGGTGGCTGTCATCGAGGGTGTGCCGGCGCTGACCGGCGTTACCGTAAAGGCTACGGACCTGCGCGCCGGTGCGGCCATGATCATTGCCGGTATGGTGGCGCGAGGCGAAACCCGGGTGACCAATATCCAGTATGTGGACCGTGGGTACGAGGATGTGGTAGAGAAGTTTTCTGCCCTGGGTGCCGATATTCGGCGGGTGCCCTGTGACGACGGCGACGACGGTGCTGCCACGGCAAACGCAGGATAAAAAAACAAAGTACGGGTGGACCGGGTTCCACCCTTTCTTTTTTGGATAAAATAAAAGCAGATTAGGAGACAAAATGAGCAAGGCGTGTTCTCTTTTTTCCGGCAGCAGCGGCAACAGTATTTATGTGGGCTGCGGCGACAATCAAATTTTAGTGGACATCGGTGTGTCTGCCAGGCGGTGCGAGCAAAAGCTGCGCCAGGTGGGTGCGGATCCGGCGGAGATCAAGGGCATTTTTGTTACCCATGAGCATGGGGACCATGCGGCCGGTGTGCGGGTGTTTGCCGCACGGTATCATATTCCGGTGTTTGCCCATCCGGCGGTGCTGGAGCAGATGGCGCGCCAGGGCAATTTGAATGAGAAGGTGGACGCCCGCCCCTTTGCAGAGGTTGGCGATTTTATGGATCTGCAAGTGTTGCCCTTTGCCTTGAGCCATGACAGCGTGGCGTGCCAGGGATATAAGTTTACGATGCCGGACGGGCGGCGTATTGCCGTGTGCACGGATACCGGCTACATAACCTCGGCGGCGAAAGCGGCTTTGCCGGGCACAGATTTGGTATTTCTGGAGAGCAATCACGAGCCGTCTATGGTGCGTGCCGGGTCGTATCCCTATCCGCTGCAACAGCGCATTTTGTCCGATACCGGCCATTTGTCCAATACGGACTGCGCCGCCTTTGCCGGGGAATTGCTGCGCAGCGGCACCACCCGCTTTGTGCTGTCTCACCTGAGCCGGGAGAACAATATGCCTTCTTTGGCATACCAGACCACCGTGGCGGCTCTGACGGCGTTGGGTGCCCGGCCGGAGGTAGATTACCGCTTGCAGGTGGCTGCACCGGAGCAGGAAGGCGGGTGCCTGGTGTTATGATCCGCATAACCGTTCTGACAGTGGGCAAGCTAAAAGAAAAATATCTTCGCGAGGGCTGCGACGAATACTTAAAGCGGCTGTCCGCCTTTTCCAAGGTGCAGGTGGTGGAATTGCCGGAGAGCCGCTGCTCGGCAGATCCGTCTCCGGCAGAGATTCAACGGGTGCTGGAGCAGGAGGGCGACAGCATATTGGCAAAAATTCCAAAAGGCGCTCGGGTAATCCCCCTTTGTATCGAGGGGCGAGAGCTGTCCAGCGCGCAGTTGGCAGCCCGGGTGGCGGACTTTAGCCAGCAATGCTCCCACTTGGTATTTGTCATCGGCGGTCCGTATGGCCTGTCGCCTCGTGTAAAGGCCGCAGGCGACTTGCAGCTGTCCTTTGGCAAAATGACTTTGCCGCACCAGTTGGCCCGCCTGGTGCTTCTGGAGCAGATCTACCGGGCTTGTGCCATCAACAACCATTCTAAATATCATAAATAAAAATAAGGCAGTCCGCTCTGTTTCCAGCAGGCTGCCGTTTTTGTTTTTTGCAGATAAAAGAAGCGACGCCGAACATAGCATTCGGTGTCGCTTCTTTTAAGGGGGGTAAAAATTTATGCAAAAGCCATAAATTATATATGTCAAAAGGTTACCCGGAAAGGGGGAGAGAAGGCAACCTTCTTGGCATCTTACTTATCAGTCAGACTGTAAGCCTGACTGTATAACTGGGTGTTGTTGCCGGGAACGGCACCCAGAGAATTTTTCCGCATTGCGCCTTTGATCATAAAGAACGCTACATCTTTGCTGATCTGGGCATAGTCTACATTGAAGATTTTTGCGGAAAGGGTCTTGTTAAAGAAGTTGATCAGCGGGCCCATACAAAAGGCCGTAATGACGGTGCCGATGCCGATATTTTGAATACTGGCAAAGTCGCCGTGGGCAATGGCGGTAAAGCCGCCGCTGACCAGCAGTCCGATGGACACCACAGTCACATCCGTCAGCACCCGCACCCATTTGTACGGCAGCTTGGCGAAGCGGCTGAGCATAAAGCCCAGGGCGTCATAAGGACCAACGCCGATGTTGGCCGTGAAGAACAGGCTACAGGCAAAGCAGAGGACGAGGATACCGGCAAGGAGAAGGGGGATTCTAATTGACAGAGTGTCGTTCTGCTTTACCATCGGCATCAGCAGGCTGCTGAATAACTCACAGCTGTAACCGACGCCGGCCATGTTGAACACGGTGCCTACACCGACCAGTCCCCGGTGCGCAACGATAACTACATACAGCAGGATCACTGCGTTGATGATCAGCTGGTAGGTACCAAAGCTGACCCCTAAAACGGCGGCCACGCTCATATTCATAGAGGTGAACGGGTCTACGCCGAAACCGGAAACATTGAAAAGAGCCGTACCAAACCCCATAATCACAATGCTCAGAAAAGACAGTACGGTGCGCTTCACCATATGGTGCTGTGCAAACATATCCAGGATATAACCGCGTGCGTTGTTTCTGAGTTTCTTCATTGCTTTTACCTCGGGTCCGTTTTTCTCTTTTCGTGACACATTATAGACCCGATTTTCAAAAATGCAAGGCTTTTTTTGCCATTTCTGCGTATTGGCTACTATGCACTAAAAACACACTTGCTTTTTGTGCAAGTTGCACAATTCAATTTACTCCATTTGCCGCCCCAAAAAGGCGGCACCTACCTGGATCAGCCGGATTTGTGCTTCGTCCGGCAGGTTGCCGTCCTCCCCTTGCAGCAGCAGTACTGTGCCGGACACATCGCCGCCGTACACAATGGGGTAGGCTACCTCTGCGGGGCGGTCGTATCCCTCAATGGCTTGCAGGCATTCGCCGGGTGCTTTGGCGATCCGTGGGGTACGGGCGTCCATCACATCCTCCAACGCCTTGGTCACCCGGCGCTCCATCACTTCTCGCTTGCTGACCCCGGCAGCGGCCACCACATGGTCGTTGTCCGTGATCACCACTGGAGAGCAGCCGTTCTTGTGGAGCACCTCGGCGTATTGCCCGGCAAATTGGGACAGCTCGCCGATGGGCGAATATTTCTTAAAGATCACCTCGCCGTCGGCGTTGGTAAAGATCTCCAGTGGGTCGCCCTCCTTAATGCGGAACGAGCGGCGGATCTCCTTGGGGATCACAATGCGCCCCAAGTCGTCAATGCGGCGTACAATACCGGTAGCTTTCATAGAGCATATCTCCTTAAATGTTAATATATCCCTATTATTTTGTACCTGTTTTGCCCGGCGATACGAAAATTTTATACGCCTGTTTTTCCAATTTACGGCAAAAAAATCCCCGGCTGTACAGCCGGGGGTAAAGGCGTATGCTTTTTACGCTTTCTCACCGATGAAACGCAGGATCAGGTCTGCCACTCGGCGGCTGGAGCGGCCGTCCAGGTGGTCAAAGAACTTGGTCTTAAAGGGCGGTACTTTCTCGCTCTCAAAGTCACCGGCGACGACGGCCTCTGTCAATTCCCGTTGAGAAAAGACGATTTTGCCGGGCACAAAGCTCTCAAAATCATAATAGAAATCCCGTTTGCTGATGTAGTCAAATAGATCGAAGGCATAAAACAGCATGGGAATATCCAGCAGCGACGCTTCAAACACCACGCTGGAGTAGTCGGTGATCAGCAGATCGGTGACGAACAGTAGGTCGTTGAGCTCGTCCTCGTCGGACAGATCCAGCACCCGATCCTTGTAGCCTTCCGGGATCACCGGGCGCTCCGGGCAGAAGGGGTGGTACTTGATCAGCAGTGCCGTATCTGCCGGCAAAGCTTCCATAAACTCGTCCACATGGAAGGCGTCTGCCGGGTAGTAGGCGCTCATTTGGCCGTTGCCTCGAAAGGTGGGGGCAAAGAGGATGATGCGCTTGTCCCGCAGCTGGGGATACTTGGCATAGAACCCATCCTGCACCGCTTGGGCATATTGTGGGTCCATAAATATATCTGTTCTGGGAATACCGGTGGCCAACACCTTGTCATCGGACAGGCCGAAGCCCTCGGCGTAATGCTTGGCGATCTCCGCAGAGGAGACAATGGCCACATCGTACATGCGGTGGTTGGGGTCCGTTTGCTTGGGGCCGCCTGCCTTGCCCAGGCGGGTAAAGCCAAAGGTCTTAAAGGCGCCGCAGGCGTGCCACAACTGCATCAGCTTCACTTCCGGGCGCTTGTCCACCATATTCAGCAGGCGGAAGTAATCGTCCACAATCACCACCTTGGAGGAGGCGTACAGCTTGACAAAGCGGAACATGTTTTTCGCTTTATAGTGGCCGTTAGGGTCGGAGAACAGCAAAAACTGAAAATCAATATTCGGGTCGTCTTTGATTTGGTTATAGACGAACTCCGGGTTGCCGCCCAGAGTGTCCCGTCGGCCGGACATAAAGGTGACCCGGTTGGGCACGACTTCCTTTTTGCACAGCAGCTTATAGTAGGCGTTGTAGAAGGCATACACCGGGCGGCGAATGTTCTCCACAAAATTGGCACGCTTAAAGCTGGTTTTAATAAAGGAAGACACATTGATCTTAAACTGCACAAAAATGTTTTTGCCCACGCCCTCAATGGGTGCGGTTTTGCGCCGGGGCACAATATCCAGCCCGGCTAAAATGCCGTCAAACAGAAACAGCGGCAGCAAAAGCAGGGCAAGCAGGCACCGCAGGGCAAAGTCAATAAACCGCAACAGGGGCACCAGCACACGGCTGCGCTGCACAAAGGGTCGATCTCCGTTTTTCTTTTTTTTCGAAAAAAGGAGAATGGCGCTGTTTTCGCAGTCAAAGTCGAAGGTGTAGGTACGGTTTCCGGTTTGCGCCGGGGGGACATACTCATTGTCCGGTGCGTCAAATACCGTAGCGCCGTCAAAGCACTCGTACTCCATGTATTCCTCCGGCAGTTCCAAACCCGGGTTCTCGTGAAGCACATTGGTAGACACGGTAAAGGGCAGCGCTTGCACCGTGTGGCGGCCGTACTCAAAGTCAATGGTGACGGTCACCGGACTTTCCGGCTGGAAGTGGTAAAAGATCTGGTCCAGCAGATAGGTATAGTTGCATACCACAATGCAGCTCCCCTCCTGCTTTTGGCGAAAGTAGTTGACCACCCGCAGGGGCAGGCGGCGGGTCTGTCCGTCACATTCAAACAGGATTCGCGCTTTGGGAGAGGAAACATCCACATCAAAGGGGCAGTTGATGGCCACCCCGATCTCCATACGAGCGTCCTCAATATGCAGGCGGTTGATAATCATTTTGCAGTTAAACATGAACAGTCTCCGTTACTGGGAATTTATAGGGGTAGGTGATCCGTGGGAATATGCAGCAGCTCTTTGGCAAAGTGCACCACATTTTGGGTGGCTTTTCCGGCGGTATCGTCAAAATTGCGGGTGTAGAAGGGCGCTACCTTCTCTTGCTGGTAATCCTCCGTTTGCAGGGCGTGGGTCAGTTCCTCCATGGTGCGTACAATGCGCCCGGGCACAAAGGAGGCGTAGTCGCAGTAAAAGTCCCGCTCCTTGCAATAGCTTTCTAAATCGAAGGCATAGAACAGCATGGGCAGGTTCAAAATAGACGCCTCGTACACCACGCTGGAATAGTCGGTGATGAGTACGCTGCTGACAAACAGCAGGTCGTTCACATCGTACCGATCTGTCAGATCAATAAACCGGTTGGCGTGCTCTGCCCTTTGGCAGGTGGGGCGTTCGGTTAGATAAGGGTGCATTTTCGTTGCCAGCACCGTGTTCTCCGGCAGGGCATCCAGCAGATCGTCCGGGCGGAATTTCTCCAGCGGATAGTAGCAGTTGCCTTGACCGCCGCCTCGAAAGGTGGGCGCGAACAACACGATCTTTTTGTCTGCTAATTGGGGATTTTCCGCATAAAAGCGCTTGGTAAAGGCCGCCTTGTATCGGTCATCGGCAAAGCGGTCGCACCGAGGTGAGCCCAGGGGTAATACCTTTTGCAAATCAATGCCAAAGCCTTCTGCATAGCAGGGGCACACCTGTTGAGAGCTGACAATCGCGTAGTCGTACTGCCGGTGATTGGGCGAGCCTTGGGGCAGTGCCTGCTCACCCTGGCGGGAGTAGCCAAAGGTCTTAAAGGCACCGCAGGCGTGCCACAATTGCACCAGCTGCACCTCCGGTTTTTTCTTTACATAAGACAGCAGGTGATAATAGTCGTCTACAAACACCACCTGCGACGTGGCATACAGGCGCAGAAATTGGCGCAGCACCGGCAGGCTGTGAAGCAGGTTGCCCTTGTGGCACAGGACGGTGATCTCCACGCCCGGTACCTTGGTCATCTCCAGAAAGACGGATTTAATATTGCCGGACAATCGATTGGAACGGTTGGAAAGGAACGTTACTTGCTTGGGTTGCACCTTGCAGTGTCGATAGGGCAGCGCCAGCAGCGAGAAGCAAGCCCCCGCCAACTGTTTCAACTTCTCTTTTTTGCTGCTGTGGATAAAGTGGCGCAGCGCCCGGCGGGGCGGACAGGTCACTTGGTACGGTTGGTCCGGTTCTACCGGCTGATAGCCGTGGACGCCGTCGGTATAAAGAAACGTGATGCCCATGGGTTGCCCCACCGGCGGCTCGTAAAACACATAGGCCAGCTCCACGGTTTTTTGGGCGCGCAGCGTGGTGCCGTCTCTGTCGGTAAATGCCATGGGAATGATCCGGGTGCGTTCGCCGCAGGTAAAGACGATGCTGAGTTTGGGGTACACCGGGGGCACCGGACAGGTGAGGGCCACTTGCAGATTCAGCTGATGGCCGATCTGTTGGCAGCGTTCAATTGTAACAGTGGGTTTAGTCATATTTTTCTCCGCCTATGTGGAAGTTGCAAAAAAATCTCTGTTCTTTATAGTAGCATAAACTGCATAATTTGTCTATATTCGCCGGCGCAGGATTTGCCTTTTTCAGAAAGAATATTGACATTATCTGCTATCTATTTATAATATTGTATATAGACTCTGTGAAAGTGAAGAGGAAGCCATGGCTTGGTATAACACGGACAATTTAGAACTGCTGTATGCGCCCCATAAGCGTGATTGGCGTGCAGAAGCGTTCAAAAAAATCAAAAAAGTGGCCATTGACGTGGCCAAGCGCAGCGCTGTTTTTCGCAAGGCCAGCCGTCGAATTTTGCTGGATGAGCGTATGGGCGGTTACCAAAAGCGCACGGCACATATTGCAACGGATCCCAAGGTGGTGCTTTTTTCTACCTTTGACGGCAGGGGGTACAGCGACAGCCCCAAGGCCATTTATGAATATATGTGCAGCGATCCTCGCTTTGCGGATTACACTTTTGTGTGGGCTTTTCGGGAACCGAAGAAATTCACGTATGTGCTGGATCACCCCAATACCTATATGGTTACCGTAAACACCCCGGCTTATGAGGAAGCTTGCGCCCGGGCAAAGTATTGGTTCTTTAACTATCGGATTGCAGACCATATTTATCCAAAGGACGACCAGGTGTATGTGCAGCTTTGGCACGGTACGCCCCTAAAGCGCTTAGGATACGATATTTCCATTTCTGACAATGCTATGAATTCCAAAGAGGAAATTCGCCAAAAATACAAGGTGGATGCAGAGAAGTTTAAGTATATTTTGGCGCCCTCTGCCTTTGCGGCGGAGAAGTTCATTTCCGCCTGGAATTTGCAGGCGGTGGGCAAGGCGGACACGGTGCTGGAGACGGGCTATCCTCGCAATGACTTTTTGATTAACCATACGCCGGAGGATGAGGCGCAAATCAAAAGGGAATTGGGACTGCCGATGGATAAAAAAGTCATTCTCTATGCGCCCACATGGCGGGACAATCAGCATGACGCCAAATTGGGCTATGTGTACCGCACCCACATGGATTTTGACGCCCTGCGCCGGGAATTCGGTGACGATTATGTGATCTTGTTCCGTGCCCACTATTTGGTGGCCAATTCTTTTGATTTTAAGAAATACAAGGGCTTTGTATACGACGCCTGCGGCGTGACGGATATTAACCGGCTGTATGTGGTGGCAGATGTGCTCATTACCGATTACAGCTCCGTGTTTTTTGACTATGCGAATCTGCACCGGCCTATGCTATTTTATATGTACGATCTGGCCAGTTATGCAGGTGAAATTCGTGGATTTTATATTGATTTGGATTGTTTGCCAGGCCCGATTGTGGAAACGCAGGCGGATCTGCATCGGGCGCTGCACGCCGTAGAGGCGGACAAGTCCCGGTATGCGGAGAAGTATGCTGCTTTCAACGCCCGCTTTAATTATTTGGACGACGGCCATGCCGCACAGCGTGTGGTGGAGCGTGTGGTGCTTGACAGAGACGGTGCAAATGTGGTTTAATAACAAAAAAAGATTATTTTTTAGAAAAGACGGGAGAATCAGATGAAACGGATTTTAACATACGGCACCTTTGATCTGCTCCACTACGGTCATATTCGGCTGTTGCAGCGGGCAAAGGCTATGGGCGATTACCTGGTGGTGGCGCTTTCTACAGATGAATTTAACGCCGAAAAGGGCAAAAAGGCTTACCACACCTATGAGACCCGCAAGAAGATGCTGGAGGCCATTCGCTATGTGGATCTGGTGATCCCGGAGAACAGCTGGGAGCAAAAGATCCACGATGTGCAGGAATACCATATTGATACGGTGGTCATGGGCGGCGACTGGAAAGGCAGCGACAAGTTCGATTATTTGAAGGACTACTGTGAGCTGGTGTTTTTGGATCGCACACCGGGTATTTCCACTTCTCAGATCAAAGAGGACCTGGGCCTGCAAGAGGCGGTGGGTGGCGTAGATCAGCTGCCGGACGAGCCGGATGGCGCCCCCGGTCGGGACCAAAAAAAATAACAGACTTGATTATATGCCCTGCCGATTTTCGGCGGGGTTTTGTGGCTTTTATAAGTGGTAGAAAACAGGAGAAATTATGGCTGGAATTCGAAAAAAATTAAAAGCGATCAAGAAGCGGCTGTGTCGTTTGGTCAGCAAGACCCCCAAGCGCAAGTTTTATTATGGCTTTTTTTCAAAATACTGCCGTCTGCGTCCCAAGTGGGTGCTCATCGAGTCCTTCCACGGCCAAACGGTGTCCGACTCCGGGCTGGTGCTGGCGCAAGAAATTGCCCGTTTGTATCCTGGGCAATATCGGGTGTTTTATGCCACAGAGGATAAAAAGAAGCACCAAGCTTTTGTGGACGCGGCGGGACTGCAAGTGGAGCTGGTGGATGTGACCTCCTTCCGCTACACCCACATTTTGGCTTGCGCCCAGCATATTTTTTCCAATGCGTCGCTGCCCATTTACTTCATTAAGCGACCCGGGCAGGTGTATATGCAGACTTGGCATGGCACTCCGCTGAAAACCCTGGGTAAGCAAATGCGCATGGGCATTGAGTCCATGTACAATGTGCAGCACAATTTTCTGCAAGCGGATTATCTGACCCAGCCCAACGCCTTTACCCGGGATGTGATCCTACGGGATTACAATTTGGAGCCGTTGTATACCGGCAAGGTGGTGATGGCCGGTTACCCCCGCAACAAGGTGTTTATGGAGCCGGAGAAGGGCGCTTCCCTGCGCCGGCAGCTGGGCTTGGAGGACAAGACGGTCTATGCCTATATGCCCACCTGGCGGGGCACCAGCAACCGGGATGTGGACACTAGTGAGTACGCCGCTCAGGTGCACGCCATGCTCTCTGTGCTGGACAAGAGCATGACCGATGCGCAGCTGCTGTTTGTCAACTTTCACCCCATTTTGCACGATGCGATCCAGCTGGGCAAGTACCGGCATATCCGCACCTTCCCCCGGCAGGTGAGTAACTACGAGTTCTTGAATTGTGCAGATGCGCTGATCACCGATTACTCCAGCGTGTTCTTTGACTTTTCCTTAACCAAGAAGCCCATTATCCTGTTTATCTACGACTACAAGGAATACACCGCGGACAGGGGAATGTACCTGGATGTGCAGGACCTGCCTTTCCGCAAGATCACCTCGGCCAAGGAACTGGGCCGCTGTCTGCGGGACGGTGAATGCCTGGCGGACGATTACAGCGACACGGACTACTCCCGCACTTTCTTAAAGTACGATAGCCCGGATATTAGCGAAAAGCTGCTGAAATTGGCATTTACCGGCGACTCCGGCGATCTGGAAGTGATCGACTACGGCAAGAACAAAGAGAAAACCTGGCAGGTGCTGTATCCCCGGGCGCTGAACGGTCGCCCGGATCTGGAGACCCTGGCACGCCTGGCGGACGACCACACGGTTGCGCTGCTGGAGCGCAAGTGGTTCAAGCGGGACATCAGCCCCTTGCTCCACGACGAATTTAACGACAAATTTACTTATGTGATTACCACCATGACCACCCCGCGCACTTATGCGGAGGATCTGCTCTGCCACCTGGGCGTGGGCGCGGTGCGGCGGCGGGTGCGGCGGCGGGATATGCAGCGCACCTTTCCCAATTTGCAGTTGGACGGGGACTATCGGCGGGATTACGGCTGTTTTGCCGTAGGTTGTGCTGCAGACCCGGCGACTTTGCGCCCGGCGGGGATGACTGCCTGCGGCGGCAAGGACGGCTGCTACCGGGTGGATTACACCTGCCCGGCGGACTTTGTGCCCCGGCAGGCGGCGCTGCTCAGTGACAAGCTGGCAATACTGTCTCTTGCGGACTTGCCTGCAAACAGTGGCTCTACCGTGCAGTACGATGTGCGATC
>QWCB01007318.1_pt1 | contig 13676 bp, 10 predicted proteins | sample 1972511 | NCBI WGS metagenome assembly QWCB01 (sample SAMN09866719, study PRJNA288562) | Human gut metagenome isolate term5_stool, whole genome shotgun sequencing... | isolation source: gut | host: Homo sapiens | place: USA: California
AAACAAATTTTTATGGAGGAAACAAACATGAAGAAGATCATTGCAACTGTGCTGGCCATGGTCATGGCTCTGGCACTGTGCACCACCGCGTTCGCGGCGAGCGAGTATGTTCTCTACGGCAAGGACAAGAAGGCCATCACTGACGATGACGGCGCGAAGGTCATGGTCACCAAGACTGATGCCAGCAGCAAGAATAGCACTACTCTGTACTATGCGGATGAAGACGGCAACTACTACATCCCCGCTACTAAGGACAACTTCACCAACTATGTTGAAGGCAACTATGTCGCGAAGCTGGATGCTGACGATGTTGATGTTATTGCCGACTATATCACCTACGAGGGCAAGCTGACCAAGAAACTGGATAAGTCCAGCGATAAGGTCGAGCGCAACTGCACCACCAATGTCTATGATGAGGATATCTATCTGGATAAGGACAACAAGATGTATGTTGAGGATGCCAACGGCGATGCTATGCTGTTCGACGGTGTTATCCTTTACGTGAGCGATGATGTTTCTGCTGTGGTCGACATGGGTTCTCACCTGTGGATCAAGGGCGACAAGGTCAGCGATGGCGTGTACAACGTCAAGTGCGCTATCTGCGGCGCTACCTCCGTTGCTTATGAGACTTTGAAGCTGGCTGGTTCCACCGCTACTGTGGAGTATGTCCTGCAGGATGGTATCGACACCGCCAATGATATGGACAAGGCCTACGAGGGCGAGCTGCTGGCTAACGGCTGGTATGTTGCTACCGCTAAGGCCGCTGACTCCACCAATGGTGCTTCCAGCCCCAAGACCTTTGACGCTGGTATCGCTATGTACGTCGGTATGGCTCTGACCTCCGTCGCCGGCTCCGCCGTCGTCATCGGCAAGAAAAAGGAGTTCTAGGGCCTTTCTTTTTTTGACTTTAATTATCCCACCCCCTGGCGGGGGTGGGGTGAATAAAGATTGCTTGCCCGCTGGGCCTTTCTTTTTTTGCGCTTAATTATCCCTGGCCTGACGGCCAGGAATAGATAATATCTCACCCCTGACGGGGTGAGATAAATATATAACCCTCCCGCTGCCGCGGGAGGAATAGTAAAGATTGCTTTTCTGCGGGGGCTTCTTTTTTGTGCTTAATCAGCCCTCCCCCGGGGTAGACAACCGCAAAAAAGAACCGCCGGGCGGCGGTTCTTTTTTGCGGTTGACACCGGGGCGGATATACGTTACAGATACAGGTAGCTGTACTTGTCGCGCAGGGTGACGATCAGCTTCTCCAGATCGGCGGGCAGGTCGTTTTTGCCGGACAGGTCATAGTCCTTCGGCTCGCCGAAGGTACGGACGCGGACCTTGTCGCCGCCCAGGAACAGGACACCGGCATTGTGGCTGTCCACCATGTCCTCGGCGGTCTGGAACAGGGTGAACTTGTCGTGGCAGGGCTCGGAGCTGTACGGGCAGAACTGGGTGCAGTTGCCGCACTCGTTGCACATCTTGTCCACGTGGACGATCTGGTGGCTGCCATCGGCCATGCGGATGGCCACATTGGCGCGGTTGGGGCAGGAGTCCACGCAGTTTTCGCAGACGGTGGCGCACTGCAGACAGCGGTCGCCCTCGCAGCAGATGCACGCGCTCATCTTCAGAATACCCTTCTTAGCCTCGGCGTCCGCCTTAGTGACATAGGCCTGCTCGGGGATGTCATAGGTATAGGGCTTGCCGATAACTGCCTCGGCAAAGGCCGCGGCGTCGGCGATGCCTTCGACAACAGTGGCGGGGCCGCGCTTGGCGTCGCCGGCGGCGTAGACGCCATCCACGTTGGTCTGGAAGGCGGGACGGCCCTTCTTGTCCAACTCAATGCCGTTGGCGGCCATGAGTGCGTCGTCCACCTGCTCACCCACAGCGGAGATCACCAGGTCGCAGGGGACGGTGAAGAACTCACCGCTGCCCACGGGGCTGCGGCGGCCGGAGGCATCGGCCTCGCCCAGCACCATCTTCTCACACTTCAGCACACCGTCGGCCTGCTTGACGGGGGCAGCCAGCTCGGCGAAGGTCACGCCGTCGGCCAGCGCCAGCGCCAGCTCGTGCTCGTCGGCGGGCATATACTTGCGGGTACGGCGGTACACGAGGGTCACGCTCTCGGCGCCGCTGCGCTTGGCCAGACGGGCCGCGTCCATGGCGGTGTTGCCGCCGCCCACGACCACGATATTGCCGGCCACAGCGATGTTGCCGGCCTTGACACCCTTCATCCACTGGATGGCGCCGGCCACATCGCCGGCGATGTCCAGCTTGCCGGGCTTCCAGGCACCCACGGCCAGCAGAATGTGGGTGTAGCCCTGCTTTTTCAGCTCGTCCACAGAGGGGGCGGGCGCACCGCACTTGACCTCCACGCCGTACTTCTCCATGAGGGCGATATCCTTCTCAATGGCCTCGTTGGCGATACGGAAGCTGGGGATCACGTGACGGGGCACGCCGCCCAGGCAGCTCTCGCGCTCGAAGATGGTGGTCTCGATACCGGCGCGGCCGCAGAAATAGGCGGCAGCAATGCCGGTGGGGCCGCCGCCGATGATGGCGACCTTCTTGCCCGCCACGCGCTCCGGCAGCTTGATGGAGGCCATCAGGGCGTTGTAGCCCTTCTGGGCAGCCAGCAGCTTGGTGTCGCGGATGCGGACGGACTCGTCATAGAAGTTGCGGGAGCACTTGGTCTGACAGCGATGGGCGCAGATGGTGCCGGTCAGGAACGGCAGGGGGTTTTTCTCGGTGATCAGCTTCAGCGCCGGACCGTACAGGCCCTTATTGCACAGCTCCATGTACTCGGGGATGTCCTGCGCGATGGGGCAGCCGCCCTTGCAGGGCGCGGTGAAGCAGTCGATCCAGGGCACGTTCTTCTCACTCTTGCGGCTGGGCAGGGGCTTGATAGGCTTGACGTGGTGCACGTCGGTGTGAGAGGCGGTGCTCATGTCGCAGATGGCCTGGGTGTCGGTGCCGTCAAAGGGCTTGTAGGGCATGGGCTCTACCTTCTCCACCATCTGGAGCAGGCGGTTGTAGCCGCCGGGCTTGAGGATGGTGGTCGCAACGGTGATGGGCCAGATGCCCGCCGCGAACAGCTTGTCGCAGTTGAAATACTCCGCGCCGCCGGCGAAGGAGATACGCATCTTACCCTTGAACTGGCGGGAAATGCGGTGGCACATCTCGATGGTCAGGGGGAACAGGCTGCGGCCGGACATATACATCTCGTTGTTGGGCAGCTCACCGCGGGTGGTGTCCACCGGGAAGGTGTTGGAGAGCTTCAGGCCGAACTCCAGCCCCTTGCTGTCGGCCAGCGCCTGCAGACGCTCGAACATGGGCACTGCGTCGGCCCACTGCAGATCCTCGCGGAAGTGGTGGTCGTCGAATACAATATAGTCATAGCCCATGCCGTCGAGAATACGGCGGGCCGTCTCATAGCCCAGGATGGTGGGGTTGCACTTGACGAAGGTGTGCAGGTGCTTCTCGGTGATGAGATAGCTGGCGATGCGCTCGATCTCATCCGGGGGACAGCCGTGCAGGGTGGATACGGTGACGCTGCGGCTGACGCGGGGATCAATGGCGTCGATATAGTCGCTCTCGGCGGGGAACAGCTCCTTGAGAACGGCCTTGCACTCGCCGAAGATGGCGGTCTTGGTGGCGTCCTTCATGCCCTCGATATAGGTGTTGACCTTGTCGCCCTTGATGCCCTCCAGATCGTAGCCCACGGACATATTGAACACGAAGCCATTGGGATCGCCCAGACCGTAGACCTTGCTGAGGACCTTCAGCGCACACCACGCCTTGATGTACTCGTCCATAGCCTGGGGCACGGTCAGCTCGGTGGACCACTCCTGGTTATAGCCCTCGTCGTTGGCCAGAATGCAGGGGCGGGGCACGCAGGCGGCCAGCTCCTCGCCGTCCATCTTCTGGACGGTCTTGACCTCGAAGAAGCGTGCGCCGGCCATGTAGGCGGCGATGATGTTCTGGGCCAGCTGGCTGTTGGGGCCGGCGGCGGGGCCAAAGGGTGTCTCGATGCGCTCGCCGAAGATGGGCAGGCTCTTGCCCGTGGCGTGGTACGCCTTGCGGACGCCGAAGATCTCGCCGGAGTTGGCATATTCGGTGACCACCCAGTTCATCAGGGACTTAAAGGGGATCGGATACATTTTTTCAGACATGGGTCTTCCTCCTTGTCGTTGATTTTATCAATACACCCGGTGGTTCAGGTCGCCCCACAGCTTCTTGGCGGCCTCGAGAATGTGGGCGTTCTCCGCCTCCTCGTCGATGTTCACCAGCACGCGGTCCTTCATCAGGACCTTGCCGGCGGCGATGGTGGTCTGGCACTGGCGGCCGGTCATGCCGAAGATCATGTGGCCGTCGATGTTCTCGTCGCTGAACGGGGTGAACGGTTTGTAGTCCATGACGATGATATCCGCCGCCGCGCCGGCCTTCAGCACACCCAGCTGGTCCGGGAAGTACCGTGCGCCGATCTTGGCGTTGTTCTTGAACAGCATATCCGTGACCTCGCACCAGCCCACGTTAGGCAGGCAGTTCTGGCTCCGCTGGGAGCACAGGGCCACCTTGAGAGACTCCAGCATATCGTTGGTATAGGCATCGGTGCCCATGCCCAGCAGGATGCCCCGCTTGTACAGCTGCAGCACCGGGCAGATGCCGATGGCGTTGCCCATGTTGGACTCGGGGTTGTTGACCACCATGGTGTTGGTCTCGCGGATGATATCCATCTCGGCGGTATTCACATGGATACAGTGGCCCAGAATGGTCTTTTCACCCAGGATGCCGTGGTCCTGCAGGCGCTGCACCGGACGGCGGCCATAGTTCTGCAGGCTGTCGTACACGTCGTTCATACCCTCGGACACGTGGATGTGATAACCGGTGCGGCCGTTGTTGGCCTCCACCATGCGATCAAAGGTCTTGTCGCTGATGGTGAACAGCGCGTGGCCGCCGAACATGGCCGCCAGCATGGGATCGTTCTGCTTCTGGCAGTAGGTGATGAAGTCCGCGTTCTCCTTGATGGCCTGCAGGCACTTCTCCTCGCCGTCGCGGTCGCTGACCTCGTAGCACAGGCAGGAGCGCAGACCCAGGCGGCGGCTCTCCTCGCTGATGGTAAACAGGGTACCGGGGATCTCACCATAGCTGGCGTGGTGGTCAAAGATGGTGGTCACGCCCTGCTTGATGCTGTCGATGTACAGCGCGGTGGCGGAAGCGCGGGTACCGTCCATCATCAGGTGGCGGTCGATGGCCCACCAGGTGCCGTCCAGCACCTCGTAGAAGTTGGTGGGGTTGTTGCCCACGATGCTCAGGCCGCGGGCCAGTGCGGAGTAGATGTGGGTGTGTGCGTTGATGAAGGCAGGCATGATGACGCCGCCCTTGGCGTCAACGATCTCGGCATCGGCATATTTTGCCCGCAGAGCGGCTTCCTCACCTACCTCCACGATCTTGGCGCCCTCGTAGGCCACCGCGCCGTGCTCATAGTAGCCCTTGCCCTCACTGTCGCGGGTAATGAGCCGTCCATTTGTTACCAGAACCATGTGTATTCCTCCTTTGTTTCCGATAGTGTTCGTGTGTTCTCCCCAATATGGCTCTACTCCCCGGTAAACAAAAAGTGCCCCAAACCCTGTTTCCGAGGGTTTGAAACACTCAAGCGTCCGCCGAGTGATAGTTTCAGCCCGTGCGCGAAGCACTTCCTTACAGCTACCAATCTTGGATTGTCATCTGTATTTTACAACGATTTCTCCAAAAATGCAATAGTTTTGTCAGCCTGTTTTTGCCCTTTTTACCCTGCGTTGTCCCGCTGCACCGTGTACCGCTTTCGCTATTTCATGACAAAAAAGCCAATAAATGGAAGTATGCTTCGTGGAAGTAAACTTCCCGCTGCGCTATCATCTTCTTATAAAGCGGAAACGGAGGTATTTGCCATGCAGGAGTATAAGGACGCGGTGCGGGAGCATCTGTCAAGCTATGTGTGCCAACTGCGGCAGCGCCGTGGGCTTACACAGGAAGAAATGGCCGAAAAGCTTCGCATCACGGCGCGGGCCTACGGCGACCTGGAACGTGGAAAATTCTGCTTTTCCGCCCCGGCATTGATGGCCCTGCTCCTCATACTGAAGGAAGATGAGGTGGCAGAGCTTCTGAACGACTTTCGCAAAATTACAGAAAAATTAGACGGTAAAGAGGTGGCGTAGCATCCATGGATAAGGGGGATGTGAGCCGCACATTGTGCGGCTTGGGGTTGTTGCCGAGCAGCGTCTGCTATTTTTATATGGCAGAGGCGCTTCGGCTGTCGCTGCGGGAGCCGGACAGGCTTCTGCTGGTCACAAAGCACGTGTATCCGGACGTGGCGCGCTGCTTTGACACAAACTGGAAGTGCGTGGAGCGCGGCCTGCGCCGCGCCGCAAACGTTGCCTGGAACACGGCGCCGGAGAAGCTGTCAGAGCTCGCACATCGACACTTGACGGAGAAGCCTTCTGTTTCAGAGCTGTTGTCTCTGTTGACGATCTACCTGCGCGCGGAAGAGGAGAACTGAAACCGGTCATAGGGCACCAAGCCTCGGCTCTGCCGGGGCTTTCTGCTTTGTACGTATTTCTTCACGGATAAAAAGCCGCCCTCGGGCGGCTTTTTTCTCTGCACAGCAAAGCAAGGCTCCCGGGCAACAGATGATATCTGCCGCCCAGGAGCTCCCCTCCTGTCGCGCGGGGCCTGTACCTCGCGCCCCCTACGTTGTTTCATGGTAGCACTCTGAAATCTGGTTTTCAAGAAAATTGGCGATTTCTTAACGGTATCTTAACGGAACATTCGCAAATGTACCCCCGCGCCCGGGGGCGCACCTCCCAAAGCCGCCCTCCGGGCGGCTTTGGCGCGATTTGATAATCGCCCGCCCGGGAGAAGAAAAGGCCCCTACCGTAGCTGGGGCAAGTGGCCGCGTAAGCCTCCACGCCGGCCTCCGCGCCGCCGGGGCGGCGAAGCTCCTTTTACGCACAAAAACACAGACAACGCTTTCACTGAATAAATTGTAACCGAATTATGAACGGGATTTGGGGCGCATTTCGGGCCAAATAGTTTACATAATGACTTTTCGATTTTGACTGGAAAATTTTTCCAGCTAAGTTGTTGCGTTTTTCGAAAATCTCAATTTGAATTGCATAAATGCTGCGTTACACAAGAATTACGCTTTACAGGTTCTCAAATAAATTGCGTAAATTACTGGTAAATTATGGAAGAAATGGAAATTATTTCCAATTCCGAGCGATTTTTGACGGCGCGATGTCACTATCTTAAAAATGGAAATAACTGGTAATGAAATCCGTAAAAATTTTTACAACATAATGATGTTTACGTTGTAAACGGTGGTCCGAGTGACAAAGCCGAACCGGACGCAAACAAATTTTTATGGAGGAAACAAACATGAAGAAGATCATTGCAACTGTGCTGGCCATGGTCATGGCTCTGGCACTGTGCACAACACCGATCCTGTCACCAAGGATGGTAAGACCACCGCTGGTGTCTATGCCCACTACACCGTCAAGTATGAGAACGGCACCGAGGTCGGCAAGTTTATCGTTGTTAGCTCTCTGGCCGAGGCCACTGCTGTTCTGTACAACGAAGTTGATGCTAAGAATGTTGTTCTGTATCTGGCCAAGATTCCCACTGCCAACTATGTCGCCGGTAAGGTCTACAACGATTTTGCTGATATGTGCGGCAAGTATGACAAGCCCGCCAACTACGATGCTACTAAGACCTATTACACCTATGAGTATGCTGGCAACACCTATCTGGCTGTTGCTGACAGCACCACTGGCGATGGCGTCCTGGTAGTGGACGGTAAGGTTGTTGTTGTGACGACTCTGACCGCCGCCACTAAGGTTGCTCACGTTGCTGTTCCCACCCTCAAGGACGGCAAGACTGTTGGCTACACCTGCTCCAAGTGCAAGCTGGCCGCTGTTGAGGCTCCCAACTATGCTTCCATCCCCGCTGATGGCACTGCTCTGGGTATTGGCAACTGGTACTGGCCCGCCACCGCTTCCACCAACACCAACACCAACAAGCCCTCCCCCAAGACCTTTGACGCTGGTATCGCTATGTACGTCGGTATGGCTCTGACCTCCGTCGCCGGCTCCGCCGTCGTCATCGATTATCCCTCCCGCTGCCGCGGGAGGGATAGTAAAGATAGTTTTACTCTGTCAGGGTTTTGACCCAGGCGGAATACTTCTCGATATTGGCGTCGCGTTCAGCAGCGTCGACGCCCTTGGTGAGGATATACACCTTGATCTTCGGCTCGGTACCAGAGGGCCGCACCAGGATCGTGGTGCCGTCGGCCAGCTCGAAGCGCAGGACGTTGCTGCCGGACAGCTCCATTTTACCGACATTCCCGGTGGCGCAGTCCACGGTGCTGCCGTCCTGATAATCCTTGCGGACCACCACATCCACACCGGCGATGTTGGCCGGGGGCGCGGTACGCAGGCGCTTCATCAGAGCCGCCATCTTTTCCAGGCCATCCAGACCGGGCATGACCAGGTTATGGGTCTTTTCGCCGTACCAGCCGTACTTCTTGTACAGTGCCTGCAGGGCGTCATACAGCGTCATGCCCTTGGCGGCGTACCAAGCGGCCATCTCCGTGATCAGCAGGGACGCGGTGACGGCGTCCTTATCCCGCACGTAGTCGCCCAGCATATAGCCGTAGCTCTCCTCATAGGACATGATGACGTGACCCTCGCCGGCGGCCTCCAGCGCGTTCTTCTTCTCGGCCATGAACTTGAAACCGGTGAACGTGTCGCAGCAGGTGACGCCGTTGCTCTCGGCCACCTTGCGGGCCATCTCGGTGGTGACGATGGTCTTGAGGAAATAGGGATGCTCCGGCATCTTACCCGCCCGGCGCATGGCGCCGATCAGGTAATCCAGCAGCAGCACACCGGTCTGGTTGCCGGTGACGGCGATGAACTTGCCGTCCGCGCCGCGGACCATAATGCCCACACGATCGCTGTCCGGGTCGGTGCCCAGAATGAAGTCCGCACCCACCTTGTCGGCCAGCTCGATGGCCAGATAGAAGCCCTCCGGGTTCTCCGGATTGGGGGAGGCCACCGTGGGGAACGTGCCATCCAGCACCATCTGCTGCTCTACGCAGTACAGGTTCTTCACACCCAGGCCGCGCAGAGCCTCCGGCACCAGCTTCCAGCCGCAGCCGTGGAAGGGGGTGTATACCACCTTGAAGCTGTCGGCTACCTGGGCGACGGAGGCACGGTCATTGATCATAGCCATGACGTTGGACATGAACATCTTGTCCGTCTCCTCACCCAGCAGGGTGATAAGACCGGCCTTCACCGCGTCGTCAAAGGCCATGCGCTTCACGCCGGTGAAGATGTCGATCTGCTCCAGACGGGCGGCGATGGCGGCGGCGTGCTGGGGCGGCAGCTGCGCACCGTCGGCCCAGTAGACCTTGTAACCGTTGTATTCCTTGGGGTTGTGGCTGGCGGTGACGTTGATGCCCGCCTGGCAGCCATAGTACCGCACGGCGAAGCTCAGCTCCGGCGTGGGGCGCAGGGACTCGAAAATACGCACGCGGATGCCATTGGCGGCGCAGACCTCCGCTGCGGCGCGGGCAAAGGCCATGCTGTTCACGCGGCAGTCCATGCAGATGGCCACGCCCTTTTGTTTGGCCTCGTCGCCCTCGGCGGCGATAACGTCGGCAAAGCCCTGTGTGGCCCAGCGAATGACGTGTACGTTCATCTGGTGCAGGCCCACCTTCATGGTGCCCCGCAGTCCGGCGGTACCGAATTCCAGCGGGCCGTAGAACCGGCTCTCGATCTCCTTCTCGTCCCCGGCGATGGCCTGCAGTTCGGCCTTTTCGTCGGCGTTCAGAGCGTCGCTGGCCAGCCAACGCTCGTATTCCCTCTTATAGTCCAGCATATTCAAAAACTCCTTTCAGGCGTGTTCTTTCGTTTCCTCGTCCTCCACCGGCCGGGAGGCCAGCAGGTCCTTTGCCTCCTCCAGCTGCGCTTCGGGCACATACAGGCTGGCGCCGTAGCCGGAAAAGCCGTTGATGACCTTTCCCGCGCCGCCATCCAGATCGTAATACTTGAAGCAGGGGATGCCGTAGGCCGCCAGCAGGGAGATGATCATGTCCGTGTCGGCGGGAGAATCGAAGGTCTGCATCAGCAGCACGGCCTTCTCGTCCTGCCCCTGCGGGTCCTTGGGCCACGCGGGGACGTCCGGCTTTCCGGTGAAATTCCAGTTGTCCATAGTCTGCCTCCTATTTGTGGTATTTTGTCCCGGCGGCGATCTGGTATGCCCGGTAGAGCTGCTCCAGCAGCATAATGCGGGCCATGTGGTGCGGGAAGGTCATGGGGGACATGGACAGCCGCCAGTCGGCCAGCTTTTTCACGTCCTCGCTGAGTCCCACGCTGCCGCCGATGAGAAAGGTGATCTGCGTCTTTCCCTGCACGCCGAAGTCCGCCATCCGGCGGCTCAGCTCCTCGCTGGAGCAGGGCTTGCCCTCGATGCACAGGGCCACCACCGCGCCGCCCTTGGGCAGACGCTCCCGGATGGCCGCGCCCTCGGCCTGCAGGGCCTTCTGTATCTCCGCCGGGGAGGGCTCCTCCGGCAGGCGGTATTCCGGCAGCTCCACGACGTCCAGCTTGCAGGATCGCTGCAGCCGTTTGACGTACTCCGCCGCCGCGTCGATGTAGAACTTCTCTTTCAGCTTGCCTACGCACAATACAGTCACTCGCTGCATACGTATACCTCCGCCGTGTACGGCCCGCTGAGCTCCGACCGCGGCGCCACGGTCACGGCGGCGTCCAGTCCCGCCAACGCCCGTTCCAGTGTCTGCCGTGCCCGCTCCGGGGTATTGTTTTCCCGGCTCAGATGGGCCAGCACGAACTGCCGCGTCCCACCTTCTGCCAGCCGCCGGGCAAACGCGCCGGCTGCGGCGTTGGACAGGTGGCCCCGCGTGCCCAGAATACGCTGCTTCAGGTAATAGGGATACGGCCCGGAGAGCAGCCATTCCTCGTCGTGGTTGCTCTCCAGCACCAGCAGTCCCACGCCCTGTAGCGCCTGCTCGGCCTCCGGCGTGACAACGCCCGTATCCGTGAGTATCCCGATGCTCGCCCCGTCGTGATCCACACGAAAATCGATGCTTTCCGTGGCGTCATGGCTGGTGGGGAATACGGTGATCCGGGTGTTCCCGATGTCGAAAGCGCCTGCCCTCGGAATGACACGCAGTACATCCGACACGCAGGAACTCTTGCGGTACAGGGCTTCCGCCGTTCCACGGCTGGCGTACAGCGGCAGGCGGTGCTGCTTTGTCAGCGTCGCCACGCCGCAAATGTGGTCCGTGTGCTCATGGGTCAGCAAAACGCCGGAGATATCCGCCGGGGACAGGGCAAGCGCCTGCAGGGCGCCGCATATTCGCCGCGCGGAGATACCGGCGTCCACCAGAAGGTGGGTCCCGCCGGCGCTGACCAGCAGGCAGTTTCCCTCCGACCCACTGGCTAAGATATGTACGGTCAACAATAGTCTATGTCCTCTCTGAACGAAAACGCCCGCCGCGGCAAGCCGCAGTTGGCTGCGGCCTCTCGCAGCGGGCGCTGGATGGCTTCGTGTTATCCTGCGTGGGTCTCGGTGTCAGCCTCATCGGGCACGTCCACCAGGGAGATATCCGCGCCCACCGCACGGAGCTTGCCCACCAGATCCTCGTAGCCGCGCTCGATATAGTTGATGTGGCTCAGCTCGGTGGTGCCCTGCGCCGCAAGACCGGCAATGACCAGTGCTGCGCCGGCGCGAAGATCGCAGGCCTGAATGGGGGCACCCACCAGCTGTTTCACGCCCTCTACAACCGCCACCTTGCCGTCCACCTGAATGTGTGCACCCAGGCGCTTCAGTTCATCCACATACTTGAAGCGGTTGGCACCGTATACGCCCTCGGTCACCAGGCTTGTCCCCGCTGCCAGTGCCAGCACCGCGGTGATCTGGGGCTGCATATCCGTGGGGAAGCCGGGATAGGGCAGCGTTTTGACGTTGGTCTTTGTCAGCGGACCGCTGCGCCGTACCAGCAAAGAGTCGTCATCTTCTGTGACGGATACGCCCATTTCCATCAGCTTGGCGCTGATGCACTCCATGTGCTTGGGGATGACGTTCTTCAGCAGCAGCTGGCCGCCGGTGGCCGCCACGGCGGCCATATAGGTGCCGGCCTCGATTTGGTCGGGAATAATGCCGTAAGAGCCGCCGGTCAGGCGCTTCACGCCGCGGATCTTGATGGAATCCGTGCCCGCGCCTTTGATGTCGGCGCCCATGGAGTTCAGGAAGTTGGCCAGATCCACGATGTGCGGTTCCTTGGCGGCGTTTTCGATCGTGGTGGTACCCTCGGCCAGTGCCGCGGCCATCATAATATTCATGGTGGCCCCCACGCTCACCACGTCCAGATATACCGGCGCACCCACCAGACGGCCGTTTCTGGCCGCGGTGTGGATGAAGCCGCCCTCCACGGACACCTCAGCGCCCATGGTGGTGAAGCCCTTGATATGCTGGTCGATGGGCCGGACGCCGAAGTTGCAGCCGCCGGGCATGGCCACGGTGGCCTGGCCGAAGCGGCCCAGCAGCGCACCCAGCAGGTAGTAACTGGCGCGGATACGCCGCGCCAGGTCGTAGGACGGGCGGGTGGAGTGGATGGCGTGGCAGTCGATCTCAATGGCGTGCTGGTTCAGCACGCGCACCTTTGCGCCCAGCTCCTCCAGAATAGAGAAGAACAGGGTCACATCGCTGATCTGGGGGATGTTCTCGATACGGCATACGCCATCCACCAGCAGGGCGGCAGGGATGATAGCTACAGCGGCGTTTTTCGCACCGCTGACGGTCACTTCACCAAAAAGCTCTCGTCCGCCGCGGATCATGTATTTATTCAAGGCAATTTCCCTCTTTTCAAGTCATCGGTGCTTGTATGCGGCGGCGCTGTGCCGGCGTCAAAAGCGCCAAACATAGTGTGTCCAGACAGCGCTCGGTCCATACGGCGCAATACAAGTGCTATCAGTATACCATATTTTTCGATAAAAGCAAGAAAACCGCAGGAAATTTTTAAGAGAACCGAAAAGCTGCACAGAAAAAAGCTCCCGGGGGACGGATATCCGTCTCCCGGGAGCCTTTGCCCCCTGCGAAGCGCGCTCGTGCACTGTACATTCTCCCGCGCAGTGAGCCCCCCTCGGCTTCGTGTCCCCTTGTTGATCCCCCCTGCCGTGCGGCGTACCCCTATGCCGCAGCCCCCTGCAAGGCCAAATAGTACGATACCACTTCACAAACTGTTTTTCAAGGATAATTCGCGTTTTTAGCCAATTTTTCGCGCTGTTCAACGCCTCTACGCCGGTGTGTTCAGAAAAGTGCAGGCAATAGGCGCGATTTGATAATCGCCCGCCCGGGAGAAGAAAACGTCCCTACCGTGGCTGGGGCAAGTGGCCGCGTAAGCCTCCGCGCCGCCGGGGCGGCGAAGCTCCTTTTACGCACAAAAACACAGACAACGCTTTCACCGAATGAATTGTAACCGAATTATGAACGGGATTTGGGGCGTATTTCGGGCCGAATAGTTTACATAATGACTTTTCGATTTTGACTGGAAAATTTTTCCAGCTAAGTTGTTGCATTTTTTGAAAATCTCCATTTGAATTGCATAAATGCTGCGTTACACAAGAATTACG
>QWCB01002905.1_pt1 | contig 13666 bp, 4 predicted proteins | sample 1972511 | NCBI WGS metagenome assembly QWCB01 (sample SAMN09866719, study PRJNA288562) | Human gut metagenome isolate term5_stool, whole genome shotgun sequencing... | isolation source: gut | host: Homo sapiens | place: USA: California
CCACGTCGTTAATCATTTGGGAACAGCTATGAATCGCGTGTATGAAAATCATGCGTCTTCGTCATCGTCGTCAAGCGGCGGAGGCGGAGGAGGGATGTCGTTCGGAGGCGGCGGAGGATTTTCGGGAGGAGGATCCGGCGGCGGCGGCAGGTAAGCTTAGTAGGATTTTACGTTCAATTGGCGCCTGAAACTCGTTCGCTTCTCGGCAATGCTCGAGTACATTTGTACACTCCGCTTGCCTCGAAGCTCCACTTTGTCTCATCCATCCAATTGCTCCGTAAAATCTGTTTGATCAGGCCCATGCCTCCCTTAGCAATGCTCACGTACATTTAGTACGTTCCGCTTGCTTCGTCAGTCCACATCGCCTAATCATCGCTTTTTTCCGACAAACTCTAATTGCGGTGCTGGCGGCGGAGGCGGTTGTGGATAAATTATTTTTAAAGATATTTTAGATATTTAAATCCACTTCGTCTCATCCATCCTAGTGTAAAGGTTGTTAAGTCCATGCACCAAAAGAACGAGTGTTAGCGATGTTCGATTGGCAATGCATGCCTTATGCCAGAGTTTACAAAGAGACGGAATGAAGTGAACGTCGATTTGATTAAACTTACGGCTCTGCCGTTAAGACAAGGTTCTTCAAATTAGTGTGATGCCTGCTCATTGACATTAATAAGTTTTTTCGAAAATTATAAATTTAGACAAAAACAAAGGATAGAGATTTTATTTTCTCTATCCTTCTTCTTATATATCTGATTTAATTCTTCCTTTATTTATATATTTTGCTCTCAATTGCACATCGAAAAGTGTTAAGTCCATGCACCAAGAGAACGAGTGTTAGCGATGTTCGATTGGTGCATGCACTTATTTTGGTCCAAATTGAATACAAAAACAAAAGAGAGCCTATAAAGACTCTCTAATATAATTGCTATCAAGTATTAATTAGTCTCTTGGGCCCATGTCAAGAAGCATTCTGATTGTATCAATCATTTCTTGAACTTGTCTTGAGGAGGCTCTGGATTGAACAAGCAACTTGCTTGCTGCATCTATTGCATCTCCTAGTTCTTTTCTCTTATCTCCATGTCTTCTTGCTTTTCTAGCAAGGTTTCTATGTTCTCTAAGGTCTTTCTTTTCTGTTGAAGTAATTCTGTGATCATTTTGTAATTGTGCAATTGCTTTACCAACTGCTGCATCTAGCATATCAGATGCTTCATAGATTTCTCTAACTGTTGCTTGTGGTCTAAGTCTTATAGAAGTAACTTCTCTTATAACTTTATTTAAATCATCTAAAACATATTTAGGAGCTTCTTTAAGGTCTGTTCTGTAAAGTGCTCTTGCTTTAACAAGCTTGTGGTCAAGGTCGCTTCTAACATAAAGGTTAGCTGTGTCATTGTTTGTTAAATCTGGATAGCCTATAAGTTTTGCTTTTAATGCTTCAAATTCTTCCATGTAAGCTTTCATATCATCAACTGTGTGGAACGGGCTTACTGCAATTACTAAACCTTGGAACACATATTCAGCGATTTCTACGTGAGCTTGGTCAACTTTGTATCTTAATGTTGTAGTGGCAAATCTCATAGCAACGCATAGTCTTCCAACTAACATAAGTCTTTGTGGGATTGATGATAAATCATATATTTGAGAGAATCCCATGCCTGTTACAGCTTCAGGTGCGCAGGAATTTTCAATGTTAAGTTCTAACTCATCAGTTTTTTCATTGAAATTCTTGATCATTTCTCTTTGAGTATCGTTATATGCAGTGATGTCTTTTGCATCATCTCTTATTGCTTGAACTTGTCTTTTGTAAACTTCAAGATCGTTTACATCGATTTCGATATCGCCATCTTCAATAACTTCTTTGTCGTCATTAACAATTTGTGCTTGAGCAACTGTTCCTAAAACAGTATTAAACATTAATAATAATGCTAAGAAGATTGTCATTAGTTTTTTCATAAATTTGTCTCCTTTCAATTATAGACTATCTATATGAGAAGTCTAATTCTTTTACTTGATCTTTTATAGTAACTTTTGCGTGGAAGTCTTTTAACCAAACGTAGAATTCAAATCCGTTAAATTTTACTCTACCTTTTCCTTGCTTTATATAAACTTTCTTTGTTAAAGTTTTATCACCTGATGTTACTTCAACAGTCATATAACCGTTGTAGGCTCTTCCATTATTTAAAGCTTCTACTTCTATAGAGAAGATTCCTGCTTTTCTTCGAGTGTTTTCTACACTTACAATTTCAATATCAGCTTCTTTTGCTTTTTCTTTTACTTGTACGTAAACCGATCCCATAACCCCATTTTCTGAACTTGCAAATATCTTTATAAGGCCTGGACGTAGTGCTCTTACAACTCCTGTAGTTTTGTCAACATCTGCTATAGTATCATTTTCTGATGTGTATGATAAAGATTTATTAACAGCTTCTACTGGATAAACGAGTGCTTGAGCTGATAAATCATAAGTTGCTCCAACAGTCATTGTGATTTTATCTGTTCCAAAATCAACGCTTTTTACTTCTGTTTTGTCATGTTGAATAGGTGGTTCATCATCATGTTCTGGTGCTGGATCTAATTCAAAGCCGTAGTTTTGTCCTGTTGCTTGTAGTGGTGGTATTTGATCCATATAACCGCCTTGCTCAACAACGTATAATGTAAATTTTCCTTGAACGTTGTTGTCTTTAGCAGTTACTATAATTTCTGTCGAACCTGTTCTTTGAGGAATTATTTCTCCAGCGCTCACTCTTGCGATATATGGATTAGCTGAATATATAATAACATCTTTATTTTTAACTTCATTAGGGAATATAACTGGTCTTATCCTTGTCTTTTTATCGATTGTGATATATCCAGCTTCGCCTTCCATAAATTCAATTCTTTCTACTCTAATCTTTGGTCCAGTAATTTTTTCCATTTCAGCATGAACTTTTTCTACTTGTGCATCAAGCTCTCCGCAAGTTACATCAAGTCTCCACCACATTCTTGAGCCTTCATCTATGGCCTCTTTAAGTGGTTTTGCTCTGAATTGTTTAGTTACCCTGTTTTGGCTGTTATAAACTCTTCTTGCTTCTGATAGTTCTCTACTGAAAGCAGCTTTCTTGTAAATAGTTGCAATGTCTTCAGGTCTAAGATCTGGATATTGAAGTAATTCTTCTTGAAGTGCTTCAAACTTTTCCATGTACTCAATGATTTGTCCTTCGCTTGCAAATGGATTAACTACATATAATATACCAGTTAAGATATATTCTGCAATTTTAGTGTGAGCAGCTACAACTTTATTTGAAAGTTCTGTAGTCGCAAACCTAATAGCGCGACCTAATCTAATAAGAAGTTGGATTCTTACAGGTATAGTTGTAAGATCATATACAGATCCTTCGCCAATACCTACAGCGCCCGCTACCTTTTCTTCGCTTATTTCAAGCTCTCTGTTGATGTCTTTAGCAGCTTCATGATATTTATCAAGAAGTTCCTTTTCATCATCATTCTTTGGCTCAATATCTTGAACGCTTTGAACAGCATTCTTAATATCGACCTTTAAATCAGAAATTTCTAGAAGCACAGCCTCCTTTTCCGATTCAGCTTTAGCAATGTTTCCAAAAGGGCCCATTGTTGTTACTAAAATTGTCAACACAAGGACAAATGATAGTACATTTTTTAGTTTTTTCATTAGTAAACCTCCCTTTTACTTTTATTTATATAAATGGCCATAGCCAGATATATCAAGCTTTTATTTAAATTTGAAATACAATTCTCTACTTATGTCTCCAACAGTTAGGGTAGCTACAAATTCCTTTTTAGATATTGCAAATGAAAAACCAGAGTATTGTCTTGATAGTTTGCCATCAACAACTCTAAGTGTATCAGTTAACTCTCTTCCATCAAGAGCATTAACAGTTAGCCTTGCTTCGCCTGTATAAGGCTTGCCATCAGCTTCTACATATGCTTCGACTCTAAATATACCGGCCTTTCTTTCTGTATTTGTTAGTGAAACAATTTTTATCTCGTTCATCTTTTCTGCTATCATGTCGCCAAAGTATATAGTTTTTTCTTTATCTCTTACTTTTATCGTTGCTTCAAATGCTTTTCTTGATAGTGAAAAGTCCCCTCCTAAAAATTTAGTCTTAACTTTGCCTGCATTGAAATAAACCGTTCTTTCTTTTACTCTATCCCCGCTTCTAACCGTTATTTTTGCAGGTCCATTGTATGGCCTGCCATCCACAGTTGCTTGAGCATATAATCTAAATATACCAGCTTTTCTTTCGGAGTTTGTAAAGCTAGTAATTTCAATCTCTTGAGCTGCCTTATCTGGCACTACCTTTACTTTGAAAACTGTCTTTAGATTGTTATCTGTCATAACAGTTATATTAGCAGTTCCAGTATTTCTAGCTACTAAAACACCATCAGGTCTTGCCTCAACTACATTTGGTTTATCCGAATAATATATAAACTTTCTCTTTGCTGTTTCTGGATAAGTTCCTACAATCGGCTCAAGATTATAATCACTACCTTCTGTTATAATCTCAGATTGTTGCTTCATATATAATGATATAGCCACATCTGGATCCAATTCAGGTTTTATTGGATCTGGCTTTTTATCATCAGGAATTTCTGGCTCATCAGGTTCTTCTGGATCTGGTTCAGGAACATAATCATTATTTCCTATAACTTCAATCTTTTCTCTTCCTGGTACTCTTATACCTGGGTTAACAACTTGTATGTTAAATCTCTTTTCTAAAGTGCCGTCCTTTGTTTTTATAAAGACATTGGTATTACCTGGTGATACCGGATAAAGTATACCGCCTTCTTTAAATACAGCAACATTTTTATCCATAGTACCAAAAACTAGTTCAACATCATCAGCATTTTCAGGCTCTAAAGTGTATCTTAGTATACCTTTTTTGTCGACGTCTATAACGCCTTGACTGCCTTGAGTGAAAACTATATCTCTTAGCTTAACCTTGCCGTCAATTGTGATATCTGTTCCAGAATCGTCAACATCAGCTAAGTCTTTCTCAGGAACCTCATCTCCAGTTGTAGTTATAGCCTTTATACAGAAGTTTGCGTTAGCAAGTGTTTCTGTTAAGTCAGTCCATCCACTACCAGATTTAGAGTAGTATGATTGACCTTGAGCAGCTATTGCCTTAGATGTATAGCCTTCAATCCTTGATTCGATAGCAAGTGGCGTATTGTTTTTAGCCCTTTGTGAGTTCATGTAAACAACTATAGCAAATTGTTCACCCTCACTAAGCTCTTGTGGTGTTATGTCGATAGTGTAGTAGCCTGGATAAAGTATAGTTCCTTCAGCTACCTTTATCCTCTCATCTGATAGCTGAGAAGTTTTATTGACATTTCTTACGACGTAAACCTCATAGCTAGTTTGATTAGCAACGTTAAATAAACCAACTTCATGAAGAAGTTCTTTGTATTTAGCAGTGTAGATATTTGCCATATAACCTTCGCCCTTAAATCCAACAGATCTTGTTGCTCCAAGTGGATCGTATTGGTGAATAATTCCTCTTAAGTCTTTTTTCTTAGGAATAAATACAGTTGGGCTCTTGCCTATAAAGCCATCGTAGTAAGAAACGTAGTAGTAACCAGAATCCATATACTTAGTTCCCCAAGAGTTCTTACAAATCCAAGCGCCATTGCCTGGTGCATTTTGAGTAAATGCAGAAGCAGGGAAAGCATCGTCCCATCCAACTATAGTTACAGCGTGGTTAGTTGAGCCATGACCTGGGTTATACATAGAGTTTGTATTTTTGTTTTCATAATAAGAAGTAGAATTAACTGTAGTATAAACTCCTCCATATTCATTGATAGCCCACTTAATATTGTCGATCTCGTTGATGTTTGTAACGTCTGGAAGGTAGATAACTTTGTCAATGTCCAAAACTCTTCTTAAGTCCTTTTTTGAAACAGTTATAACTGGATCGTAGGGATCGTCATCTTCAGCTATAGGTCCTTTGCCGCTTGCTAAGTATGCAGCTGCCATATCACGGTTACCACCCTTTTCAGCAGACCAGTCAAAATCGTGCATGTTTCTCAAATGTTTTTCACTAAAATCGTATAGGCCCTTCTTTTGTCTTAATAATATGGATTCCATAGATCCATATGTAGCGAATGCCCAGCACGAACCATTTTGTCCTTGGTCTTTAACTGGAGATACCATACCTGTTTGTCTTAAGTCGAATTTAGCTGGATAAAACTTTGGTGCTCTTGCAGCTCTAGTTCTAATTTTAGTTTCTGTATAATTAGTATCAATCTTTAGTGGTGCCTGACTTAAGTCTTCACCATCAAAGTTTTCATTAAGCTCGCTTATATCCAAAGAAAAATCTTCCTCACTATCGTCAGGAACTAAAACCATTTCTTCATTGTTGTCATCAAATTCTAAGCTGTCAAAGTTTTGTGCCTTGGATAAGTTAGAAAGATTACTTGTAAATATTAAACATAGAACTAAAAGAAAAACTAGTTTTCTAATTCTTTTCCTCTCCAATGATATCCTCTCCTCTCGTTATATTTTTACATGTAAATGTAAACGAAATAAAAATAAAAAAATAATTTTGATTTTTATATGCCAATAGGCATCAAAAATTTCTTTAATTATAATACTTTTTTGCAAGTAATTTTTAATTTCTTGCGCACTTTTGTCATTTTGTACTTAAAAATCATACTTTTGTGGTATGTTTTTATTTCTAGTATAAATTTTATCTATACTAAACAGTGTTTTTATTAGAAATTTTGAATAATTGAAATCATTGTAATCTAAAAAATTTTGTGCTATAATCATTCAAAATAGGCAAAAATAGCCGTAACGTTTTACCAAGGTAGAGTTGTTTTTGGTATACGTCTTAATGATGCAACTTATTTTGCTTATTTATTCATTTTCTTTAAGGGAGGTATGTAAATGAAAAGAAAATTTCCAAAAAGTATTTTAAGTCTTGTTCTAGCACTTATTATACTAATCACACCAGTGACAGCATTTGCAGAGGATTTAGAGATTTCTGATCCTATAGTTGATCAAGTCGACTTAGCAAATCTCGTTAAGAAAGATGAAATTGCCGATGATATTGATGGTTCTTTCTCGCCTATCAATCCAGAGTACAATAAGGTAATGTCATCAAAGCAAGATGAAAAGTTCTATGGTTTGCGCGTGAGTCCTATGCTTTACAACGCAAATTATGAACTAGAAAAGAGTGATGAGTTCGCTCCGTGGAGAGAGCGTCAAGCGGCTCCAAGAAAGTATGACTTAAGAGAGCACAATCGTGTTACTCCAGTCAAAAATCAAGGTCCAAACGGTTCTTGCTGGTCCTTTGCATCATTTGCATCAGCTGAATCAGTTTTGATGCCAGAGTACAATGACTTCAGTGAAAAGAACATGAGAAACACTCACGGCTTTGACTGGGGTCCAGACCAAGGCGGTACTTGGCAAGTAGCAAGCGCTTACTTAACACGTGGCTCTGGTCCTATCGCAGAAAGGGATGAACCTTACTCACCATATGATTTTAACTCACCAAGAGGATTAAGAAGGGTTAAAGATGTTGATAAGATTATGAATATACCAGACGTTAGAGGCGGATGGGATACAGATGTCTTAAAACAAGCTGTCATGGAATACGGCGCTGCCTACACAACTATCAACGGTGATGAATCGTACTTAAATTCAAGAACTATGGGTTCATACAACCCTGGCTACTCTGGTTATGCTAACCACGCTGTTGCTATAGTTGGTTGGGATGATGATTTCTCTCGTTATAATTTTGGTATAACACCTCCAGGAGATGGCGCTTGGCTAATCAAGAACTCTTGGGGACAAAACTGGAAATACATGGGCGGTTATTATTGGGTTTCTTATTATGATGCTTTTGCAGGCAGAAGCAATGCAATTATTAAATTAAAGGACATGGTTCCTAACGAAGAGATATGGTATTATGACGATTTAGGTATGACAAGTACTTATGGCAATGGTCAAAGCGCATATTTCTCAAATGTTTTCGGCCCGGTTAATTCTAATAAAGATGTTTACCAAGTTGGTTTCTTTGTTCCATCAAACGGAGCAAGATATGAAATATACATGACTAAAGGCAAAGGACAAGTTTCTTTCAACGATAGAGTGAAAGTTGCTGAAGGAAGTGTTACTTATGCTGGCTATGTAAATATACCTATAAGAAAGTACAATGTTTCAAATGGTGAATACTTCGCCCCTATAGTTAAGCTAACAACTCCAGGATATAACTATCCAATCCCTGTTGAAAACTACATCGCTGGTTATTCTTCAAGGGCAAGAGCTAATAGAGGCGAATCATACATCTCATACAACGGAACCAGCTGGACTGACATGACACAAGTTAAGTACAACGCAAACGTTGCACTAAAGGCTATGACAGTTCCAGGAGGTTCTTCTCCATCATATGACAAAAAAGTTTCATCAATTGAATTTAATGAAAATCCAGTAAATATTAAAGTCGGAGAAACTTACGAAATCAATCCAAGAGTTCTTCCAGAAGATGCTACAAATAAAAATCTAAACTATACTATTAATCCAAGTGGCATAGTAAGTATAGAAAATGGCGTTTTAACTGCTCTAAGAAAAGGTAGTGCAACAGTTACAGCTACAGCTACTGATGGCTCTTACAAGAGAAATTCATTTACTGTAAATGTTTTGGATGATGTTCAAAATCTTGAAGTAAAAAATATTATCTTAGATAAGGAAGAGCTAAAACTAAAAATTAATGAAACAAGCACAATAAGAGCAAGTGTTGAACCAAGTAATGCTAGAAACAAGTCTATATACTGGTCAAGCACTAATACTAATGTTGCCACAGTTCAAGGAGGCTACGTAAAAGCTCTAGCTAAGGGTGAGTGCGACATCATCGCTAAAACATCTAATGGCGTTTCTAAAAAAGCTCACGTAATTGTTTATGATGATAATAATGATGATAATAATGATGATAGTAATGATAAAAACATAATCAAGGTCTCATCATCTGTATACTCTAAGACTGTTAAGCAAGGATACAGTCAAAGCATAACAGTTAACTCAAAGGACTACCTAAACAGAAATCTACGCTACGTAATGACTGAGATAGAGGTAATTAACCCAAACGGAAGCAGTATCAACAAATCCGCTTACTCAGACTACTACGGCAACGCTAAGTTTAATCTTAACTCAAATGAAATTTCTTTAGCTGGCGAATACACTGTTAATATCAAGGTTAGCGGCGGAACATACAAAGCAAACACTGATACATTAACATTTATAGTTGAAGACGGACGTCCAAGTTTTGATCTAGAAGTAAAGCCTATGTCAAAAGAAATTATGAACAATGAAAAAGTTCAACTAGCAATCCACGCTACAGCTAATGGCAGAAACGTAAGATATGTAGACCTAGATATCAAGATAGTAACTGCAAGTGGCGCTGTTCATAAAAACACTGGTAGAACTAACTACTACGGCAGAGCGAACTACTACTACAGTCCAGACGGAGGCCAAGAAGGCACTTATACTGTAAAAGTTACAGCTAGAAGCTCTCAATACAAAGACGCCGTTGCTACTACAAGCTTTGAAGTTAAAAAGTACAAAAACCCTTATCATCTAGATATGTCTTTTGAAAAAGACAGTGATAGCTACAAATTAGGAGACAGAGCTGAGATTAGTATAAAAGTTGTAGACCAAAGAAAATATGGTGTAAGATACTTACCAGTTAAGATAGAAGTAAGTGGTCCAAATAACTTTAAGTACAATTTAACAAAATACACTAATAATTATGGTATCGCCACAGTCTACATCACTTCAACTGAAGAAATGGGTGAAGGCGAATATACTATAAGCGCAGTTGCAAGCAAATACAGATATGATGATGCAAAAGGCGAATACAAGATTCGTTTTGGCGACGAAAAGCCTATAGACCCAGTTGATCCAGTCGACCCAGTTGAACCTGAAGAAACAATTTACAAGATGATCGAGACTGACGAAGCTCAAGAACTTATCGAAGAAAATAAAGGCAATGAAAATTTTGTTATCTTTGACGCAAGAACAAAGGCTGAATACAATGAATCTCACATAGAAGGCTGTATACACCACGACTATTATCAAAAAGATCATGAAGATTTCGTAAAAACACTAGATAAGAACAAAACTTACCTACTATACTGCAGAACACAAGTTCGTTCAGGTGCAACTGCTGAAATCATGAAAAAGCTTGGCTTTACTAAGATTTACTGGATGAACGGCGGTATGACAAAGTGGCTTAGAGAAAATCGTCCATCAGTCTTCCCTGAGTACGATAAAGCACTTGACTTAAACATCGGCGCAGAAAAATCAGCTTACACTGCAGGAAGTAATGTTGCTTTAAACGCAAAAGTTACTGACCTTGATGGCAATGGCGTAAGAAAAGCAAATATCGATTTAGTACTACTTGATGAACGTGACAGCACTATCGATAGAAAAACTGTTCAATCAGGCAATACTGGTGAGTTCACTGTAAACTTTACAGCACCTGCAAAGCTTGGCAAATACACAGTAGAAGCAAAAGCTAGCTACAACGACTTCAAAAATGCGAATGGCCTTGCATCTTTCGATGTAGCTCAAAGCGAAAAAGAATTTACTTCTTATGAAGACAGAAAAGCTTCTGGACAATATAAGCACTTAAAAACTACAGATTTTGAATACGAAGCGCTAGAAAAACATTATGGCAAAAACATACTTCAATATTATGTTAAGGATGCAGATCTAAAAGATCACAGAATTTCAGAGCTAATTGATCCTAATAAGAAAACAGTTTTAGTCTTCGGTTACCCAGGCTGCGGCGCTTGTGTAGATATGTGGAAAGCCATGGCTCCACTTGCACACGAAAAATATAATTTCGTTGAAATAGTTACTTCAGTTGAAGAAGATGTTAATTCAACAGTTAATTTTGTTGACAATGTTTTAAAGGAATTAAATATCGAACACTTCAAAAACCACATCTTCTACGATGCTGACGAAAAGATCTGGGCATCACGCCTTGGTTTCTTAACAACACCAAATACAGTTATACTAGATGAAAACGGAAGATTAGTAAATATCGCAGGCGCACTTGATAAAGACGGTCTATATGATATACTATACAAAACTTTAGGCTTAAACGTTGAAGGAGACGACGAGCTAGAAGATGAGTATAACGCTAAGCTAGATCTAAACTTCGATAAAGAAGAGATAAGATTAGGCGAAACAGTTAAGATCACAGCTAAATTACAAGATTTATTCGGTAAGAACATCTACCAAGATACTATTAGATACACAATCAAGTACCCAAACGGCGCTTACCAAGACGGTATCTACGATAGAAAGACAGGCTACACAGGCGAAACAAATCTATACTTCACAAGCGATGACTCAAGCGTTGAAGGCGAACATGAAGTTACAATCGAACTTATCTCAAATAATTACAAAGCTAAAAAGATTACAAAATCATTTAAAATAGTAAAAAACACAAAGAAAGATGACTACAATTTAAACATCTCCTTTGGTAAAGATAATTTCAAAAAAGGCGACGTTATCAGAATGGTCCTTGAAGTAAAAGATCAAAATGGAAACCCAGTTAAGAATGAAAGAGTTAAATTCACATTCACATATCCAGAAGGTAAATCCTATAACTACGATAGACAAACAGACTACTATGGAAAGGCAATGCTAACATTTACAACAAACTCATCCATTCCAGACGGTAAATTCACATTAAAAGCAGTTTTAACAGACAGACCAAAATTTACAGTTGAAAATTCATTCACACTTGGAAGCTCAGAGCCAGATAAGCCTATAAACAAAGACTCACTAAGCTATCAAGACAGATATAACAATGGCGAGTTCAATCACTTACAATCAGGCGACCTACTTGGCAAACTAAGAAACGCATACGGCACAAACGTTTCGGGCTACACACTTACAAACATGCAAGGACAAACAGTTACTATCTCTTCACTAATGGATGGACGCCGCCCAACAGTTATTGCCATGGGTTACCCAACATGTGGAGGCTGCCAAGCAAGCTGGAGAAGTCTTGTAAACATCAATAAATCAAGCTTCAACATGGTAGAAGCAATGACAAATGGCGACAGCCAAAGCATCACATCCATACTAAACAGACTTGGCCTAAGCCAAATGCTACCATACTTCCACTACAACGCAAGAAGCTTATTTAACCTAATTAACTCAAACTACGTTCCTTGCCTAATGTACCTTGATAAAGACGGCAATATAACAAACTTAAGCTACTTCAACTCAAACGAGGAAGTACTAAGCATAGTTAGGACAATAGAAGGAACAATGTCTAAATAATTATAGAAAAACACTCTATATAGAATAAGATTTAGTTTACACATTGGATGCTATCGAGAAAAAGTTGAGAGAAAAATTTGCCAAGAAAAATCTTTAATTACAAGACTGCAAAAGATGAGTTCATAAAGGAAATAAAGCAGCTTAAATGTATCTAGTTTAAATAAAAATAAATACTTTTAAGCTATGCTATACATCTTGTTTGTATGATGTCTGGGTGGCTAAGTTATTGTCGCAATTTATAATCTGATTATATATTAAAAAACTCACACACTTAGTAAATAAATAAAGTGTGTGAGTTTTTTTATTTATATTTTCTTAAATCAACAGTGTTCTTAGCAGCAGCCTCCGCCGCATCCACATCCACCATCACTATCACCATCAGTCTTTGGCGCAGTGGAGCATCCACTAAAAGCGCCGAAGTGTTCGCTTCTGTCGCCCATGATGTCAAAGTACTTCCCAAGTCTTGTGTTTTCAATCATCGCACAGCTATTGCCGCAGACAGAAAGTGGAAGATTCTTGTAAAATCTGTGGTGGTCGTCAAGGTCGAAGTAGTTTTCTGAGCCTTCAATGCCGCCCCTATAAGTCGCTACTTGTCCATAGTTCTCACAGATGTCCTCAATTAGTTCAGGTAGTTTAACAGCCTTGATAGTGTGAGAGTAAAACTCTACATTGCCTACCATTGCCTCAATATCTTCATTGTCAATGGCAGCCTTATTTGATTTAATATATCTAAAGTCTTCCCAACCTATCTTTCTAAGTAGACGTCTAAAGTCTTCTATATACATAGCGCCGCCCAAGCACTCGCCCCTTAGAATTAAATCCATAGAGATGTCTTCGCCAAAGCGTCTATCTGCGAAGATGTCTGAGAAGTAAAGCTCGCCGCCAGTCTTAAGAACGCGCCAAATCTCTTTAAATACCTCTTCCTTGTAAGGACTTAGGTTGATAACGCAGTTTGAAATAACTATGTCCACTGTGCCATCTTCAATGCCGATCGACTTCAAATCTTCGATGTAGCCCTTTTTGAACTCAACGTTGGACTTCTTGTATCCGAACTTTTCCGCCATCTCATCTTGATATTTTCTAGCAATGGCAAGCTGATCGTCGTTCATATCGACACCTATGACCCTGCCATGCTCCCCGACTAATTTAGAAATGGTGTAAACGTCAAGACCAGTGCCGCAGCCAAGGTCAAGAACAGTCATGCCTTCAAGTGCAGGCGGTATCGGTGATCCACAGCCGTAAAAGTGGCTGATGATCTCATCAGGAATCATCTTTCTCGCCTCGTTAATGTACTTAGGACTGCCATCAAGAGCGCAGGAGCAGATCTTAGTCTCCATCTTGCCGTCATCAACA
>QWCB01005315.1_pt1 | contig 13657 bp, 14 predicted proteins | sample 1972511 | NCBI WGS metagenome assembly QWCB01 (sample SAMN09866719, study PRJNA288562) | Human gut metagenome isolate term5_stool, whole genome shotgun sequencing... | isolation source: gut | host: Homo sapiens | place: USA: California
AAGTGTCATTATACAGATAAAAAAATAGACTGCTACACGACCTTTGATGGCATAAAGGGCCGCACTCTCGACATGACAGTGGAGCTTTCAGGCGAGGAGTACAATAACTTCACTGTTGAAATGGCATGCGATGATGAGTATGGTACAGTGTTTACCTACAACAGAGTCGCAGGCATGCTCGAGATTGATCGTACCTGCTGTGGCGTCACAAAGGATGTCGTCTGTGTCAGAAAAATTAAAATCGCAGATACAGACAGAAAGCTAAAGCTTCGTTTCATCGTGGACAGACAGTCTATAGAGCTCTTTATCAATGACGGACAGCAGGTCGCAACCACAGCTATCTGTACACCTCTTCAGGCAGACGGAATCTGCTTTAATTGTGACGGAAGTGCTGTTGTGGATATTGAAAAATATGATATAATATGATATAATCTTATAATATGAAAGCATATCAGTAGAGCATACAAATAATAACCGGACAAATTATTGGTCCGGTTATTTGTAGAATAATATACATAATATTTTGACAGGAAAGAAAGAGGTACAATATGGATGTAGTTGCATTAGGTGAATTACTTATAGATTTTACAGAAAACGGTACAAGTGCGCAGGACAATAAGCTTTTTGAGGCTAATCCGGGTGGAGCTCCATGTAACGTGCTTGCCATGCTTCAAAAGCTCGGTCATCAGACTGCTTTCATCGGAAAAGTGGGACAGGATGCGTTTGGAAGGCTGCTTGTTGATGCCGTAAAGGAGCAGGGCATCGACACAACAGGCGTGCGCTATGATGACAATGTCCATACCACTCTTGCATTTGTCCAGACCGCAGCAGACGGAGACAGAGATTTCTCATTTTACAGAAATCCGGGAGCGGATATGATGCTGACAGCGGATGAGGTGGATTTATCCCTTGTGAGAAACGCAAAAATTTTCCACTTCGGAAGTCTTTCAATGACAGATAAGATCTGTGAGAATGCGACAAAGCATGCAATAGCTGCCGCAAAAGAGGCAGGCGCACTGATTTCATTTGACCCTAATCTGCGCAAACCGCTCTGGAAGAGCATGGACGATGCAAAAGAGAAGATAAGCTGGGGCCTTAGTCAGTGTGACATCTTAAAAATATCTGATGATGAGATTGAATTCATGACAGGCGAAAAGGACATAAAGACAGGTGTGAAGAAGCTCATAGATGAGTATCACATTCCGTTTATCTGTGCCACTATGGGAAAAAACGGAAGTATGGCATTTTTTGACGGACATATCGTGGAGGCAGCTCCGTTCCTGCGAGATGACACTGTCGAGACTACAGGTGCAGGAGATACCTTCTGTGCATGCCTGCTTCACGATGTGCTGGAGCATGGTATCAATGACCGGAAGGATGACGATGTGAAAAAGATGCTCACATTCGCAAATGCGGCAGCCTCTCTTATTACCACGAGAAAGGGCGCACTTCGCGTGATGCCTGAGAAGGGTGAGGTTGAGGCTGTGATTAAGTAGTTATAATTTAATACGATAAAAGAGATTATACTCTTCTTAATCTATGTTTAAAAACGTGATTAAGAAGAGTATATTTGTTTCTTGCAGTGCATAATTGTATTGGCTATAATATCATATATAAAACAATGATTTGAGACTATACAGGGAGTCAGATATGGTAAAAACGATTGGTATTGGGAAACAGGATTTTGCTTCTGTTATAGAAGATAATTGCTTTTTTGTGGACAAAACGAGCTTTATAAAGGAATGGTGGGATTCAAAGGATGATGTGACTCTCATCACGCGTCCGAGGCGTTTTGGAAAAACACTTAATATGAGCATGCTTAACTGCTTTTTTTCAAATCAGTATAAGGACAGGAGCGATTTGTTTGATTCATTGTCTATATGGGAGGATGAGGACTATCGAAAAATTCAGGGTACTTATCCTGTGATTTTTATGAGCTTTGCTTCGGTTAAGGCCGACAATCTGGGAGATGCAAAAATCCAGATAAAAGCACAGATAGAGGCTGTTTACAAAAGGCACAGATATCTGCTTGAGGGGGATACTCTGACAGCAGACGAAATAGCTGATTTTGAAGGAACAAATACCAGGATGGGTGATGCTGAGAGTGGATTAAAATTAAATATTTTGTGTGAGTATTTTCATCGTTACTGGGGAAAGAAGACGATAATTATCCTTGATGAGTATGATACTCCTATACAGGAGGCATATCTTCATGGATATTGGAATGAGTTTACTGCATATATAAGAAGCCTGTTTAATGCAACGTTCAAGACAAATCCGTATATGGAGCGTGCTATTATGACAGGAATCACGCGTGTATCAAAGGAATCAATTTTTTCAGACCTCAATAATCTGAATGTAATAACCACGACCTCAAGCAGTTATGCAACGAGCTTTGGATTTACAGAGAATGAAGTTTTTGATGCAATGGAAGAGTATGGTCTGTCCGGTGAAAAAGATACTGTAAAAAAATGGTATGACGGTTTTAAATTTGGAAATCACAGTGATATTTATAATCCATGGTCTATAACGAATTTTCTAAAGGAAAAACAGATAAGTCCATACTGGGCATCTACCAGCTCAAACGGTCTGGTAAATCGTTTGATCAGAACAGCATCTGCAGAAATAAAATCTATGATGGAAACACTTCTGGAAGGCGATTCTGTGGAGGTTAGCATTGACGAACAACTGGTGTTTGAACAGCTCGATAACGATGAAAATGCCATTTGGAGTCTTTTGCTTGCCAGCGGTTATTTAAAGGTTGATTCCTTAGAAAAAAGAGGTCTTACGCTTGAACCGTGGTATCATCTGAGCATTACAAATCTTGAAACCGTAAGTATGTTTTCAAATATGTTCAGAGGATGGTTTAATGCCTCTGTTTCGAATTATAATGGATTCATAAGGGCATTGCTTAGAGGCAATGTAAAGGAAATGAACATATACATGAATGAGGTCGCTTTATCTACCTTCAGCAGCTTTGACAGCGGAAAGCATCCTTCGGGAAAATCTGAACCGGAGAGATTTTATCATGGTTTTGTCTTAGGCCTGCTGGTCGAGCTTAGAGATAAATATGAAGTGCAGTCAAACCGTGAAAGTGGCTATGGCAGATATGATGTGATGATCATTCCACGTGATAAAAATTCGCAGGCTGTAATAATAGAATTTAAGGTTATTGATTCGCAAGAGGAGACATCACTGGATATGACTGCGGATAGTGCTTTGAAGCAGATTGAAGAGAAAAATTATGATGCAAAGCTTTTGGAACGAGGATATAAAAGAGAAGCAATTCAACATTATGGTTTCGCATTTGAAGGAAAGAAAGTATTGATAAAGAAGGCATAAATCTAAATGAAACAAAAATTATCAGTTGCACCAACACTCAAAAACTACGACAAGAAAAATCTCCCAAAGGACATTCTTGCGGGAATCATCATCATGGCGGTTTCGATTCCTATATCGATGGGCTATGCGCAGATATCCGGGCTACCGGCGGTATATGGCTTGTATGGCTCGGTATTCCCAATCATATTGTTTGCTCTGTTTTCCACATCACCGCAGTTTATATTCGGTGTGGATGCTGCTCCGGCGGCGCTTGTCGGAGCAGCAGTGCTTGGCATGGGAATAGAGGCAGGAAGCAAAGAGGCCATGACGGTTGTACCGGTGTTTACATTTTTTGTGGCACTGTGGCTTTTGGCATTTTACTTCATGAATGCCGGAAAGCTGGTGAACTACATATCTGCGCCGGTTATGGGCGGATTTATCACAGGCATATGTACTACAATCATACTGATGCAGGTGCCAAAGCTCATGGGCTCTGCGGCAGGAACCGGAGAGCTTTTTGAACTGTCTGAGCATATATGGGAGGTCTTACACCACATAAATGCAGCCGCACTTGTCATGGGGATTGTAGCGCTTGCCATTTTGGTTGTGAGTAAGAGGCTTGTTCCAAAGTTTCCTATGGCGGTTGTGCTCATGGTAACAGGCGCGCTTTTTACATATTTTGGACCGGTAAAGGAGTGGGGAGTGCCGACTCTTTCAGCAGTTGAGCCCAGCATGCCGCGGTGGTATATACCGGATTTCGAGGCAGTTTTTTCAGTTCAAAAGGCCTCAGAGGTAATAGTTTTAAGTCTTTCGGTTGCTGTTGTCATCATGGCAGAGACACTTCTGGCAGAAAACAATTTCGCACAGAAAAACGGATACAGAATAGATGATAACACGGAGCTTTTGGCATTTTCCATAGGAAATATGGCTGCGGCTTTTACGGGCTGCTGTCCGATAAACGGTTCAGTGTCACGAACTGCGATGAGCGAGCAGTACGAGGGTAAGACACAGCTCACAGGGCTTGTTGCAGGCGTTTCCATGATAGCAGTGCTTCTTTTTTGCACAGGCTTTATAGGATATCTGCCGGTTCCGGTGCTCACGGCGATTGTCATATCAGCGCTCATGGGTGCCACGGAGTTTCATCTGGCAAAGAGACTGTGGAAGGTCAGCAGGACAGAATTTTTCATATTTGTTGGTGCTTTTTTCGGAGTACTTATTCTGGGTACGATAAACGGAGTTTTGATAGGAATCATTTTGTCTTTTGCCGAGATGATAATCAGAAGCGCAAAGCCGGCCACCTGCTTTCTCGGTGTGCAGCCGGGACACAGTCATTTCCGCGATATCAGGGAGAGCACAAACATCCACGAGATTGACGGTGTGATTATTTACAGATTTTCGAGCGGCCTGTTTTTTGCAAATGCAAAGGTACTTGTGCGCGATATTGAGGACCACCTAAAGCATGATACAAAAGCTGTCATAATCGATGCCGGAGCTATCGGAAGTATTGATATCACAGGAGCTGACAGCATAGAGTCACTTTACCGCTCACTGAAACAAAAAGGTGTAAAGCTATACATAACAGAGCACATTGCAGAGCTCAACGAGCAACTCAGGAAGCTGGGCTTAGGCTATTTAATTGAGCAGGGCTGTGTCAGAAGGACAATACATATTGCGCTAAAGGATATGGGAATAAACAGACCTTATCCGCTTGAGGGTGGCGTAGATAACGAGGAGCGCAGTGCCTCAAGAAAGCGTGCTGACAACAGAGTGCAGGAGTTTGTCTGGGCGTTTGGCGCCGAGAGTGAGGAGCAGATTGAAAAGCAGATAAAGCTTCAGATAGAACAGCTCAAAAAGACAAAGGATATAGAGGAAATCATGCATGGCCGCTGGGCGCATATGGATGAGTTTGACCAGGATGAGTGGCTGGAGCATCTGGAGGAGCATCTGAAAGAAATCGTCAACATATCAGGAAAGGATGTGCACACGCTTGCGGCAGATATCGAGATGCACCGTCGCGAGGTGCATGAGCGTATAGCAAGAGAGCATCCGGAGCTTGCAGAGCGGTTTGCACAGAGGAGACACCTGCTTGATAAGCATCTGAAGGAGAGAAGGCCTGAGGTCTACAGGATTATCGTGCAGCTAAGGGAGGGCAACAAGCATAAATGAACATAAACCAGACACTCAAACAATACTTTGGCTACGACAGTCTTAGAACAGGGCAGGAGGAGCTCATAAACGGCATACTTGCAGGGCACGATGTGCTCGGTATCATGCCGACAGGCGCAGGAAAATCGCTGTGCTACCAGCTTCCGGCGCTTATGCTTAAAGGAATTACGCTTGTCATTTCGCCACTTATCTCGCTCATGTCAGACCAGGTCAAGGCTTTAAACCAGGCTGGAGTGCATGCCGCCTATATCAACAGCTCACTGACCGAAAACCAGATAAGGATAGCACTTTCATATGCCTCACAGGGGCGCTACAAGATAATCTATGTCGCTCCGGAGCGCCTCAACACGCCACGTTTTCTGGATTTTGCCTGCAACGCGGACATATCAATGCTGACAGTTGATGAGGCACACTGTATATCGCAGTGGGGACAGGATTTCAGACCGAGCTATCTGGAAATTGCCGGATTTTTAACGAGACTTCCAAGACGACCGATAGTCAGTGCGTTTACAGCGACCGCCACGGAGCGCGTGAAAAATGATATAGTGGCTTCGCTTGGACTTAACAATCCGGTTACTATGGTGACAGGGTTTGACAGACCTAACCTGTTTTTCAGGGTTGTTACAAGAAGGGGAGGCAGTCAGAAGGACAACAGTATCATCAACTATGTGAAAAAGCATGAGGACGAAAGTGGAATAATATACTGCGCAACGAAAAAGAATGTGGATAAGCTGTATACTCTTTTAAATGAGCAGGGCATTTCGGCGGGCCGTTACCACGCAGGGCTTTCAAATGATGAACGTAAGCAGAATCAGGAGGATTTTTACATACGACAGAATCCGTGTGATGGTTGCCACAAACGCATTTGGAATGGGAATCGACAAGTCAAATGTGAGATATGTGCTGCATTACAACATGCCACAGAGCCTCGAGTATTACTATCAGGAGGCAGGAAGAGCGGGACGAGACGGTGAGGAAGCGGAATGTGTGCTGTTTTTCTCAAAGCAGGATATCATGATAAACAAGTTCCTTCTGCAGAATAAGGCTTCAGCTGGCGATGTGGCATCCGACATGCAAAAGACAGCCAATGACCAAAGAAAGCTGCAGCAGATGATAAATTACTGTGAGACGGACAAATGCCTGAGGGAGTTTATACTTTCATATTTCGGAGACACAACCCCATGCATCTGCAACAAATGCAGCAACTGTGTGGTTGTGGAGGATGAAGAGGAGGAGACATACGTTGAAACCGGCAAAAAGCGCAAAAAGGCAGCACAGCTTGCAGGGCTTAACGAGCTTGGTGTTGCGCTGTTTGAAAAGCTGCGCAGCGTGCGTACAGAGCTGGCTGCAGAAAAGCCGGTGCCACCGTATATCATCTGCTCCGACAAGACCTTAAAGGATATGTGCGCGAAGCTGCCGCGGGATAAGGAACAGCTTGCCGATGTGTACGGCATGGGTGAGCAGAAGATACAAAATTATGGTGAAGCGTTTGTGACGGCGGTAAATTCATTTGTTGCAGATAGCCCAAATCCATCAGGCAGCACGACCGGCGAAAGAGCACAGACTGTTTTAAGCGATGAGGAGGCTGCTGAAACCGGTAGCACGAGAAAAAAGAAGCTTCCGTTTTACATCGAGCCACAGAGGCTTGATGAGGTAGAACTCACCGACAAATGCAGGCTTACAGAGCTTACAAACAAAATAAATGAGCTGTGCCCCGCTGATAAGGAGCACAAAAAGCTTGTAGCCTCGTTTATAAACGAGCTTCTCATTGTAGAGGGATATCTGGAGGAAGTTACAGAAGGCGAGAACAAGATAAAGCGTGTCACCGAAAAGGGACGAAGCGTAGGGATAGATGAGGAAGAGCGCAAGGCAAAATTTGGTGGAAGCTATTACGCTATCACCCATTCGAAGCAGAGCCAGCAGGTGATAATAGAAATGCTGAAAAAACACTATGGCAGCATTAAACCACAGGAGTAAATGGACTTTAGATAAACTGGATATATAAATTTATATAAAATTGGATATATACTTGATGCCACATAAGAGTATTATATAGTTTAATTGTAATATTTAGGAGGCATTTTATGAGAAACGAAAAAGTTCAAAAACTCACACTTACAGCACTTATGGCAGCTTTATCATATGTCATATTCACATTTTTACAGATTAAGGTCACATTACCGGGTGGCAGCGCCACATCCTTTCACCTTGGCAACGCAGTCGTAGTACTTGCAGCTTTGCTCTTAGGCGGAGTATACGGAGGAATCGGTGGAGCAATCGGAATGACAATCGGTGATTTACTTGACCCGATATATATCACCGGAGCACCAAAGACATTTTTCCTCAAGCTTATGATTGGTGTTATCACCGGTCTTGTAGCACACAAGCTTGGAAAGATTACATATTCAACCGACAAGAAGCATGTATTTAAATGGACAGTCCTTGCAGCATGTGCAGGAATGCTCTTCAACTTTATTTTTGACCCGATAATAAGCTATTTCTACGATATGCTTATCCTCGGAAAGCCGATGGCACAGCTCAAAATCGCATGGAGCGTGACCACAACAGGAGTCAATGCAGTGATATCGGTGATTGCTGCAACAATCGTGTATGTGGCACTGAGACCGGTGCTCATCAAGGCAAATCTGTTTTTCAAGATTGGCAAAGAAAAATAATAGTTACATAATTTCATAAAAATAAAATCCACATACATCATGTTGAAAGAGATGTATGTGGATTTTTTATGATTTTATTGCCACAACAAAATCATGTATCTTTTCCGGATTCTTACCCGCTTTGTCATCATTTTCCACACCTGATGATACATCAACTCCGTCAGGATGCACGGCTTCAATTGCCATGCGCACATTGTCGGGATTTAGGCCTCCTGCGAGCAGCAGAAGCTTTTCATCGCGGGGGATATTGTCAACCAGCTTCCAGTCAAAGGTTTTTCCGCTGCCGGGCTCAATGGCATCAAACACATAGCCTGCGATGCGTGAATCGTTGTGATACTTTTCATAGCTACCCATATCAGAGACATTGAAGGCTTTGAGAATCGGGATAGCTATCGCTGCCTCCGGGATTTCCCCATGTATCTGGATATAGTCAAAGCCTGCAGCCTCAATCTGTCTGACCTGTTCTCTTGCTCTTTGGAAAAAATAATACCATTCCGGCAAAATCAACGTGATTTTCGTTGAGATACCGGGCTTCAGCAGGTGAAGTCAGACCGCAGATTTTTATTTTGGTGTTGGAATTTGTATTTATATTTATATCTTTATCTTTATTGTTATATATATTCTGTGTATTCATATCCTAAGAATAGCATTGTTGCAGGTTGATCGCAAGTGGATTGACCATAAATTGTTGGCTTGCGAATAGAATACTACAAACAATGGTTAATACGGATTGCATGCGCAAATATGAGATGTTATAATGCAATTGAATTAATAAAGATAACAAAATGGGAGATAACAATTATGTCAACAGAAGAGATTAAAGAATATATCGGAACACAGCTCAAGGCACTCACATCAATAGCAAGCCCTACAGGCTTCACCAAAAATGCCACAGACTATCTGATGAAGCAGCTTGAGGCTATGGGATATGCGCCACAGCTTTCACTCAATAAAGGATAACGGACGTTTGCGCCCGACCACCATTGGCGGTCATCAGTGGAGCACAGCAGATGGAGAAAACTGCATGGTTTTTACGCGTGATGGCAGAATGTACACAGGCGTGGTGCTAAATACAGAGCCATCGGCACATGTAGCAGACGAAAAGGTTGAGACAAAGGAAGAGAATATGGAAATCCTGCTCGATGAAAATGTAAATGACAAGCAGGGCGTAGCGGCACTTGGCATCCAGACAGGGGATATTATCGCCATGGATCCACGTACAGTCATCACGGAGAGCGGCTATATCAAGAGCCGTTTCCTCGATGATAAGCTGTCAGCCGCCATCTTACTCGGGGTGGCTCATTCCGTAAAGGAGGAGGGCTGGAAGCTAAACCGCAAGGTCACACTGCTCTTTACGGTTTATGAGGAGGTAGGCCATGGCGGAAGCTTTGTACCGGCTGATACGGAGGAGATGATTTCCGTAGACATGGGCTGTGTTGGAGCCGACCTCGGCTGTACGGAGCGTATGGTTTCAATCTGTGCGAAGGACTCAGGCGGACCTTACAACTATGAGCTTGTCACAGAGCTTTCAAATCTGGCAAAGAGCGAGGGGCTTGACTATGCAATCGATGTTTATCCGCACTATGGCTCAGATGTTGAGGCAACACTGCACAGCGGATATGATATCCGTCATGGGCTTATCGGTGCAGGAGTTTATGCATCGCATAACTATGAGCGCTCACATATGGATGGCGTGGAGAATACTTATAAGCTTTTGAAAAAATATATTACAAAATAGTATCATTGTGATACATTATTTCATATATTCAAACAAAGTAGCAGAGAGGTAAATACACCATGAATTTAAAAAAAGTTCATCATATTGCCATTATTGGGAGCGACTATGAGAAATCAAAGCACTTTTATGTGGATCTGTTAGGTTTTTCTATTATTCGAGAAAATTACAGACCAGAACGTGATGATTATAAAATTGATCTTCAACTTGATGAGATAGAATTAGAACTTTTTATCATTAAAAATTGTCCGAAGCGTCCAAGTTATCCAGAGGCTTACGGTCTCCGGCATCTTGCCTTTGCTGTAGACTCGGTCGATGATACTGTAAGAGAATTGAATAAAAGGGGCATCATAACTGAGCCGATCAGACTCGATACTTACACAGGCAAAAAAATGACATTCTTTCATGATCCTGACAATCTACCCTTGGAAATTCACGAATAAAGTATTTCAGTTATTCTATTTGGAATAGTTGGACTTATAATGGTTTTCAAAAATAATAAAGAATAACAATTCGAAAGTTACGGAGGAAATATAATGGAATACAGAAAATTTGATAATATAATAATAGCGAGAATTGACAAAGGGGAGGAGATTTTGGAGCAACTGAAAGCAATTGCCATAACTGAGAATATAAAGCTTGCCAGTATTAATGCTCTTGGAGCTATCAATGATTTCACAGTCGGAGTATACAAGACAGATGAGAAGAAATATTACTCAAACAGTTTTAAGGGATATTATGAAATTACATCGCTGACAGGTACAATCAATACAATGGATGGAGAATATTATGCACATCTTCATTTGAGTGCCGGTGATGAAAAAGGTGAAGTGTTTGGAGGACATCTGAACAGAGCTGTTGTGAGTGCAACTTGCGAGCTCGTGATTACGGTAATTGATGGAAAAGTTGATAGAGTTTATGATGAAGAAACAGGACTTAATGTATTCAATTTCTGAACACTTTTTGGTTTTTCATAATAGTATCTACAATTGTTGTTATTTTTATTTGTGGTCGATATTATTTTGTACACAATAAAAGCTATAAAAATGAGGCAATTGATTATGCAAAATGGGAGAACTTTGCAAAAGTAATTAAAAGAGCAATGATCGCATGTGAAAACAGCGGGCACAGTATTCCAGACGATTTTCCTGAGGTCAGGAAAATCGTTGAAGCTGGAGTCACCACGAAACCCAAAAAAGATTATGAACTGTCAAGATATGCATGTTATCTGATTGTTCAGAATGGAGATCCAAGAAAAGAGGTCATTGCATTAGGACAGACATATTTTGCAATCCAGACATACAGGCAGGAGGTTGCTGACCATTTTAATGAACTGGATGAAGATAACAGAAGACTTGTTGTCAGGGGAGACATCAAACAGTGGAATCAAATGTTGGCAGAGACAGCACATAATGCAGGAGTTATTACGAATGAGGAATTTGCGATTTTTCAAAATGCAGGATATATGGGACTATACGGTGGATTAGATGTTGATGATATTCAAACAAAGATGCTTTTAGACCAATGTTGAAGGTAATTTGGCAGCAGTTTATCAGAGTCTCTTTGGTGGAGATGTATATCCGTCATTAGAGGAAAAAGTAGCTAATTTATTATTTAATGAAATTGACAGATCGGAATTGGTTTAAGATATTGGAGAAATTTATGAATATAAATAATAATTGCTTTAATTTAGATGTGGATGCTGTTATTACAAGTTATAATCAAGGAACTATGATTTTAGAAGCGGTTCAGTCTTTGTGTAATCAAACAGTATTGCCTAAAAGAATAATAATTGTTGATGATGGCACAACTGATACATATTCTATTGAGATATTAAATGCTATTGGTAATGATTCGGAATTATCTGTTCCTGTAAAGATGGTTTTTCAGGAAAATAAAGGAGTGTCGGCAGCTAGGAATACTGGGATTAATCAGGCTCAATCATCATTGGTTCTAATCCTTGATGGTGATGATAAGCTTGAGGCAAAGTTTATTGAGAATGTCGGTAGATTACTTTACGATAATCCTCAAATGGTTATAGCTTCATCTTGGATGCGCACATTTGGGGTTCTTGATGCGATTATTCGTCCAACTGGTGGAAATATAGTATCTTTTTTATCTCACAATTGTTGCCCTGCAACACATATCCTTCGAAGGAAATTTTATGAACAATGTGGGGGCTATGATGAATCTATGCGTTCAGGTTTTGAAGACTGGGATTTTTTCTTAAGTATGTTAGAAACCACAACGGAAGCTCTTGCTGGAATTGTTGAAAAACCACTGATTAACTATAGGACTGCTTCTGCTTCTACAAACATAAAAAGTATGAATAAACGACTTGAACTAATGCGTTATATTATAGAAAAGCATAACAATAGTTATCGTGATAATATTACAAACGTGTTGCTGGATATTGAAGCTATATCTAATTCAAGATTATTCGGATGGGAAAATGAAATTATTCATTCGATAAAAAACAATCAAGAGTTGAGTGATTCAGCCAATGATTTTATTAAAAATCCCTCGTATGGCGACGGTGGAATGGCTTCAGCAGTTAGGATCGTATCAATTAATAAGTAGATGTACAAGTTATGATTTATTCAACAGACAGCAGGTTAAAGTTTGCGTGTATGGAAAGGTGTTGGATGAGAACTACTCTCAGATACTGTTTGCTAATCCCGATTTGGATCTGGAGACCGTGTTCTTGATTGACTGTGTTCAGAAGCGCATAAAAATTGATAGAGAAGCGATTAAACATTTGCGAAAATTAAAAGTGATAGAAGGGAAGTCACCAAATATATTCTTATCTGCGTCTGTATCAGAGAACATCGGTGAACAGAGTCAATATGTAAAAAATAAGGCATTTAATGACCAGTATTATAGAAATCTTATTGTAAAGTATTTGGAGCAATACGGTTCTGCCAAAAAAAGATATTAGAGAACTGCTGTGGGATAAACTGCCAGAAGTAATGGATGATAAGCAGAAAGAGAGTAAAGTAAAGAATTTTTTAGCGCAGATGAGAAGAACGGAAATAATAACAACAGATTCCGAGAATCAGCAGAGGTCATCTTGGATACTTGTCAAGGATTTAAACAAGTAAGAAACAAATTTTATCCAAGATTTATCCAAGTTGATGCGAAAAAAGCCTTTAAAAACAAGGTTTTTCTTGGATAAATTGAAATGATCAATGTAAAAAAAACAAGGTTTAACCAAGAAAGTTGACTGTGTAACATGTTGATATTGGGTCAAAAATCCTAAAGTATACAAACAAAAATCCGTGAGGATTGATGCAGAGATGCTTGTTGATAAAACTTTTTCCGGAAAATTGAATGAATACAAAGATATATGTCGTTTAATGAGAAATGCATTTTCTCGAAATGAGCAGATTTCCTTTTGGAACGTATAAGAAACATATTACATGATGATAACTTTTTATTTAATGAAATTGACAAATTGGGAGGTAAACAAAATGAATGATAACAGGTTAAAGGGTATAGCAGTTATTCTATTTGGAATACTCTTAAGTGCAAGTGGTGAAGAAATGAATAGAACTGTATTGGCAAGTTTTAGCGATTTCCCATTTGCTCTTATCGGGATAATTGTTGGAATTGTTGGACTTATAATGGTTTTCAAAAATAATAAAGAATAACAACTCGCAAGTTGTTTAATGGAGAATGTATGAAGAAGAGAATAACGCTTATTGTTTTTTCGGTGCTAATAATTGCTGCTTTATATGTGTTGTATTGTTTTAATTATATT
>QWCB01006175.1_pt1 | contig 13651 bp, 13 predicted proteins | sample 1972511 | NCBI WGS metagenome assembly QWCB01 (sample SAMN09866719, study PRJNA288562) | Human gut metagenome isolate term5_stool, whole genome shotgun sequencing... | isolation source: gut | host: Homo sapiens | place: USA: California
CCCTCCGGGAGATCGGAGAGCCAGTGTCTGGGTGTCACCCCTCCGCTGGTGAAGTCTCTCGGCACCAGCGTGTAGCTCCCTCCCTCATCGATGTAGAGGGTAGTGGAGCCAAAGGGACGAGCCAGCTCCCTCCGGCGGAGGAAGTCCCTCGTAGCCTCCTTGCCCTGCACGACGATATGGCTCCGGATCAGAGGACGATCGCCTCCCTCGGCGATCACCCCCTCGAGCCCATTATCACTAAGGGTGACGAGGAGCGAGCTCCGCTTGATTTCTGACTCGGTGAGGTCTCGACCGGTCTGTCGGTCTCGGATCTGATCCATAGGCAGGGGTGGTAGACAGGAGAGCCGATCTCACTCGGTCAGCACCGGTACAGATCGGCTCTCGGATTACTTCAGTCAGTAGCTGGGTCTATAGGCACTCAGTCCTGTGGATTACTCCCAGTTACCTGCGTTGTTATTGATCTCTGTCAGTGAGCCGACCTTCATGCCGGGGTACTTCCCCATCTTCGTCTGACGGTCCACTGCGTTATTCAGCTCCGTGGCATCGAGGTCACCGAGGTAAGCGGCAAAGGGTGCGCTCGCCTGGAAGACGTTGATCGCATACTTGTGACCCTCCGGACCGGTGATGATCGAGGCGGTGTCCATCTGGAAGTACTCGCCGGTATTGGGGATCCTACCGAAGGTACTCAGGTCGACCTTACGATCGCCAAATACGGTCGTCAGCGCAGGAGCGATCACAGTGTCACGAGAGAAGACAACGGTCTCGCCGTTGATATTCCTGACCAGCTTCTGCTCCTTAGCCTTGGTCCAGTCGCCGGTCTTCTTAGCCTGAGCGACGATGGCAAGAGCATCCTGCTCAGTCATGCCGTCCTCGAGCTGCTTCTCGCTGAGCTCCAGCTGGCGACGTACGGTCTTGACCTGACCATTCTGGAGCCAATTGGTCAGCTCGTCAAATGAGGGGGTATGATGACCATTTCCTTGAGACGCTCGATGATGCGAAGCTCACGCTGAGTCTTCGTGTTCTTGAAGCGGATCGGTGTCTCTACCCTGGCGTAGCACACGTAGGCAAGAGCCAGCACTGCTGCGACAAGAAGGATCTTGAAGAGATTTTTCATAAGATGAAATATTGTGGTTGTTTTATGTCTAAAAGAAAACGCCCGAGAGGCCAGCACGTGGCACCTCACTGACAAAAGTAGCAAAGTTTATTGATATGACCCACATTGTAGCGCACAAATTTTCACCTGAGTCGCCTGATCTGTCCCCAAGTGGCTACCACTCTACCTATTATACGGCGACCCTTACGGGATGCCGAGCAAGTCTCTCTGATCTATCCGTGACCCGCAAGGGGTGGTGAGTATCTCCACATCTCTACCTATTATTATTGCTGTCCGGCAGAGTGTGTACTCTTGCTTGTGGTACCACAATGGGCTGAATTCGGAAATGAAGTCAGCCCTTTCTTGACCCCTCGCACAGACTCTTATGGGATAGCATCGAATCCTAATACCGATATTAGTGATCTCTAATACCGGTATTAGTCGCGCCTAATATCGGTAAAAGAAAAACCTCCGATGAGATAGACCGACCGGTGCCGCCGGAGCACCCGCTCACGCTGGAGATATACTGCAGCCGCCACTACCTGCCTCTCCCTGCAGAGTAGGGTGGTGGCTGTGGGAAGACGGTACAAAATAGTACCTTTGTTGTGGCTCGAGCCGGTATGGCTCGTGGACAACGTTTGGCAACAAGAATCATTAGGATAGTAAAGAAAGACATGAGTAAGCTCGTTGGTAACCTTATACCTCGCACCTTCTTCATCACCAAGGGGAGTGGGGAGTCTGACCTGGAGATGCATGCGGGATCTTATCATATGGCTCTGCACGATGCCGGGATCTGTGACTTCAATATCATGACCTACTCCTCCGTCATCCCCGCCACGGCGGTCCTCACCACGATGGATGAGATCGACCTGCCACCCTTTGGATCCGAGATGAAGACGATCATGGCTGTGTCTCATGGTACGCAGGACGAGTTTGTCTCCGCAGGCGTCGTCTACTCGTGGATGTACAGCGATGAGAATTTTGACAACAAGGTGGGCGGGCTCGTCTGTGAGGTGAGCGGTCGCTACCTGATCGAGGAGCTGGAGAGCCGTCTCACGCGTGTGATCACCGACCTGCACGACAAGACCTACTCGCAGTACTTCCTCGGTGAGCTCAATTTCGTCACTGAGGGCATCACCATCGAGAAGCGGTATGGCACGGCTCTCGCCGGGCTCTGCTTCATCGACTTTGAGCAGCCTGAGATCAAGGAGTCCAAGTAACTCTCCGCATACTTTCTTTTATCGATCAAGGCTGCCGGAGCTCACGAAGAAGGGGTGTCGCCGGCTTGATCTTTTTTTACACATACCTGATATGTCGTACTTTAGTCAACTGACACAGCGCCGCCGGAGCATACGTAAGTATAGCGCTGAGGAGATCGATCCCGATCTCCTGACTGACATCGTGGAGTGTGCCCTCCGGGCGCCTACGTCACGGAATAGACGCAGTGTACGGCTCATCATCGTGGATGACCCCGAGACGATCCGCGCACTGAGTGGCATAAGGGAGCACGGCTCCGCCTTCGTGGCCGGTGCCTCGGTGGTGATCGCTGTCTGTGCGGATACCACTGAGACGCGTCGCCCGCTTGCTGATACAGCGATAGCGGCCTCTTACCTACAGCTGGCTGCCACCTCCAATGACCTCGGTAGCTGCTGGTGCCACGTGGAGGATACTCCCGGGGCTGTCGATGAGACGGCTCAGGAGACTGTCCACAGGCTGCTGGATCTGCCGGAGTCTTACCTCTGCCACTGTCTCATCGCCCTCGGTGTCCCTGAGGATGCCGATCAGCTGGAGCCGGAGGAGCGCTCTCTGCCGTGGGAGCATGTCTTTGTCGGGCATTACTCGGCCGAGGCGTCGGAGGAATAACTACGGTGACGACCTCTCGAGACAGCCATACCTTTGCGATCATGGGGAGCGGCAATGTCGCCTCTCATCTCGCCCCCTCGCTCACTCGGGCAGGGTGGCGCTGCCGAGCGGTATGGAGCCGCTCCCCGGAGCATGCTGCGGAGCTGGCATCACTGGTGGGGGCGGAGAGCACCTCTGATAGGGATCTCTTTGCTCACCTGCTGCAGGGAGATCCCTCCGTGGAGCTGCTCCTCCTCTGTGTGAGTGATGATGGACTCGCAGAGGTGGCAGAGAGCCTCCCGCCCGATCTCACGGCGACGGTGGTCCACACCTCGGGAAGCACGCCCATGAGTGTGCTCTCCGGGCTGCGCTCGTATGGGGTCCTCTACCCGCTCCAGACGTTCTCCAAGTCGAGGGCGCTGGATATGGCTCGTGTCCCCCTTCTCCTGGAGTGGAGCGATGCTGAGGCTGAGGATCGCCTCAGGAACCTTACAGGTGCTCTCGGGAGCGATGATGTGCGTCACGTGACCTCAGGGGAGCGCGGTAAGCTCCACCTGGCGGCCTGCTTTGGCTGCAACTTTGTCAATCACCTGCTGGTGGTGGCGCAGGATCTCCTCCGGGGGACTCCACTATCGCTTAGCGATATGCGTCCACTCATCGAGGAGACGATCTCCAAGGCGCTGACGGCAGACGATCCGGCGGCACTGCAGACCGGCCCCGCAGTACGGCACGACACGTCCACACTGCAGAGGCATGAGGCTCTCCTGAGGAACGATCCGCACCTGACCACAATCTATCAACTGATGACCCAATCCATCCAAGAGAGAGCAGAGAAATCATGAGCAGATTTTCCCAAGACCTATCCGGCTACAAGGCTGTGGTCTTTGATATCGATGGGGTCCTCTCGGGGAGGACCGTGGCGATGAATGATCGGGGCGAGCTGATCCGCACGACCAATGTCCACGACGGCTATGCGATGAGACTGGCTGCTCGGGCGGGTATCGTCCTTGGCATCATCACCGGGGGACATGGCGATGAGATCCGAAACCGCTTTGAGCCCATAGGCGTGAAGTACATCTATGAGCGGTGCCACCGTAAGGCGGAGAAGCTGATGGAGCTCTGCCAGACCGCTCAGATAGAGCCGTCGGAGGTGATCTACTGCGGTGATGACCTGATCGACATACCCGTGGCACGTGAGGTGCTGGAGGAGATGCTGCGCGCTCGGGGAGAGTGGGGCATCGTCACGGACTTGCCCACCTTTTGACCCCCTCATTCCCTATGAGACACTTGATACTTGGGTCGGCCTCTCCGAGGCGCAGGGAGCTATTGGAGCGCTTGGGCATCAAGGACCCGGAGATCCGCCCCGCCAATATTGACGAGCCTCATCCGGAGGAGGTGGCTCCTCAGGATATGGCTCTCTTCCTTGCCCGACGAAAGTCCGATGCCCTTTGCGCCGGGCTGTCAGCGGGTGACCTCCTCCTTACGGCAGACACTGTCGTGCTGCTGGATGATGAGATACTGGATAAGCCGGTCTCAGAGGAGGATGCGCGTGACCACCTCCGTCGCCTCTCCGGTCGAGTGCTTACCGACGGCACTCAGACCATGGAGCGGAGTGTGGAGACGGAAGTCTCCTTTGCCCCGCTGACCGAGGAGATGATCACCTACTACATCAGTCATTGCCACGTGATGGATAAGGCGGGGGGCTACGGCATCCAAGACTGGATCGGACTCGCTGCTGTCGAGCGGATCAATGGATCGTATACTAATGTGATGGGACTGCCTACAGCTGAGGTCTATAGTGCACTGTCCCACTTCTTGTAACACACGTATGGGAAAAATCTACAATACTCTGACCGCCCTCTTTATGCTCCTCGCAGTGGGAGCTGTCGTCCTCTACTTCGCCATACCACAGGATAAGACATGGTTCTTCATCATCGGTGGTGTTGCTATCGTCCTTCGTCTCGGGCAGTACGTCTGGAAGCTGACCCATCCCGTGAAGCGCCGTAGGCACACCGACTTCTGAGACCTCTGCCTCGGAGGGACCCATAAGCAAAGACCTTTGCAAAATGGTCTTTCGTCGAAAAAGCACCGCTTTTTCGGCAGGGACTTTGCAGAATGCCCCAGATGCAAGGAGCTGAGAGTGAGGGCGAAGGGAGTGTGCTTACGCACATGACCAACGGGGAGGCAGTAGTACCGGGAGAAGGCGGGATTGAGCGCCACTAAGTACATACTCTTCACCTCGATGCCATACCCCACTCGGAGAATGTGTCGGTAGAGGTTTTGCTGCAGGCAGCCGATCACGTAGGGCGTGCTGTAGAGGTGCTCCAGACCATTGAGTCCGGGCGAGTGGGGGTTGTAGGTATTGGGTACAAAGTCGTAGCCATCCTCCTTGCCCATCCGGCGGCTCCGCTTCCAGTCAAAGAGGACGAAGTCGCCATTGTAGTCCTGAGCCAGCAGGTCAAGGGTCCCGGCGAGGTTGTAGTCCCGCTCAAAGATCTGCCACTCGGTGCGGAAGGGGGTTGGGCGGACCTCATCGAAGAACTGCTCGAAGGCTCTCATCTCGCTCTCGATCGAGAGGTGTTGCTTGCTATTGTCGTCCAGCGTGATGTCAAAGGAGTGCTCCACCGGCTGCTTGAGGAGGCTTCGCTCAATCTGCTCGTGCATAAAGGTCCCGAGGTGACGCGCCAGTAGCCCATTGTGCTCCCACAGATCCAGCTGCTCCTGGACTGTCGTCCCGAGAGTGCGAGACTTATACTCCGCCCAAGAGTGGACGTTGAAGGGTGGGAAAAAGGAAGAGATGAGATTGGTTACCGAGTGGAGCTTCTCCCCTGTGTCCGCATAGGTGTACTCGTGACTTGCAGGGTCAAAGAGTATTTTGTCATCCATTGGAGAGGCGTTCAGAGCGTTAAAGTCCGCAGGATAGTTTCTTTCGATCATAGTGTCTCGCTGAAATGGGTCTTGGGGTGAGTCGAAAAAGGCATCCGACCGAGTTACCCTCCGGGCAAATTTAAGACTATTGCCATTCACTGCCAAGCCATTTGACATTTTATCACTATTTGAGACTGTTGCACGAAGGCGATCTGCTGCGTTGCTTTCGGAATTCGGTCTCGGTCACGTACGTGAGTACGCTCCCTTCGGCCTCATCCTCAGCGCCTTGCATCTCATCCTTCGTGCAAAGTCTGGCACTTCGTGCAACAATCTCTATTTCGGTCAATCGAGGTACAGCGGTTAATTGGTAACTTTGTGATCTTGAGTTGGGAAATGATATGAGACAGAAATTGTATAGGCTATTGATGGCCTGCTTGGCGATGATGCCAATGGTGGAGGAGGTGTCGGCACAGACGGCGGACACGTCCTGTCGACCGGTGAGGGAGTGGCTGAAGAGTAAGCGGCAGAAGGCTAAGGAAGAGGCTGAGAAGCAGCCACAAGTGACGAAGAGTAAGGAGGAGCAGGCCTACGATGACTTAGTCAGTGAGGCGAGGGTGGACTCCGGGTTGGTCGTGACGATAGAGAAGGATGGGGACCTCTACTTCGAGGTGCCTGACAGTCTGCTGGGTCGTCCTCTCCTCTTCACCAGTCGCATCTCACGCACGTCAGACCCCACCGCAGCGGTGGCGGGACAGATGATGATCACTCCTTTCATTGCGCAATTAGAGGCGAAGGGGAAGGATGAGATCCTGATGAAAATGGTTCCCACGACCCACTATGTGGATGAGAAGGATCCGATCAAGGTATCTTTTGATCGCAATTTCTCTGCCCCTGTGGCGCGGGTCTTTGATGTGGAGGCGAAGACTGATCACTCGAGGGTGATCAATGTCACGTCGCTATTCCTCGATGGGGAGTCCCTCTTTGAGAGCGAGGATCCACTTTCGCCACCTCTCGGTGGCTCTGTGGGCGGAGGGTCGTACATTAGCGGGGTGCGCTCCTTTGAGCGGAATGTGGAGGTGAAGAGTGTCGCTGCGTATGGGCGTGGCAGGCACTTCACCACGATAGAGATCCATCGGTCGATGGTTCTGCTGCCTGATCGCCCGATGAGATCCCGCCGAGCAGACAGCAGGATCGGGTACTTCTCCTCCGGCAGGAGCCACTACTCCTCCGATAAGGATCGTATCGAGCGGTATGAGATCATCCACCGCTGGAGGCTGGAGCCATCGGATAGCGTCGCTTATGCTCGTGGTGAGGTGGTTGATCCGGTAGAGCCGATCACCTTCTACGTCGACACCGCTTTTCCACCCAAGTGGCGTCAGGCTATCCTGGACGGTATATGCGACTGGGAGAGCGCCTTTCGGACAGCAGGCTTCAGCAATGCCATCCGTGCCAGGATGTACCCTTCCAAGGAGGAGATGCCGGACTTTGATCCCGATGATCTGCGCTTCTCTTGCGTCAAGTATGCCACCTCCCATGTCGCCAATGCGATGGGCCCCTCCTATGTCGACCCGCGGAGTGGGGAGATCCTCTGCGCGGATGTGATCTGGTACCACAATATCACCTCTCTGCTCTACTACTGGCGGCTGGTCCAGACCGGTGCCGTAGATCCTCGGGTGCGTGCGGATAAGCTGCCGGACAGCCTGATGTGCGAGGCGATGAGGTATGTGGCGGCTCACGAGGTGGGGCATACGCTGGGGCTAGAGCATAATATGGGCGCCTCCTCGGCGTACACGGTGGAGCAGCTGAGGGATCCCGCTTTTACCCAAAAGTATGGCACCACACCATCGATCATGGACTATGCGCGCTTCAATTATGTCGCACAGCCCGGTGACTTGGAGCGGGGCGTACGTCTGGTGCCTCCGCTCCTTGGCCCCTATGACACCTACGCCATCGAGTGGGGCTATCGTCGCTATCCTCAGGAGCGTGAGGCAAAGGCTCTCGCTGCACTGATCAAGAGCCATGCCGGGGACCGAAAGTATATGTACGGTCCGCAGCAGGATATGACTGTCGACCCCACAGCTCAGACGGAGGATCTCTCCGGTGATCAGATCGCTGCCAATACACTTGGGGTGAAGAACCTGAGATACATCACTCAGCACTTCGAGGAGTGGCTCGGGGAGCCCGGCAAGTCCTCTGAGGACCTTAGGGCGGTCTATGATGCGATCCTTGAGCAGATGCTTCGCTACCTCCGTCACGTCACGCCTATTGTGGGTGGGCGGGTCTACTACGATGAGCGTCAAGGGGAGGGGCGGATGCCGCTTACCTATCTGCCTAAAGAACGTCAGCAGGAAGCGCTGCGGTGGACTTTCGCTCAGCTGCGAGGGATGAGGGAGTGGCTCTTCACGCCCTACCTGGCGCAGCGCTTCGATCGCTCCAATAGCTATAACCCCTATAAGAGTGAGCCCTTCTTCTACTCCCTTGTCCTCAGTGACCTCACCATAGGCTATCGGCTGAAGGGGATCATTGATGGCAGTGAGGCTCCCAAGGGCGGCTCCGACTATACCATCGAGGCGTACCTCAGTGACTACGTGGATGAATTGCTCTGCGAGGGGGCCGGAGGTCGTGCGCTGAGTCGCTCGGAGCAGAGTCTCCAGCGCACAGCGATAGAGATGCTGACCGGCTACGTCGAGTCCTCGGATCACTTCGGTGGAGATCATCTCGCCGCTGCAGAGCGCTCGTGGGCAGACTCCCTCCCGTGCGAGACCTCTGCTGCCCGGTATAATTCGATGACCCCATTTGTCAAGAGTGAGGAGGTTGCTCCCTATATCCGTGTCGCCCTCGCCCGGATCCGCTCCGCATATCGACTCCGTGCCTCTCAGACAACGGACGCGACCACCAGAGCCTACTACGCCGGCTGGGAGGTGGCGCTCTCTCGACTTCTCGACAAGAAATAGCCGTATGAAGGAGGATAAGGTCAGGGGTCACTTGGCAATGCTGGTGGCGACCATAGCCTTTGGGCTCAATGGTCCATTCTCCAATGCCCTCCTCATCGACGGCACTCTGTCACCTTGGCTCCATATGGCGTGCCGCTTCGGGGCGGCGTGCATCCTCTTTTGGCTCGCCTCTCTCGTGGTGCCTACGGGGCGTCGAGTGGAGGCTCGGGACGCTTGGCTCCTCATCGGGGCGTCTCTCACGGGCGTGCTGGGTAACCAGGGACTCTTCGCCTTTGCCATCTCCATGACCACCCCGCTGCGACAGTCGCTGATGACGACGATGGGGCCGATCTTCACCATGCTGCTGGCTGCACTCTTCCTCAAGGAGCCGGTGACCTGGAAGAAGGTCCTCGGTGTCCTTGTCGGGCTGAGTGGGGTGCTGCTCCTGATGCTCACCAAGGGCGGTGATGCCGGCAGCGGTACTCGTGCGATCGTGGGGCAGTTGATCGCTCTGCTCGCCACCTTTAGCTACACCCTTTACCTGACTGTTTTCAAGCGGCTGATCGATAAGTACTCTCCGCTGGAGCTGATGAAGTGGCTCTTCCTCATCTCCTTCCTGATCGTGCTGCCCTTCAGCATCGGTCCCGCTATGGAGATGCCATGGCGGGAGATGGATGGGACCTTCTATTTCCACCTCGGCTTTGTCGTCCTCGCCGCCACAGTGCTTGCTTACCTGATGGTCCCATATGCGCAGAGGCGTCTCCGCCCGACGGTGATTGCGGTCTATAACTATGGCAACCCTGTCATCGCCACGACAGCCGGATTGATGATGGGGCTTGAGACCTTCACAGTCGCCAAGATGGTTGCCGGTGTGCTGGTTATCCTCGGCGTCGTCATCGTGACGCAGAGCAAGTCCCGCCAGGATCTTAAGCGGAGACGGTAGCTCGTCCTGCCGGGGGCTGTGGGTAAAATGGGTACATTTGGAGAAATGAAATGTGTGTGAGGAACGATATGACAAGGACTGAGGAATTGGTGGCAAAGCAGAGGGAGTACTTCCGGTCGGGGGTGACCCTCCCCTGTCGCTTTCGCTGTGAGATGCTGGACCGCCTGTATCATGCGATACGGATGAGTGAGTCGGAGATTGAGGGTGCGCTGCAGGCTGATCTGGGGAAGAATTGCTTCGAAGCCTATATGACGGAGGTCGGCTTTGCCCTGAGCGAGATCAGCTATCTGAGGCGACATCTACCCCGGATGATGCGTCCGCGGAGGGTCTGCACCGACCTCTCCAATCTCCCCGGACGGAGTAGGATCGTCCCGGAGCCGTACGGCAATGTACTGGTGATGAGTCCGTGGAATTACCCCTTCCAGCTGAGTATCTCGCCCCTCGCCGGCGCTATCGCTGCGGGGAATACGGTGGTGCTCAAGCCCTCCAATTACTCCATAAATACCTCCCGGCTACTCAGCCGACTCATCCGAGAGACATTCCCTCCTGAGTATATCACTGTGGTGGAGGGCGATCGGTATGTCAATCAGGACCTGCTGGATGCCCACTTTGACTACATCTTCTTCACCGGTTCGACCCGTGTGGGGCGGGTGGTGATGGAGAAGGCGGCGGCTCACCTGACGCCCATCTCGCTGGAGCTGGGAGGAAAGAGCCCCTGCATCATCGACCCGACGGCTAAGCTGGACCTTGCGGCTCGGCGCATTGCCTGGGGGAAGTGCCTCAATAGCGGCCAGACCTGTGTCGCTCCGGACTATGCGCTGGTCCATCGGTCGGTCGTGGAGCCCTTCATCAGCGCCTTGAAGCGCGCCTTTGTCATGCAGGTGGGCGAGCATGCGGAGCTTAATCCGGACTATCCGCGGATCATCAATCGGAAGAAATTTGACCGGCTCCGCGATATGATCGCTGCATCTGATGTCCTCTGGGGTGGGACAGTGTCGGAGGAGACGCTCCGGATCGCCCCCTGCATCGTGCGGGGGGACTGGGGCTCTGCTGCCATGGAGGAGGAGATCTTTGGCCCTATCTTCCCCATACTGATCTACGATAGTCTCGAAGAGGTGATCCGTGAGGTGACCGATCGTCCCCGTCCTCTGGCACTCTACCTCTTTACCGAGGATCGGAGGGTGGAGCGAGAGGTGATTGCGCGCATTCCCTTCGGTGGGGGCTGCGTCAATGACACGATTATGCACCTCACCTCGTCTCAGATGCCCTTCGGGGGCGTGGGCGAGAGCGGCATGGGTGGCTACCATGGGCGCTTCTCCTTCGAGACCTTCTCTCACCGGAAGAGCATCCTCCACAAGGCTACCTGGCTGGATCTACCGGTCCGCTATGGTCGAAATATCAAGCGAGATCTGCGGCTGGTGCGGCTGATGTTGCGGTAGTCTGACTTTTTGTCAGACCACTATTTTGGGTACCTTTGGACTTGACAAAGTGTGACCCTATATGAATAACAGCATACCCAAGGAGGAGATCCGCCGTGCTAAGCAGCGGCAGCAGATCGTCGGTGACTGTCCGGCGCTCAATCGTGCTGTCGAGGTGGCTCTCCTCATTGCTCCGACCGATGTCAGCGTCCTCGTGGGCGGGGAGAGCGGTGTCGGTAAGGAGGCGTTCCCCAAGATCATCCACCAGAATAGTCTCCGCAAGCACGGACCCTATGTGGCGGTCAATTGTGGAGCGATCCCTGAGGGGACGATAGACTCCGAGCTCTTTGGGCACAAGAAAGGCTCCTTTACCGATGCGGTGACGGAGCGCCAGGGCTACTTCGAGGTGGCCGATGGGGGGACGATTTTCCTCGACGAGGTGGGCGAGTTGCCTATGGCGACACAGGCGCGACTCTTGCGGGTGCTGGAGAGTGGCGAATTTATGAAGGTAGGCTCGTCCGACGTCCAGCGCACCGATATCCGCGTCGTGGCAGCGACGAATGTCAATCTCCAGGAGGCGGTGAAGCGGGGCGACTTCCGGCAGGACCTGCTCTATCGACTCAATACCGTCACGATCGACCTGCCGCCCCTCCGGGATCGGGGTCGAGATGTGATCCTGCTCTTCAAGAAATTTGCTGCCGACTTTGCCGATAAGTACCATATGCCTCCGATCCGTCTCGATGAGGAGGCGGAGCAGCTCCTCCAGAGCTACGACTGGCCGGGGAATATCCGCCAGCTGCGCAACGTGGTGGAGCGTCTCAGCGTGATCGCACCGGATCGGATGATCAGCCGCGAGGTGCTACAGGACAATCTCCCCCGAAATGCCGAGGTGCGCCATCCTGCGCTGGTCTCCCCGACGCTCGGCTATGAGTCGATGATGGATGAGCCGGTCGGGAGCAGTGCCGGGATGGGGGCCATTATGTCAATGCTTCGGGACGTGAAGGGGAGTGTCGGAGAACTGACGCAGCTCTTCTACCGCTTCCTCCAGACACAGGTTCGTCGCGAGCCGGTCGGTAGCCTGATGATGCCCGACCGGTCTGCGGAGGTGCCGGTGCAGGACCTGGTGCATCCCTCTGCTCCCTCTTCGCCCTCTCCTCATGAGGTGCGGGGTGGTGACCTGCAGGCAGACTTTGAGGAGTTGACCAGCACAGAGGGCAAGATGCTCACCCTCGAGGAGATGAGCCAGAGGTACATCGACTTTGTCCTCGAGAAGAATAAGGGCTCTCGCAAGCAGACAGCAGAGGATCTCGACATCTCGGAGCGCACGCTCTATCGTAAGCTCAATAAGCAGTGATGAAAAAGTCTATCCTCATATCCATCCTCCTCATGCTCCTCCTTGCGGGCTGCTCTGTCAAGTACTCGCTCAATGGTGCCAGCATTGACTACACGAAGATCAAGACGGTCTCCATCACAGACTTCCAGAACCTCGCCCCTACTGTCTATCCACCCCTGGCGCAGCGATTCACGGAGGACCTCAAGGACCGCTTCCAGAGACAGACGCGCCTGCGTGACATACCGACCAATGGCGATCTGAGCATCGAGGGAGAGATCGTCGGCTACGACCTCTCGGCGGAGGCGGTCCAGGAGAATGCCTTTGCCGCCAAGACTCGACTCACCCTCCGGATCAATGTCCGCTTTACGAATAAGGTGAATGAGGAGGAGAATTTTGAGCGAGAGTTTACCTCCTTTGGCACCTTCGACAGCTCGCAGATGTTTGTCGACGTGCAGGATCAGCTCTGTGAGGAGCTGACCAAGGATATCATCAATCAGATCTTCAATGCTACCGTGGAGAATTGGTAGCCCCTATGGATAAAGCCCGACTATGACCTACGACGATCTCTCCCGTGCCCTTGCCGACCCGATGACGCTGACGGCGTACCACCTCGATGATCTCCTCGAGCTGAGCCGGCAGTACCCCTACTGCGAGGCGCTCCACCGGCTGCTCCTCATCGACCTCTATCGTAGCGAGGATGTGCGCTTCCCCGCTGAGCTGAAGCTCCGGCTGATGTACCTGCACGACCCTTTTTCCCTCCTCTTGGCACTGGATGCCACCTCTGGAGGACCGCAGTCCCACTCCTACGACCTGATCGACCGCTTTGTCCGGAGTTATCGGCCCGAGGAGTCTACAGTCTCTGAAGAGACGCCGGCTGCGACCCCCTCAGCCAAGTCACCGACTAAGACCGGTCGGACGAAGCGGGAGACAGAGGCTCAGATCGTCCAGGACTTCCTCGATGAGGGACCCGAGGCGGAGAAGATCCGCATCCGCCCCGACAGCAAGGAGGATGATGTGGCCCTCCCTCCCGAGGACGAGGACAATGGCCCACTGCCCGGTGAGGAGCTCTTTACGGAGAAGCTGGCCATGATGTACGCCTCACAGGAGCGGTACGCCGAGGCGATGACGATCCTTAAGACCTTGAATTTGAAATATCCGGAAAAAAGTGGTTACTTTGCCGAGCGAATTGGTCAGCTCGAGCAACGTCGCAAGGGGCTCGTG
>QWCB01003975.1_pt1 | contig 13639 bp, 11 predicted proteins | sample 1972511 | NCBI WGS metagenome assembly QWCB01 (sample SAMN09866719, study PRJNA288562) | Human gut metagenome isolate term5_stool, whole genome shotgun sequencing... | isolation source: gut | host: Homo sapiens | place: USA: California
AACGAAAGAGCCCCTGCGGCGGAAATGAGGAGAAAATGGATTACAAGAAAGCTGGAGTAGACATCGAAGCAGGCTACAAGTCTGTAGAACTGATGAAGAAGTACGTGAAGGAGACCATGCGTCCCGAAGTAATGGGCGGCATCGGTGGTTTCTCCGGAGCATTTTCCTTAAGTGCCATTAAAGATATGGAGGATCCCGTGCTCCTGTCCGGAACCGATGGTGTAGGCACCAAGCTGAAGCTGGCATTTTTAATGGACAAGCATGATACCATCGGAATCGACTGTGTAGCCATGTGTGTGAACGATGTGGCATGTGCAGGCGGTGAACCTTTATTTTTCCTGGATTATATCGCATGCGGACGCAATATTCCCGAGAAGATCGCTACCATCGTAAAGGGCGTGGCAGAGGGCTGTAAGCAGTCTGACGCAGCACTGGTAGGCGGTGAGACCGCAGAGCATCCCGGACTGATGCCTGAGGATGAGTACGATCTGGCCGGATTTGCAGTAGGTGTGGTAGAGCGTAAGGATCTGATCACCGGCGAGAACATCAAGCCCGGTGATGTACTGGTGGGAATCGCTTCCTCCGGTGTACATTCCAACGGTTTCTCCCTGGTGAGAAAGGTATTCGATATGACCAAAGAGAGCCTGGATACCTATTATGACGAACTGGGCAAGACTCTGGGTGAAGCACTGCTTGCTCCCACCAGAATCTATGTGAAGGCTATGAAGTCTGTGAAGAACGCAGGCGTTAAGGTAAAGGGCTGCAGCCATATTACCGGCGGCGGTTTCTATGAGAATATTCCCAGAATGCTTCCTGACGGCATCCGCGCAGTTGTGAAGAAGGACAGCTACGAAGTACCCGCTATTTTCCGTCTGATGCAGAAAAAGGGCAACATTGCTGACGAGATGATGTACAACACCTACAACATGGGTCTTGGCATGGTGCTGGCACTGGATCCCGCAGATGTGGACAAGACTCTGGAAGCGCTGAAAGCAGCAGGGGAGACCGCTTACGTGGTAGGTACCTGCGAAGCCGGTGAAAAGGGTGTGACCATATGTTAAGAGTAGTCGTACTGGTATCCGGCGGCGGAACGAATCTGCAGGCGATCATTGATGCTATCGCAGCGGGCAAGGTCACCAATGCACAGATCGTCGGTGTCATCAGCAACAACAAGACGGTGAAGAGCCTGGAGAGAGCACGTAATGCAGGAATTCCTGCGGTATGTGTGTCTACGAAGGATTATGAGAGCAGAGAAGTATTTAACGATGCGTTGCTTGCAAAGGTGAAGGAATTTACCCCGGATCTGATCGTGCTGGCAGGCTTCCTGGTGAAGATCCCGGAGGCTATGGTGCATGAATACAGTAATCGTATCATCAATATTCATCCGTCTCTGATCCCCTCTTTCTGTGGTGTGGGATACTATGGACTTCATGTGCATGAAAAGGCACTGGAGCGCGGTGTGAAGGTCACCGGAGCCACCGTGCATTTTGTGAATGAAGGCATGGATGAAGGCCCTATCATTGCACAGAAAGCAGTGGCAGTGGAAGATGATGATACCCCGGAAAGCTTACAGAGACGTGTCATGGAACAGGCTGAGTGGCTGCTTCTGCCTCAGGCGGTGGATGACATTGCCAACGGACGGATCTGCGTCGTAGACGGCAAAGTAAAGCATAACAAATGAGTAACTATTCAGAGCCAATGGGCGAAGTAATCACCATGAGCAAATAGCATACAAACATGTTATTCAGGAAAGCCTCGCAGAGGCGGTTTTGCGAATGGGGGGTGAATAGTTACGGAATAAGGAGAAACATAATATGGGTATGAAAGTATTGATCGTAGGTGGCGGTGGCAGAGAGCATGCCATTGCAACCTGTGTTGCAAAGAGTCCTAAGGTAGAGAAGATCTATTGTGCTCCGGGCAATGCCGGAATCGGTCAGATCGCAGAATGTGTTCCCATCGGAGCCATGGAATTTGACAAGATCGTTGCTTTTGCGAAGGAACAGGCCGTTGACCTGACCATCGTAGGTATGGACGATCCTCTGGTAGGCGGACTGGTAGATGCACTGGAGGCAGAGGGCCTGCGTGCTTTCGGACCCCGTAAAAATGCAGCAATCCTGGAGGGCAGCAAGGCTTTTTCCAAGGATCTTATGAAAAAATATAATATTCCTACCGCAGCCTATGAGAATTTCGATAATGCGGAGGATGCCATCAAATATCTGAAGGAGCAGGCAAATTTCCCTACCGTGCTGAAGGCAGATGGCCTGGCACTGGGAAAAGGCGTACTGATCTGCAATACGTTGGAGGAAGCTCTGGCAGGCGTGGATGAGATCATGCTGGACAAGAAATTCGGTGCGGCTGGTAATCGTATGGTCATCGAAGAGTTTATGACCGGAAGAGAAGTCAGTGTACTTTCCTTTGTAGATGGCAAGACCATCCGGATCATGACTTCTGCACAGGATCACAAGAGAGCGAAGGACGGCGATCAGGGACTGAATACCGGCGGTATGGGAACCTTTTCTCCCAGCCCGTTCTATACCGAAGAAGTGGATGCATTCTGCAAGAAATATATTTACCAGGCTACGGTGGATGCCATGGCAGCGGAAGGCAGACCTTTCAAAGGCGTTATTTTCTTCGGACTGATGCTGACACCGAACGGCCCCAAAGTACTGGAGTACAATGCAAGATTCGGTGACCCGGAGGCACAGGTGGTACTGCCCCGCATGAAGAACGATATTATCGAGGTCATGGAGGCTTGTGTGGACGGTACTCTGGATCAGATCGATCTGCAGTTTGAAGACAATGCTGCAGTCTGTGTGGTTCTGGCCAGTGATGGCTATCCGGTATCCTATGAGAAGGGTTATGTGATAAACGGACTGGAGAAGTTCAACGGAAAAGACGGCTATTATTGTTTCCATGCGGGAACGAAGCTCACAGACAAGGGAATCGTGACAAACGGCGGACGTGTTCTGGGAGTGACAGCCAAGGGAGCTACCCTGAAGGAGGCCCGTGCCAATGCCTATGCGGCAACGGAATGGATCACCTTCGAGAACAAATACATGCGTCATGACATTGGCAAGGCAATCGATGAAGCGTAAGACATGTCAGGATACAGAAGGAGTTGCAGATGAAAAAGACAGTACAGAGAACAAGTAAATTCAAGGCTTTCTGGGGAATGTTTGCATTGGTGCTTGTGCTGGGAGCAGGACTTTTTGCCGAGAATCTGGCGTTTGTCAGCCATGCGGAAAGCGCAGCCAAGGTAACAGCATCCAGTGCAAAGATCCGTAAGAGCGCGGATTCTTCCAGTGAAGTCATCGGCAGTGCGGCAAAGGATAAGACCATTTCCATCAAGAGCCAGACCAAGGGAGCGGATGGCTATACCTGGTATGAGGTATATGTGGATGCGAATACGCTGGGATATATTCGTTCCGATCTGGTAAGCATTACCGACGGATCTACCCCGCCGTCTTCTTCAACTACGACCACCACGACAACTACAACGACGACTACCGCAGCAACACCGGCTCCGGCAGTGAATGAAACACCGGTGGATGTCACAGCGGTGGAGCCTGTAAGTGCTACCGTGACGGGCGGACAGTCGGTGCGTGTGCGCAGCAATGCATCTACCACGAGCCAGATCGTAACCACAGCAGAGAACGGAATGGCTCTGACCGTCACCGGACAGGCTACCGGTACGGACGGCAATACCTGGTATCAGGTGAATTTCATCGCCAACAATACCGAAGTGACCGGATTTATCCGTTCCGATTATGTGGCGTTATCCGGAGAACTGCAGGCACCTTCCACAGAGCAGCCTGCGGAAGAACAGCCTTCGGAAGAACAGCCCGCCGAAGATACACAGACCACTTCCAAGGACTGGGATACCCAGTTGCAGGGAGATGCATGGTATCTGTTAGATATGGTAGGACAGAAACAATACAAGATCGATGATCTGTTCAGCTCTATTGACCAGATTACTGAGATCAATGCGCAGTTTGAGACCAATCAGAAGAAGATCACCAGTCAGAAGGTCGTGATCATTATTCTTGTCATTCTTCTGGTGGCAGCGGCGGCAGCAGTCACTCTGCTGATCTTCAAGATCAAGGATATGACGGATGCGGCTGATTTCTCTGATGCGGAGGAAGCAGCACTTCGCAGAAGAAGAGTGGACAGACCCCAGACCGGCAGAGGTCAGGGTGGAAGACCGGCACCTCAGGGCGGCAGAACCCAGGGTGGCCAGAAAGTGATGCATGAAGTGGGAGCAGAGAGACGTCCCGCAGGAAAGCCCGCCGGACAGGGCGGCAGACCGGTGCAGGGACAGAGACCGGCAGGCCAGCAGGCAAGACCCGCGACACAGGGAGCCAGACCTACGGCACCCCAGGCCGGAAGACCGGCACCGCAGGGAACCAGACCTGCAGCACCCCAGACCGGAAGACCCGCACCGCAGGGAACCAGACCTGCAGCACCCCAGACCGGAAGACCCGCACCGCAGGGAACCAGACCTGCAGCACCCCAGACCGGAAGATCCGCACCGCAAGTAGACAGACCGGTAAAACCGGCACAGAATAACGGTAATCCGCAGGATCCCGGCTGGAAGTCCAAGAACTTCATGTCCGATGATGACGAGTTCGAATTCGAATTCCTGAACTGGGACGGCGACGAAGAACAATAGGAATAAAAAGACCGGAAACGGCATCTTACGAGAGTGGGATGCCGCTTTCTTTTTAAAATTTTGATAAACTTTCCCGGTCTGCAGTTGACAGCACCGCCCTCACTGTTATAATAGACGTATAACAATCGGTGACAGTGGGAAGGGAGTGATTTTGATGATAATAGAGATAGATTTCAACAGTAATGAAGCGCTCTATATGCAACTGCGCAATCAGATCATCATGGGAATTGCCACGTCACAGTTTCATGAGGGAGATTCCCTGCCGAGTGTACGGCAGCTGGCGGATACCATCGGGATCAATATGCATACTGTAAATAAGGCCTATACGGTTCTGAAGCAGGAGGGCTATGTCAAGGTCGACAGGCGAAAGGGAGCCGTGATCGCTCTGGATGTGGACCGTATGCGTGCGGTGGATGAATTGCGGAAGGAACTGCAGGTAATACTTGCTAAGAGCAGCTGCAAAAATATTTCCAGGCAGGAAGTACATGAATTGATTGATGAAATTTATGAAGAATATGGAGGACTGAATTGATGCAGTCACAGTTTACGGATAAAGCGCAGAATGCGCTTGCCCAGGCCGGCAGATGTGCCAGAGGCCTGAAACAGGGCTATATCGGGACCGAACACATTCTGGTGGGACTCCTAAAGGAAGATACCGGTGTAGCCGCAAAAGTGTTGGCGGATAACGGAGTAGAAGTGGATCAGGTCATGGAAATGATCCGGGATCTGATCGCCTTTGAAAACGGTGTGGCCGTGAAGGACAAAGAGGGATATTCTCCCAGAGCTGCCCGGATTCTGGAAGAGGCACACCGCCAGGCTGCCCGTTTCGGACAGAAGCAGACCGGCACGGAGCATCTGCTTCTTGCACTGATCAAAGAGGGCGAGAATGTTGCCGTGCGTCTGCTGAACACGTTGGGAGCCAATGTGCAGAAGATCTATGTAGATACCCTGATCGCCATCGGACAGGACGGCAATCTGTACAAGGAAGATCTGGGGAAAAAGGGAGACCGCAAGGCGAAGCAGTCTACACTGGAACAATACAGCAGAGACCTGACGGCTCTGGCCAGAGAAGGAAAATTGGATCCTGTGGTAGGCAGAGAAGAAGAGATCCGCAGAGTAGTGCAGATCTTAAGTCGCCGCACGAAGAACAATCCCTGTCTCGTCGGAGAACCCGGTGTAGGTAAGACCGCCGTGGTAGAAGGTCTGGCAGCCCGCATTGTGGCAGGAGACGTACCTTTTACCGTGCAGAATAAGAGAGTACTGACACTAGATTTGTCGGGAATGGTGGCAGGAAGTAAGTACCGTGGCGAGTTCGAGGAACGTATCAAGAAGGTATTGAAGGAAGTGACGGAGGACGGGAATATTATTTTATTCCTGGATGAACTTCATACGATCATTGGTGCCGGAGGTGCGGAAGGCGCCATTGACGCTTCCAATATCATGAAGCCTTCCCTGGCCCGTGGAGAGATCCAGCTGATTGGTGCCACCACCATTGCGGAATACCGCAAGTATATTGAGAAGGATGCGGCTCTGGAGCGCAGATTCCAGCCGGTGACTGTGGAAGAACCTACAGAGGAAGAGGCGGTCCGTATTCTGGAGGGCATCAAAGGAAAATATGAGGATCATCACCATGTGCAGATCACCCCGGAGGCCATTGAGGCTGCTGTCAGATTGTCCAGCCGTTATATCAATGACAGAAATCTGCCGGATAAGGCCATCGATCTGATCGATGAAGCTTCGGCAAGCGCAAGACTGAGTGCATTGGATGCCCCGGATAAAGCGAAGGAGATCGCTGACCGTATCCACGAGATGGATCAGGAGATGGAGAGAGCTATCCGCATGGAAGCATTTGACCAGATGGCAGAGATCAAGAAGCAGCAGGATGCGCTGGTGAAAAAATATGACCGCCTGATGAAAAAGCGGGAGAAACAGGAAGCGGGCAATGTTATCAGTATCGGTGAGAATGAAATCGCCGAGGTCGTTGCCCAGTGGACCAAGATCCCCGTACAGAAGCTGGCGGAAAAAGAGAGCGAACGACTGTTAAAACTGGAGAAGACGCTGCATAAGCGTGTCATCGGCCAGGAGGAAGCAGTGACTGCAGTGGCCAGGGCCATGCGCAGAGGCCGTGTGGGTCTGAAGGATCCCAACCGTCCCATCGGCTCCTTCCTGTTCTTAGGTCCTACCGGTGTTGGTAAGACGGAACTGTCCAAGGCATTGGCAGAAGCCATGTTCGGCTCTGAAGATGCCATGATCCGTGTTGATATGTCCGAATACATGGAAGGCCATTCGGTCTCCAAGATGATCGGATCACCGCCCGGATATGTAGGCTTTGAAGAAGGCGGACAGCTGAGCGAGAAGGTTCGCCGTAATCCCTACTCTGTTGTTCTGTTTGACGAGATCGAGAAAGCGCATCCGGATGTATTTAATGTACTTTTGCAGGTACTGGATGACGGTCATATCACGGACTCCAAGGGACGCAAGGTCAGCTTCAAGAACACTGTGCTGATCATGACTTCCAATGCGGGTGCACAGCGTATCGTGGATCCCAAGAATCTGGGCTTTGCCACAGAGAAGAGCGAGACAAAGGATTACGAGAAGATGAAATCCAATGTCATGGAAGAAGTAAAGCGCAGCTTCAAGCCGGAATTTATCAACCGTATTGATGATATTATCGTGTTCCACCAGCTGAACAATGAGAACATGAAGGAGATCGTGAATCTTCTGGCATCCAATCTGTACAAGAGATGTGAGGATCAGCTGGGGATCCATCTGACCATCACAGCAGCGCTGAAGGAGCATCTGGTATCCAAATATGCGGATAACAAGATGGGAGCAAGACCCTTGAAGCGTGCGATCCAGTCCGTGGTAGAGGATGCTCTGGCAGAGGAGATCCTGCAGAAAAAGGTGGTACCGGGAGATAAGGTATCTGCCGGATTCAAGGATGGAAAAGTTGTATTTACCGTGAAAAATTAAGTATTTGTAACTATTCAGTCACTCAATTTGCAAAATCGCTCTTGCAGAGCGTTCCTTTTGCTCATTGAGGTTACTTCGTCCTATAAATTACGTCAAAGGTTCTTACGAATGCAAGCATTCGACGTACCTATGACACAATTTACATGACTCTGAATAGTTACAAAATAAATAAAACTTTTTGTAGAAAAACAGGGTGAGATATATTATACTGTAACTATTCAAACCCCATTCGCAAAGAACGAAAGAGAAAGATGTATTGCGGATGCAGTTACTTTCAGGAGGACAGACAGATGGCAGTAGTGGAAGAAATACTTCGCAGTGAAGCAGACGGATCTATCAGTTTTGGTAATCACAAGCTGGCCAAGAAGGCAAAAGTGGAAGATTATGAGCATGCAGGAGATCTGCTGAAGGTTAAGACCTACAATGAGATGACAAAGCTGGAAAAGAACGGCATGTTTTTATATGAATCTGTTCCCGGAACCAGTGTACTGGAGTTCAAGGAAGCTGACAACAGTGTGGAGTTTATCGTAGAAGGTGACGAGGATTCCCAGATCACTGTAGGACTGAAGGACGATACCGAGTACGAAGTATTTATCGACGGTAAGAACGTAGGAACCATGAAAACCGGACTTGGCGGCAAACTGAGCCTGAGCGTAGAACTGGAAGCAGCAGGTGAAGTATCTGTTAAGATCGTAGAGGCGTAAGGACGCACTGCAAAGGAGTCCAGGCACGGAGGATATTGTAGTACTTCGTGACTGGGCTTTTTTTAAATATTCAGAGTTTCCGGAGGCGGTTTTGCGGGGGCTGAATAGGTATTACAATGATTGAGGAGAGAGCATGGCAAAAGGAAAGATGGCCACTGTATTTTTCTGTCAGAACTGTGGCTATGAATCCACGAAATGGCTGGGACAATGTCCCGGCTGCAGAGAGTGGAATACTTTCGTGGAAGAGACGATAGATAAAACGGAATTGAAAAATACCGGAAACGGTGCAAAGAGAGACAGGAGAGAGGCTTCGGAGCCCTGTGTGCTGTCGGAGATCGCTATCCGGGAGGAAAATAAGACTCTCACCGGAATTAAGGAACTGGACCGGGTGCTGGGAGGCGGCATTGTGCAGGGATCTCTGACGCTGGTAGGCGGAGACCCCGGTATCGGTAAATCCACACTGTTATTGCAGGTCTGCCATAACTTATCCACGGCGGGACATAAAGTATTGTATATTTCCGGTGAGGAATCCAAGGTACAGATCAAGATGCGGGCGGACCGTCTGGGGGCTTTTTCGGAGCATATGCTGCTACTGTGTGAGACGAATCTGGATATCATCAGTGAAGTGATCCGCAAGAGCAAGCCGGAGGTCGTGATCATCGACTCCATACAGACCATGTACAACGAGAACGTGTCGGCGGCGCCGGGAAGCGTGTCTCAGGTGCGGGAATCCACCGGTATTTTGCTGCAGCTAGCAAAGGGACTGGGAATCTCAATCTTCATTGTAGGCCATGTGACCAAGGAAGGTACGGTGGCAGGTCCCAGAGTGCTGGAACATATGGTGGATACTGTTCTTTATTTTGAAGGGGACAGACATGCGTCCTACCGTATTCTGCGGGGGGTGAAGAACCGTTTTGGATCTACGAACGAGATCGGTGTTTTCGAGATGCGGGAAACGGGACTGGCAGAGGTCAAGAATCCTTCGGAATATATGCTGAACGGACGGCCGGAGAATGCCAGCGGCTCTGTGGTGGCGTGTACCATGGAGGGCACCAGACCGCTTCTGATCGAATTGCAGGCACTGGTGTGCCACAGTAATTTCGGCATCCCCAGAAGACAGACCACCGGTACGGATTTCAACCGTGTGAACCTGCTGATGGCGGTATTGGAGAAGAGATCGGGAGTGCAGCTGTCCTCCTGCGATGCCTACGTGAATATTACGGGAGGTATCAAGATCCAGGAGCCGGCCATTGATCTGGGAATCGTGCTGGCGATTCTGTCCAGCTTCCGGAATAAGGCATTGAATCCGAAAATGGTAGCTTTCGGAGAAGTGGGATTAAGTGGCGAAGTCCGCGCGGTCAGCATGGCAAAACAGCGTGTGGCGGAGGCGGAGAAACTGGGCTTCGAGGAATGCGTGGTGCCCTACGTGTCACTGGAAGAGTGCAAAAAAGGAAGCAAAATCCGTGTCATCGGCGTCAGCTCCGTGCAGGATGCCATGGACCGATTGTTCTAAAGAAGCTTTTTAGCATTTCATTATGAGGAGGACAAAGATATGGCCGTAAGAATAGGAATTGATATCGGCAGCAGTACCACCAAGATCGTAGCTTTTGAAGGAGAACATATGCTTCCGCCCATGGCAGTCAAGGCAGACAGCCAGGTGGCATCCCTCTACGGTGCTTTCGGAAGATATCTGTATGAGAATAATCTGCAGCTTTTAGATGTGGAAGGTGTCTATATCACCGGCGTGGGAAGCAAATATGTGGAGAAAGCGGTATACGATCGTCCGACCTATAAGGTAGATGAATTCGTTGCCACAGGAACCGGAGGCTATTATCTGACGGATAAAAAGGAAGTTATCGTTATCAGTATGGGAACCGGAAGCTTTTTCGTCAAGGTGACGGAGAATGAGATGAAGCATTTAGGTGGTGTCGGCCTCGGTGGCGGAACCATCTGCGGACTGTCCTCGATCATACTGAATACCGGGGATATCCATGAGATCGTCCCTCTGTCCCGGAAAGGTGATGTGGCAAAGATCGACCTGAGGATCGGCGATCTGGCCAAGGAAAAGCTCCCCGGCCTGAACCTGGACGTGACTGCGTCCAACTTCGGCAAAGCGGATGCCCAGTCCAAGCCCGAGGACATCGCGGCTGGTATCGTCCATATGGTCATCGAGAACATCTGCCAGGCCGGAATCCTGGCCTCCCGGAACACCGGCATCAAGGATTATATCCTCATCGGTGGCCTGACCAAATTCTTCGAGTGCCGCCAGATCATCGAAGACTTCAAGAGCCTGTGGGATGTGAAGGTCACTATTCCGGAGTACTCCGATTATGCTACCGCTATTGGGGCGGTGATTGCGCCGGATGCGGAGAAAGAGGAGATTTGAGAAATAAAAAAGTAAGAGGGATTGATTTCTCAATCCCTCTTGGTGTATAATCTATTATCGTCACCATGTCTGTCAATGTATGATAAAGCTGCAAAGACAACTAACAACAGAGTAAGTACTTCCATCGTATTCATGGGCATCACCCTCCTTTGTAAGACTAGAGGGCATCTAACAATCGGAAAATCGCATCCGCTTTCTGTTCGATTACACAAATACAGTATAACATAAATCGAACGTATGTTCAATATCATGATGAAAAACATTCTTGTTAATTCACATTAAAATAACACCCAATCATGGCGTGATTCTTCAGATCGCGCCATGGTGAGGTAAAAAGTGTTACCAAAACAGAAAATAAAAAAAGCCGATAACATCGACTTTTTAAAGCAGGGGAAGAGGGGATCGAACCCCCGTTAACGGTTTTGGAGACCGCCGCACTACCGCTGTACTATTCCCCTATGAAATTGTATCAGCTGAATCACTGACGAAAGCTATTATAGCATAGATGTTTATCATTTAGCAAGTGAAAATTTTAAATTTTTGCAAAAACTTTTGCAATTCCGGGGAAAACCACAAAAAATACCTTATAACACAATTAAAGCAGCCGCAGGCGGGAAACCTGCAGCCACTTTAATTGTGTAAAAGGGGAATTCTTCCGGAAATCTACTTATATAAGCGGTTCGGCTCTCGCCGAACATCTTAAGTATATTACACATTTCGGCTTTTGTCTACTATTTTTTTGCATAAATTTTACAAAAAAAGACTGTGTTATGACAAAAACGGTGAGAGGAAATGTATATAATCAGATACATAGGGGGAAAAGCTTGCTTCCCGACGCAGATTTCGTGTAATATAGGTAGTAAATGAGTATGAGAAAGTACGGCAGATAAGGGCTGTACGGAAATGAGGGAAAATATGGAACAGCATTTTAATACCCCGGCAGAAGTCATTGATAATAACATGAAGGCCGGAGAGGGCAAGGCACATCTTCCTCTGGGCAAGATGATCCTGTTAGGCATTATGGCAGGTGCTTTCATTGCACTGGGCGGAGCTACCAGCAGTACTGCGGCGCATGCTATTGACAACGTAGGTCTGGCCCGATTCGTAGCCGGTATCATCTTCCCTGTGGGACTGATGATCATTGTATTTGTAGGTGGAGAACTTTTCACCGGCAACTGCCTGATCGTCATGGACGTGGTAGGCAAAAAGGTGACCTGGTTCGAATGTATCCGCAATCTGATCGTGGTATATTTCAGCAACCTGATCGGCGCGCTGATCATTGATACCCTGATCTACTTTTCCGGAAATCTGGACTACACCGGCGGATTGCTGGGGGCTTATGCCATCAAAGTGGCAGTCGGCAAGGTAGGCATTTCTCCGCTGAAAGGAATTACCTCCGGTATCCTGTGTAACATTCTGGTATGTATTGCGATCCTGATGGCAGCGGCAGCTACGGATATCGTCGGTAAGGTCTGGGCGATCTTCTTCCCGATCATGGCCTTCGTAGTCGGCGGTTTCGAGCACTGTGTTGCAAATATGTTCTACATTCCCGTAGGCATGATGGCTGCACAGAATCCCGCGTATGTTGCAAAGGCACAGGAAGCATACGGCCTGACCGCAGAGCAGATCCAGGGACTGACAGTACTGCACAGCCTGAACAACTTTATTCCCGTTACCATTGGCAATATCTTAGGCGGAATGGTATTCGTAGGAATCCCCTGCTACTTTATTTATAAGAAGAGGTGGCAGAAATGGCATGAGGAATCCAAGAACGCATAGGACGGGAAAGTAAATACAGAGCGGAACAGAAGCAGCTTGGGATAATGATAAGATCCCCGGCTGCTTTTTGCTTATACGATGTAACCGGTATAGCTTTATGTCTGCACAGGAGTTTGCAAGGGATGAACCGGATATGGATTTTCAGAATTATAAACGAAATATTAAATCGCATTTTTACACATGTAATATAAAAACATTAGAAAAACGGAGATAAAACGAGAAAATAAAAGAAATAGTTATTTAAATAACGGTGAATGCGTTTGAAAAACTCGGCATATAAAACTAATATAAACTATAGAAATTAGCACTCGATAAAAATGAGTGCTAACAAATGAAAAAGAGTAATATGATATTTAAATAGTTATAAGGAGGCAGTTGTCATGAGTTTGAAACCTTTAGGTGACAGAGTAGTATTAAAACAGTTAGTTGCAGAGGAGACTACCAAGTCCGGTATCGTGCTCCCCGGTCAGAATAAGGAAAAGCCCCAGCAGGCAGAAGTTGTTGCTGTCGGCCCCGGCGGTGTCGTAGACGGTAAGGAAGTAAAGATGGAAGTTAAGGTTGGCGATCAGGTCATCTATTCCAAATACTCAGGAACCGAAGTAAAGCTGGATGATGAAGAGTACATCATCGTAAAGCAGAGCGACATCCTTGCAATCATTCAGTAATTGCAAACCTAAAAAGAAATTAAGACTAAGAACAAATAAATTGGAGGCTGATTATTATGGCAAAAGAGATTAAATACGGCGCAGAAGCCCGTGCAGCATTAGAGGCTGGTGTAAACCAGCTGGCAGATACCGTAAGAGTAACCTTAGGACCCAAAGGAAGAAACGTAGTACTGGATAAGTCCTTCGGCGCACCCCTGATCACCAACGATGGTGTTACCATTGCAAAAGAGATCGAGCTGGAAGATGCATTCGAGAACATGGGTGCACAGCTGGTAAAGGAAGTAGCTACCAAGACCAACGATGTAGCCGGTGATGGCACTACCACCGCAACCGTTCTGGCACAGGCTATGGTAAATGCAGGGATGAAGAACCTGGCAGCAGGTGCTAACCCCATCATCCTGAGAAAAGGTATGAAGAAAGCAACCGCATGTGCAGTAGAAGCCATCGGTAAGATGAGCCAGAA
>QWCB01002918.1_pt1 | contig 13616 bp, 8 predicted proteins | sample 1972511 | NCBI WGS metagenome assembly QWCB01 (sample SAMN09866719, study PRJNA288562) | Human gut metagenome isolate term5_stool, whole genome shotgun sequencing... | isolation source: gut | host: Homo sapiens | place: USA: California
AAATCTAGGGGATATCCCTTTCGTCCTCGGGTACTTTTTCCTTCTTTCATTGTTGTTGGGGTTGGCTTCCCAACTGTGTACTATTTCAGGAGAGGACACGTCGCTCAAGTCTCTGCCGTTGCTGGGCGCAGCGGAGTCTTGAAGCCCGACAACCTCAATACACTATCTATATATGACTTGCAGGATCTAGGTGGGGCTGACGATGCAACCAAAAGCTTCCTCCATAGCGTGCCTTACGTAGCACCCAAGGCTCCAGTAAAGGCTCTTTCATCAGATCCCAACAAGCTCACCGTCACGCTCCAGCCGGTCCCCAATGTGGCACGCCTTGAGATCTCCGGTAATATAACTATACCCACAGAGTCGCAAAAAAAAATCGCTGACGAGATTGTTGCCCAAAGGATGAAAACCTATCCGGGTGAAGGCTACTCGTACGTAGCCAGCCCTTGCGAGCTCCCGATACGTTATATCGAGGACTTCACCATACGAGGCATATACGTCAATAATTATAAGAAGACGCCCAATGCTGCCGATAAGGATCGTGACTCCTTAACTACTAAAGAATATGATCTAGTCAAAAAAGTTTGGACTGGTCACAACGAGCATATGCACACCCTCTTTGGTAAGCTGAATGAAGCCAACGATTACACTAATACGATGACTGACGGTAAGGTAGACGCTTATCAGATCTACCCTGGCGAGGCTACCGATCCCGAGGCGCTAGACCATATCATTGTAGAGGTCGAGTATACGCTACACACCCGTGTCGGTTACTTCGATGCTATGGTATATAATAAGGATAAAGGCGACTACGTCTACGCCTGCTCTCGTGTAGAGACAAAGCCCGACCAAAAGCTCAGACGCTTCATCACCATACGCAAGTTTCTCGTCACCGAGAGCGGCACCGACAAGTCGCTCGTAGCCTTCAAGGCTGGTAAGATATACCGTATCGACCTCAGCGACCTCTATCCGCTCTTCTCGATGAATACCAAGCCAGGTGCTACAACGATAGACGGTAGTACCGTAATCATCCCACGCCGGGAGCGTACCGACGAACTGCCCGAGGAAGCCTCCGCAGCGGTACATGTCGACGTCTCCGGCTGGACACATATCAACATCAACACCGAACTAGAATAAACGAAGAACCAAACGAAGAACGAATAACCCAACGAATAACGAAATGTAGGGACGCTCGATCTGAGCGTCCGTTGTAGAACGACAAAACGAGTAACCCGCTGTAGGGACGCACGATCTGTGCGTCCGTTGTATCAAAGGTTACGACGACCATTCCCACAAATCGTTACTCTCCCCCCCAACCAAACAATAACCAAACAGAATATTCACTTTAATCAACTAATCAAACTTTATGAAGTACATGAAGATGGCCGCCATCGCCATGATGGCACTAGCGCTCTTCTCTTGTAAGAACAAGAACAATGAGCCAAGCGTTGAGGCTTCTGCCCTCAGTCTCCGTATTAATGACTCTGAGCTTCGCGCTCTTGAGCCTGCAATCGCTGGTGATACAGAGACAAACATCACTAAGGATGTAACGATCAAGCTCTTCCCTAGCGAACGTGAGATCCACCTTTCCGAGGATCAGATTAGAGAAGCTAAGACTGCTACTGGTACCCGCATCAAAGTTGGTGAGACGGTTACCCACGTCTCTATCGTCAAGGCTAATGCTGAGATCACTGACGCTACCGAGATTACTGACTGGCAGAGCAAGGCTGGTAAGTTCACCACTGATATCCCTCTGACTGCTCCTAAGACTGCTGTAGATACTCCAACAAAGGATGGTGACGACATAATCTACTCTGTTACTCTCTCACCTGTACCTGCTTTCGCTCGCCTAGAGGTCTTTGGTAAGATCAAGGGTCAAGAGAATGCTACTTCTCACAAGAACGCCTTTGACGACATCTCTGTAGAGGCTGTCTATATCAACAACTACCTCCTCACACGCAACGCTACGAAGCGCTACTTCACCGCTGGCGAGAATAAAGCCTTTGCAGCTACTCCAGAGCTTAAGGGTGCTATGATGGACGATAACGTTGCTACACAGCAGGCAGACTTTGAGGCTGGTAAGGTGGTTGCTGGTTATCAGCTCTTCCCAAAGAATACTAAAGAGACAATTGGTGATGAGCTCTGCGATCACGTTATCCTAAAGCTCAACATCAAGTACTCTGCAGCCGCTCAGGCTGCTGGTCTTCCTGCAACGGCTACTCGCTTCGTCACCATCACTCAGTTTATGAAGGCTACTACAGGTGACCTGAAGAGCTTTGAGGCTGGTAACATCTACAAGCTTGACCTCAAGGAACTCAACGAGCACTTCAAAACAAGTGAGGACGGTACGCCCGATCCTAGCAACCCTGATAAGGAAGATCCCGAGCAGAAGGGTGACAAGATCCTTGTTGTCAAGGTTATCGCTTACAAGTGGACGGCTGTCAACATCAAGCCTGACCTCTTCAAGTAATCACGCTTAAGGCAGAGACATACACAGACGTACGTCTCTAACCAACAGTATCGCGGCGTGGCTCTCGCTCCACGGCGAGCGGAGCCACGCTAGCGACACTAACTTCACTATCCACTAGCTACTACTCACTAGCTACTATCCACTATCCACTAGTTACTAACCACTAGTCAATCCGCTCCATCACAGCAATGGCAAAGAAAGTACTACTATTACCCCTCACAGTGCTACTCATGGCACTCCTCTCCTCATGCGTATATGAGGACCTGAGTAAGTGTCCCGAGCCACGACTACGCTTCGTCTACAACGCAGACGGGAGCGACAACGTCCTGCCCAACTACATCCACGATGGGCACCTATACATATATGACGAGTCGGGAGCGGTATGCTATACAAAGCAACTCACACGTCGAGACCTAGCAGAGGGGATCCAGCTACCCGTCTTGACACTCGATCCCTATCGTGTAGTTGTCTGGGGCAACGTCACAGACCGCTCACAGATAGCTAACACAGACCAGCTCGCCAAGGCTGACATCACAGCACAGCCCGACGACAAAGGCATCTACCGAGGCACCGACTCACTATACCGTGCCGAGGCTAAGCTAGACCTATGCGAAGATCCGCAGGGCGAGTACACCGTACCCTTCTCATCAGCTCACATCGGGCTCGATGTAGTCATCAAGGGTTATGACACATTCCACCCCGGTGCGGGTGCGCCACAGATAGAGATCCTATCGGGCGGTACGCACTACACCTTCGTCGAGCACCCCGCTGGCATACCTTTGCCCGATGCTCACAAGACCTTCGTTCCTACCCTGGGGCACTCCGAGCGTGATGACATGTATCGCGCACGCTTCGACCTCTTCCGCTTCACCGATGCCCAGGCGCCCGTGCTGCGACTCATCGACAGCAAGTCTGGCAAGGAGATCAAGCGCATAGCGCTCACCGACTACCTCAAGAGCCAAGGCATCACCTTCGACAAGCTTCACGAGGCCAACCTCCCCCTACTGATTACCTTCACAGGCGCACTAGATATAACGATTAACCCATTCGTATGGGGTAGCATCAATATCCGTCCTGACAAATATAAGTAGAGAAATTAGAGATTAGAAGTTAGAGGTTAGAGATTAGGAGCTAGTTCCTAGAAGCACTAGTGCCACTAGGAACACTAGTGCCACTAGAAGCTCTAGCCAACAGCCAACAGCTAATCGCCAACAGCCAAAAAAGAAAACACAATAACTATATGACACGTCTGACTAAATACACCATTCATCTCATCAGTGGCTTGCTGCTCGCTCTGCTCACTGCAGGGTGCGTCGCCGACCGCAACGTGAGCGACTGCGTCGCCGAGGGCGAAGAGGTCGAGCTCGAGTTCGCTCTCAAAGTGCCAGCGCTAGAGACCTCCCTCCGTCAGCTTAAACCAGAGGAGGAGAGCGCAGTCAAAAGCGTACGAGTATTAGTCTTCAACACGCAAGACATCAATGGCAATCCACTCAACGAGGCGGAGGAGACCTTCGCCTATGAGGCAAAGGTCAACACGACCAACCTCGAACCCGACGGTGACGGTGTCACACGCATCGTCTGTAAGCTCACAGCTTCGAAGAAGCCGATGCGCATCGTCTGCATTGCCAATGAACCCAGGGAGATCAAGACGAGGGAGTTCGATGGTAAGACCAAGCAACAGATCCTCGAGAGCGACCAGATGAAGATGAACTTCACCGGGAAGTGGCCTACCAAAGAGGACTCCAAGTACCACATCCCTATGTGGGGTGAGAGCGATGCACAGCCCATCAATAAGGGTACGCGCTTCAACAGCTGCGCTAAGCTCGCTTATGGCAATACTGGTCAGAACAGAAACAACGAAGGGGTCATCCACCTCGTTCGTGCGCTAGCACGTGTCGACGTGGGCGTCAACTTTGCTGAGGATCCCTCCAGCGAGAAAGCTGCAGGTGACGAAAACTTCAAGATCATGTCGGTACATGTCTACCGCTATGCCACCTCTATGTACGTAGCTGGTACGCAGGCGACAGCTTTCAACTTTGCTGATGGTCGCCGTAATGCCATTCCCCATACACCCGAGGGTGTCAAGGCTGCTGAGAACAAAGACCGGCTTGTCTTCACCGCTGAGACCGAGGAAGATGCCAAGGGGTATGTCCGCAACATCTACATCCCCGAAATTGAGAACAAGACCAAGACAAAAGATCAGCGCATCTGTCTCGTCATCGGTGGAGAATATAATAAGAGTGGCAAGCAGACTTACTACCGTGTCGACTTTATGCGTCCTAAGGAAGAGACCCCAGGCGAGGTAGAGTATCTAGACATCTTGCGTAACTACCGCTACCGCTTCAACATCACCAAGGTAGCCGGTCCCGGTACAGACACCCCCGAGGAGGCACTCACCACCGAGCCGGTCAACATCTCCGTCGACGTCGTCGTATGGGACGAGGGTAAGATCGACAAGATCGTCTACGACGGTCAGTACTACCTTGCTGTCTCCAAGGACAAGTTCGATTTTGGCAAGAGTGAGGGCAACGAACCCTTTACCGTGCGTACCAACTGGCCCGAGGGCTACAAGATCGTCGACAAGGACGGCAAGGAGTGGCCTAAGGCTGCCACAGATCTGCAGGGTACTGACAAGTGGGCATACATCTCTCCCACGGGCAGTCAGAAGTTAGTCAACGAAGACATGACCAGTACGGTCAACGTCCTCGCCAACCCGGGTGCCCCCCGCACCATCGCTCCCACAGAGCTCTTCGTCCAGGCCGGTCGCATCAAGTGGCCCCTCAAAATCAACCAATCCAATCAAATAGCCGTCTATATCAGGCTCTACGAGCAAGTGGATGGGCAGCGTGTACCCACCAATCTGGTAGAGATTAAAAAGGGCGAAACCAAAACGGTTGAAGTTGAGTACACGCCCGGAGCTAACTTAGAACGCCGTGTAACCGATGCGGGTTCTCAATTCATATGGGAGCGAAAAGACGATGGCTCTGTTCCCGGAAAGGCCGTTTATGAAATTACGCCCGATGAAAGTCGCATTGGCGAGGAGACGTTTAATCTTATTGCGGCGGCACGCTTCACAGCCGACTTGGAAGGAAGGGTTGCCAATGCAGACCTAACCGTTATGCTGCACGTATATAACGCCATTCCCTATAGATTTGGAGATTTGCATTTTAACATGCTCAATTCTACTGAAAATGGCTACGTGTTGGACAACAGAGAGCAAAGATTCTTCATCAAAGCAAATGCTCCCTACAAGCTGATTATTGAGTCTATACAAACGAGTCCGGAAGATACAAAGAATTTCCAAGATAAAGTGGTAAAGGGTTGGAATGCACGTTCCAATAAACTAGTGCATGAAAGTGTGGGACACCTTTCTGGAGATCGCATTAGTTTTACTCCCTACGACTATACATTCGGGGAAACCGGTATTACTCCTGGAGATGTAACTATTGCGAAGATTACTTTCAACATTGTACCTACAGATCCACAAAAGACATTTGAAACAAAGCAATTTACAATTCTCCTCGCTTCTAGTATTATTCAGCCTACGGCTAACTGCTACATTATCAAGAGGGGAGCTCAACTACCCATTTTGATTCCAGTTTCGGAGCAGATTATAAAAGCTGCTGAGTGGTATGAGCAGTTTGAAACTGTTATGGAGGCAACCGTAAAGCAACGTGCGGATATGGCCGGTGGTGATGACAATGGATTTGCTAAGGAAGTATACAATAAATATTTAGCTGACAGAGCTTCAAGGTTGACGAGGTTGGAACCAACTGATGATAATTGGGAAATTGCCTGTCTTTGGTCTACTATCGACCATAACGGAGCGGGACCCGGATTAACATTCAAGAAGGTTCAGATTGATGGCTTCGGAAAAAGAAACTATATGTCTGTGGCCGTAGATCCCAAATCAAATGACATAGGGAGTGCTGTGCTCGTGGTGAAACGTCCGGGCGATGACGGTGAAATCTTATGGAGTTGGCATATTTGGGTAGTGGATAACTATCCTTGGGAACCGTTACAAGGTGGATTATCCCCGCTGCCCTTTATGAACAGGAACTTGGGGGCACGTTATCAGAAAACGGACAAAGATCCGAGTTATGACCCCAACCAAGCCGGTATGTACTATCAGTTTGGCCGTAAGGATCCGTTCCATCCTTACGATAAGGTTAAGGGTAAAGATGTTAAGTTGTACCAGAATACAAGCCTGCGTTATACCAACCCAACAATACAAAACACACTCACAAGCCCAAAGGAAATTAAGCGTTTGCCCCAACACAACCTGCAGATTCTCTTTAATATGGCTTCCGCAAAAGCTTTCTGGCGTATGAAGGACTTTGTGCGAGATCCTTCTGGTATGGGCTACCGTGAAGGAACATTCTCTAATTCGATGGAGTGGGGTCCTTGGGAGTTCCGTAATGAGGCCGGTAATACGGCTTGGCAAGGAACAACTGCTGTGACCACCTATATGGAAGCATCGCGTCGGATATGCACGAATACCACTATTAAAACACCTTTTGACCCCTCTCCTTACGGATGGAAGGTGCCTGCAGTAGGGCGCGAATCCAATTATGCGACTTCACCCGGCTTCTATCCTGCGGCTTCCGGTTGCTTCTATCAAGGGAATAGCGGAGCTCTTGAATATATCAAGAATACTGACAAATATTCTGCATACTCCGTATCCACCCGTATTAACGTGAGGGATATTAATCCCGGAATTCAATATGATTATAGTACAAGGATAATGAACTATAATATGTTGCGGGGTGCGAATCCGTCAACGGCTATACCAGTGCGTTGCCGTGTGAATGAAAATGAGTTGGATTACAAGGCGTTTACAGAGGAAGGCTTCTTTCAACGTCGTCGCTAATCGCACCGTCCGTCACGGCACCGCCCGCTAACTGCGGGCACGCCATGACCGACACGACGGCACACCGCCCCGCTAACGCGGACCGCCGTGCCGACAACCCACCCCGAGGGGGCGCCGCCTGCAGATTTGCAGGCAGCGCCCCCTCGCTCGTTCTACCCCCCCCCGCCCACGTCGTCCTGTAGGGACGCACGATCTGTGCGTCCGTTGTGTCAAAAGTTATAGCATCGTGGTTTTAACGGGGACGGACGCACAGATCGTGCGTCCCTACAGGATTCGTCTCTGTGCGTCCGTGGTATCAAAGGTTACAGCATCGTGGTTTTAACGCGGACGGACGCACAGATCGTGCGTCCCTACAGGATTCGTCTCTGTGCGTCCGTTGTGTCAAAAGTTATAGCATCGTGGTTTTAACGGGGACGGACGCACAGATCGTGCGTCCCTACAGGATTCGTCTCTGTGCGTCCGTCCCCGCCTCCCTACAATAATCGTCTCTTGATGTGGTGGGGGTATCTCAATTATTGTTACTTTTGCATCGAACCTCAAGCATTTACCTTATTATGTGTCCACCTTGTTACAATGATCGTAAATCTCCCCGTGCGTCCTTTCACGATTACAAAGCTGGTGTCTACTTCATAACTATCTGCACTAAAGATAAGCGACATTACTTCGGTAAAGTACAAGATGGCATCATGCATCTCAGTCCCATAGGGGAGTTTTGCCAGGAACAATGGGAGAAGGTCTCCGACCATAACCCCTATGCAACCGTTCCGCTATTCGTCGTCATGCCGAACCATGTTCATGCTATCGTGTCGATCAATCAAGAGACGGAATGTGCTATCCAGAAGACGGATCGAGAAACTTTAGCAATTGTTATAGGAGGTGTCAAGCGCGAGGTTACCATGTTTGCACGGGAGCGTAAGATAGAGTTTGACTGGCAGTCAAGGTACTATGATCGTATTATTAGGAATATGTGGGAGGGGAACAACATAGCGAACTACATCGAAAACAATGTGGCACGCTGGGATAGCGATGAGTATTACAGAAAAGAGCTGTAGACGCCGAGTACCACTGACGTTACGTCGTCCCTGCATCCGTCCCCATCCCCCCACTTCGTCCTGTAGGGACGCACGATCTGTGCGTCCGTTGTATCAAAGGTTACAGCGTCCCATTGTGTCAAAGATTCCAGCGTCCGTGGTTTTAACGGGAACGGACGCCCTCCCGCTAGACTCTCCCGTGCGTCCCTACAGGATTCGTCTCGGTGCGTCCATTGTGTCAAAGATTCCAGCGTCCGTGGTTTTAACGGGAACGGACGCCCTCCCGCTAGACACTTTCGTGCGTCTCTACAGGGGAACGTCTCAATTCTCTACGTAAATGCTACTTGTTCAGGTCGAGGGAGATGCCGAGACGGACGACGGGCGGATTGATTGGGTAGTGCGCTGCGGAGAAGCGCTGCGAGGGTGAGATAAAGAGATCGCCGATGTTGTAGTACTCGACAAAGAAGCGCGCCCGCTTGAGCTGAAAGCTGACGAAGGCGTTCAAGTGGGGGAAGTTGCCATACTTCGTCTCCGTCTGATTGACAAACTGCATGACCGCAGGCTCATAGTAAGGCGCATAGTATCGTGTATGCCAGCGACAGTCCACGCCCAGCATGATGCGTAAGACACGAGCGTAAAAGAAGTCTGTGTAGAGCGCCCCGTAGAGGCTCAGCGTAGGCAGGGGTATCACCTCCTGACGTGTGGAGAGCTGGTAGAGAGCTTGTAGTCTCCAGGCGAGCCAGCCCCACTTGTAGCCGTGCTGCAGGCGTGCCGAGAGGATCTGTATCGGGTCAGCGCACTGCTCGACGATCCCTTGCGAAGTCCAGTAGAGCTGGTTCTGCAGGGTGGCGGTCTCGACACTCAGCGAAGTGCCTAGTTTGTCGAGCGTGAGTCGCCCTCCGAAGGCTAGCCGACGCTCATAGCCGAAGTCTCTGTCCCAGCGATGGAAGGTGCCGTGGAAGTGCCGTATGAAGTAGTCCGGGCGGCGATTCTCAAAGTTGCCCCAGGCACGCAATCCTACGGGGAAGCTCCAGAGACGGAACGAAGTGCTGATACCGCCTTGCGCCAGTATGGAGCCGATGTTTTCGCCTAGGAGGGTACTCTCGAGCTGCGCATCGAAGTTGAGCAAGTGTCCCGAGGTACGCGCTATGCGTCCTCCCACGACCACGTCCATGGTGCTGTGCCCAGGTCGCTCCTGATAGAGCGAGTCGGGGTTGTAGTAGTATTTGTTTTCCAGCCGCACATAAGCCTCTAGACCAAACTTGACCCACGATCTGAAGCCCTCACGGAGCGAGAGGACGAAGCTATTGTCCAGCTGCCACCGTCGGGTACTATCCTCGGGCAAGACGTAGAGCGAGTCAAGCACCCCCGAGGGTCCTTTGTGCATATAGGAGTAGTGGTTGGGGTACTGGTCCCAGGAGGCTTGGTTGCGGTTCACATACTGGTGAACGCCTTGTCTGAAGCTCAAGATATGCCCCACACTAGCTATCGGCACAAAGCGCATCGTATCGGCTTCGGTACGGCGCTCGCCAAAGATAGTCAGCGAGTCGCTAGCACTGCGAGGACGATAGGAGCCGAAGTTGTAGCGATGCGAGAGGAAGAAGTGAGCATCGTCGACACCGTTCCAGACATGCTCTGCCTGACGAACGGGTATCTCGTGGCTCTCCAGATTGCGCCTGCCGGAGTTGCCCCGTGTAGGGTCATTGACATAGGCGTCCTCGAGGATACCGCCATTCTCCGTGATACGTGCGAAGTTGCCCCCGCCCGTGAGGTACGCCTCGTAGCGGTCTAGTGTCAGCGTCGCAAAGAGCCGATAGTCACAGCTCTTGGTGCGATTGCCTATGTAGTAGCCTGGCGAGTAGGTGTAGTTGAAGTCGGCTCCCATCGCTATCCGCTTGCTGAGGTTGAAGGCGATCGTCGCGTCAAACTGCTCTTCGCGTCTCTGGGCATCTCCATTGCGCTGATAGAAGAGCTTGGAGAAGGGGGTCTTCGTGCGATAGAAAAGCCTATTAGACTCGTCCCATACGAAGCCCGAGAGCGTCTGATCGTAGAGGAAGCGATGCTGCGGACGCCATCGGTTGAAGTAGTCCATGTCAACCCACGGAGAGCGCAAGTTGCCTAGGTAAGCCATCACGATGGAGCGACTCTCTGCTTTGACCTGATCGTGAAAGAGCGTGCTGAGCGTGTCGGGACGTGCTGCATAGAGCGCTCCCGTGTAGGGATTGATCAGATAGCTGTGGAGCGTCTCGCCACGATAGAGTAGCTCGTTGGGATCTTTGTCAAAGGCGGGCAGCGGTATGTCGTAATCGTAGCGCGACTGCGCCCTAACGACTGTCGCTAGGAGGCTCCACAAGACGAGGAGGCTGAGAAGGTGTCGGACTAACTTGCTCATAGCTCAGGTGCGGTGATCAGTATACCTCCATCGATGGGCAGCACACGGTAAGGCAGGAGAGGGCTTTGGGCAGGCCCTTGAACAGGCGTCCCCCCGCCATAGACGATGCTAAAGCGACTATGACACTTCGGACAGACCGCCTCAAGCTTCTCATTGACCATCAGTGAATTCGTAGGGTCCAGCTCCTTAGGGCAAGCGAGGTCGTAGGCGTAGTAGTAATCGGCCATGCCACTACCGGCGAAGCCGTGAATGACCAGGATGCCTCCGAAGCCGATAGCTGAGGTCGCTGTCGAGGGCTTGGTAATGCGCAGGTACCCCCCGACGGGTATGAGCGCCCGCCCCTCGGCACTGGCGAAGTATATTGGGTAGTGTATAGGACGCAGGGGCGTGGCGTACTGCACCTCACCTTGACACCCCAGTAGTAGGAGCGTCATGAGCGGTAAAAGCATTATGCTGAGGCCCTTCATCCTTGCCTTGGTTCTAGCTTTGGGCTATGCGTCGTAGCGCATCTGCCCCAGCATATTGGCAATGTACTGCACCGCCTCCTCTAGGTGGGGCTGTACCATGCCAGCGACAAAGGGATTGAGCTTAGCATCTAGTGAGACGACTAAGGTGCTACCTCCAGCTTCTTGGGGAGTCAGTCGTATGGAGACATTGGCGGGCATCATATCGTGCTCGATCTGATAGCGCACCTCCTCGGTGGGGATACGCTCCGAGACAACAAGCGCGAGATTTGCCGGGAACTTCATCACCTGCGCCTGCACCTCGCAGCGATCGCTACTGAGTGAGGAGACCGTGACCTGCTTCTCCTCTAGGAGCTGCTGTACCTCCTCAAGATTGGTCAGGTCGCTAATCTTACGATAGATCGCCTCACAGCTATAAGTAGAGGCGACGGGTTGGCTTTGTATCGTCATAGGAATGGGATGTGTAAGCTAAGATGTCGTAAATGCTAGCGTCCCCACTGACTCGGGTTCTCGCGCCACTGAGCAAGCATCTCTAGGTCATGCTCAGAGACGTAACCAGCAGAGACCGCTTGGCGAATTACTTCGTTGTAATCGGTCAGGGTGCGCATCTCTACGCCAGCCTTGGCGAAGAGATCCTCGGCCTCAGCGAAGCCATGCGTATAGACCGCCATGAGTCCCTCGACCTGCGCGCCTGCTGCTTGCAGCGCCTCGACAGCCTTCATACTGCTACCGCCCGTAGAGATCAGATCCTCGATGACTACGACACGAGCTCCCTCGGGTAGATAGCCCTCGATGAGGTTTTGCTTGCCATGATCCTTAGCCGAGGAGCGTACATAGACGAAGGGCAGCCCCAGCTCGTCTGCAACCAAGGCTCCCCACGAGATAGCACCCGTGGCAACGCCAGCCACCACCTCAGCATCGGGGTAACGGTCGCTCACCTGGAGGGCAAAGGCTTGCTTGATGTAGCTACGATGCTCGGGGTAAGAGAGCGTCTTGCGGTTGTCACAATAGATAGGGCTAAGCCACCCAGAAGCCCACGTAAAGGGTGCGTCTGGACGCAGCTCGACAGCCTGGATAGCGAGCAAACGATGAGCTACTGACTGCGCGATAGAGAGCTGCTGATCTGAAACTTTTGATGTCATAAGAGGATAAGTATCTTAGATATGCCACAAAGGTACGAATTTAGAGGTTAGAAGTTAGCGGTTAGAGTGGATCGGAGTGAAGTCTTATTTTGACGGGACGGACGCATGAGCCGCACATCCTCACATATCGTTCTTCGTTCAGCTTAGTTTAGTGTCTATCCTGATGTGCGTCCAGCCGGAGACGTCGACATATACCGGTGCGGAAGCTTCCTCGAGCTGCTCGTCGGTACGCTCACGACTTGGGGTGCTCACGGTGTTATCGTTTCTAGGGTGTCAAAGCACGATACCGCTGTAGGCCAGATGGCTCGTATGGTAGTGTGAGAGGGAGGTAAACACGCAAGTAGGAGGTAAACGCCTATGATTAGTGTTTACCTCCTACTCGATTGATGAGGAGACTAGTGACGATGCATTAGTCTCGTATGGTGACTATCTTGTCGCCGTATTATGCTTCCTTGCCGAGAAGTATCTCGAGGCACTTAGCTGCTGAGTAGGCGACAGGTGTACCTGGACCGAAGATAGCTGCGACGCCTGCCTTGTAGAGGAAGTCGTAGTCCTGAGCTGGGATGACACCGCCAGCGGTGACGATGATGTCGGGACGTCCGAGCTTGCGTAGCTCCTCGATGACCTGCGGGATGAGCGTCTTGTGTCCTGCAGCGAGTGAGCTGACGCCTAGAATGTTGACGTCGTTCTCGACAGCCTGACGAGCACTCTCCTCAGGAGTCTGGAAGAGAGGACCCATATCGACATCAAAGCCGCAGTCGGCATAGCCAGTGGCTACCACCTTAGCACCACGGTCGTGACCGTCTTGTCCCATCTTGGCAATCATAATACGAGGCTGACGCCCCTCACGCTGTGCAAACTCCGCAGCAAGCTGCTTAGCATACTCCAGCTGCTTGTCATGTCCTGATTCTTTTGAATACACGCCACTGATCGTTCTAATTACTGCACTATATCGTCCTACGACCTCTTCGCAAGCGTCGGATATTTCGCCTAGCGAAGCACGTAGACCTGCTGCCTTGACGGCTAGCTCGAGAAGGTTGCCCTGCTTGGTGCGTACGCACTCGGTGATTTCCTTGAGAGCTGCTTGTACAGCCTGCTCATCACGATGAGCACGTAGATCCTCTAGACGAGCTACCTGGCTCTGACGTACAGAGGTGTTGTCGATCTCTAGGATCTCGATCGGATCCTCGTGCTCTAGGCGGTACTTATTGATACCGATGATCACCTGCTGGTTGGAGTCGATACGAGCC
>QWCB01004592.1_pt1 | contig 13616 bp, 11 predicted proteins | sample 1972511 | NCBI WGS metagenome assembly QWCB01 (sample SAMN09866719, study PRJNA288562) | Human gut metagenome isolate term5_stool, whole genome shotgun sequencing... | isolation source: gut | host: Homo sapiens | place: USA: California
TTCACAGGCTGCCAGTTAATTTCCGTCCGACCGCTCTCTACGCATTGTACCATTTTGCTGCGGGAAATGCCAAATCCTGCCGCGCCGACCGCATCAAGCCGAAGCGAAGCAACCGTGGCACGCACCTCTCTGGCTGTCTTTTTAGGCGGCTCTAATTCTTCCAGAGATATTTCTTCTATCTGCACAGACACCATGGCGACTTTCAGGAAATTCCGCTTAATCCATTCCGCCATGGAACTGTCTGCCACAATCTGGCACCCCGCCCCCTGCATGAGGATATCTCCCAGAACCGCTCTGTCGATGCCCAGTCCCATAAGCGCCCCCAGTACATCACGGTGGCCAATGAGCCTGTATCGGTCATCCCAGGTCACTTTCAATGCGGTCAGCCCGAAATCCACGGGACCGTCATAGTCATTACGGGCAAATGCGACACGGATCCGTTCCGCTTCATGATATCCGCCGGAAGTTTTCACCGCCACCGTTTTCATGTGAGCCGCAATCGTCTGTCCGACCTGCGCCGCAAAAGGAGACATAAAGGGGCCGACGGCAAATGGCCGGCCTCTGTCCACGGAATCAGCAATATCCAGCAGACGGACCGCCATATCTTTCGCTTCTTCTCCGGTTGCGGAAAAGTAGCGGAGAATTTTTTCTCTGTCTTTCATTATTTTCTGCCCATTTCATCAGATTTCGCAAGAGCCGCCATGACGGCGTCCATGAGGGCGGCACGGATGCCGCGCGCTTCCATGGCATGGATGCCTGCAATCGTCGTACCACCGGGACTTGTCACCCCGTCACGGAGTTCGGCGGGATGTTTTCCTGTTTCCAGCACCATTTTGGCTGCGCCATACAAAGTCTGCGCCGCCGCTTCAACTGCCAGCTTCCGCGGAAGTCCCGCGCGCACTCCGGCATCCGCCAATGCATCAATAATCACGAAAACGTATCCCGGCCCCGCTCCTGATAAAGCGCCCATCTCGTCAAGCTGGCGTTCGGAAACCACTGCCGCTTTCCCCAGGGCGGAAAATATTTCTTTTGCCGTTTCGATAAAATCCTCGTCAGCGTACCGCCCTGCTGTAATAGCTGTCATACCCTCCCCGACCGAAGCGGGAGTATTCGGCATGACACGGATCACCGGCGTCTTTTCGGGAAGGCCGGCTTCCAAGGTCGCTGCTGTCACTGCCGCCGCAACAGAAATCACCCGCCTCGGACGGTACGGATTTATTTCTTCCAAAACAAAAGGGATAATGTCGGGCTTTACTGCCAAAAGGACAAAATCCGCTTCTCCGATATCTTTCAGAGAAGCTGCAGATACGCCATATCGCTCTGCCTTTTCCACCGTTGACTTTTCCGTGCTTGCTTTAATGTATACTTCTTCTTTCGTCCAGAGGCCTTTGGAAAGGCACCCTGAAAGTATAGCGCCGCCCATAGCGCCGCAGCCGATCATCATAATCTTTTTCATACGCCCGGACCTCTCCACAAAGGAATCCCCGCAAGGCGGGGCATGCTGTCCATCTCAATATGCACCGCCGATGGCGCGCACAAAAGCACCTGCCCGTTCAGAAGTTCTACTTCTCCCTTGCCGAGATAAACGGCACCGCTCATGAAATCCACAAAACGGCTCGCCGTTTCATCATCCACATTGCTGCCAAGAACCACAAGAACTACAAGTCCTTTTTCCATGGCATCCACCGCACGGCGGGCATCACTATAAGCACGGGGAACGAAGATGACAGCATCCAACGGACGGACAGCCCTCGCAGGCAGCGCGCCTGCCATACGGGGACCCGCCTCTTTACCGTCTTCTCCCGCAGAATCTATATACTCTTCTTCCTCCGGCTCCGTAACAAAAAGATCATAAAACAGCTCGGAGATCTTCGAAAAAAATGACATTATGCCTTAGGGGCCTGCGAATCCCATGCGGGGGCTTCCGCTTCTGGAAATGCCGCAAAATTCTCACGGGACACGCTCATATTATTTGGCGCGCAGAGGTAAATATTTTCAGAAACCTGGTCAATGCGCCCGTCCAAAGCATACATCACACCCTGAATAAAATCCACGATACGCTGTGCTTCATCGGCATCAGTCTTTTCCATATTCATTACGACCGGACGGGCAGCCTTCAGATGATTCCCGATTTTTTCGGCATCCTGATAGTCTTTCGGATTCACGACCACCATGGTATACGGTTTCGCCTGGCGGGTCGCTACTGCCGCACGGCCTGCTGCCGGACGGGGAGGAACAGGCTGCGCCGTATCTATCGACGTCCCCTCTTCTTCGTATTCTTCATCCTCGTATTCATCATCACGATCTGTAAACTGTTCCTTAAATTTATCCAGTAAGCTCATTTTGTTTCTCCTTTCCCATTTGCATAATTCCGCTCGCCAAAAATGGCGGTGCCGACGCGTACCATCGTAGCGCCCTCTTCTATTGCCGTTTCAAAATCCCGGGTCATCCCCATGGATAAAACAGAAACCTGTCCTTTAGGAAAATATGTTTTCAGTACTTCCCACATTTCATGAGCCCTGCGGAATACAGGACGTGTCATTTCCACATCCTCCACCATAGGCGCCATGCACATCAGACCTTTTACACGGATATGCGGGAGCATTCCCGCCTTCGCTGCAGCTTCGTCCAGACTTTCCGGCGGCAGGCCGTACTTGCTTGTTTCTCCGGAAATATTAAATTCCAGAAGCACATCCTGCACTTTGCCGGCCTGCCCGGCCCGTTTATCTATCTCTTCCATGATTTCCACGGAATCTACGGACTGGATCAAATCAGCCGCCGCCACTGCCTTTTTCACTTTATTTTTTTGAAGATGTCCCTGCAGGTTCCAGACAACAGGCATTTTCAAACGGCTCCGTTTGTCTTCCAATTCCTGCACACGGTTTTCTCCCACCTCTTTCACGCCAAGTCGGAGAACCTCCTCCATATCTTCCAATGGATGAAACTTCGTCACCGCCACAAGAGTCACGTCCTGCCTGTAAGGAGAACGGGCCTTCGCAGCCGCTATCCGCTTTTTCACAACTTCCAGCTTTTCTTCTATAGCTGACATCCTAATTCCTTCTATTATTCAATAAGGTACGTCGAAAAATATAAAAAGATATACCTTGTCCTATTATAGCATAGGTATATCCTTAAAAAAATAATCGTTTTTTATTTTCAGGCGCCAAACAAACCGAGGCGTAATCCACATACCGCAAAGCATGATAAAATGCAGTTCACGGCCCTGCCATACAAGGCAGGCACGTAAAGCGGAACATGCCAGTATCTTAATCATTGGTATAAAAGCATTTCCTCAATTCAATCTGAATTCTACCGGGAATGTAATCCGGCAGGGGACAGGCACCCCATATTTATCAAGTGCAGGAGAAAATGTCCATTGATAAGCTGCATCGATCGCCGCCGCATCTAAGACACTGCTTCCTGACCCCTGCGCCACATAAGCGGAATCCACCGTCCCCGATGCATTGACCAGAATCGTTACATAAGTAATACCCGTCGTTTCCTTCATCTTTGCAGACGGCGGATAGACAGGAAGCACTTTATTTATCACTGTCGGCGGCGTAATAGGAACGCCGGCTCCCGGCCCGCTTCCATTGCCGTCACCTTCACCGGTACCGGTTCCGCTGCCGTCACCCGTACCGGCGCCGTCCCCGTCTCCCGTTTCCCCGCCGCTGCCGCTTCCGTCGCCCTGTGTATTCATCCCTTCATTTCCTGCCGCGGCATCAGAAGCAGACATACCTGCCGTGTCCGCTGTTTCTTTCTTATCCGCCCTGTCCTGCGGCTCCGGCTTTTCTTCCGCTGCCTTTTCATTAATTTCTTCATCAGGCATTTCCACAGGTTCAGCAACATCATTGATTTTTGCTTCAGATGATTTCGCCGCCGGCGCCTTTCTCCCTTTGCTGCCTCCCCCGCCCCGGTTTCCGCCGCCCGCATCAAGCGATACCTGCAATACTTCCCCACGAAACGGAACTTCCATATATTTCACGCCGAACAATCCGAGCATGACAGCAGCAAATAAATGAATAAGGACAGCAGCGGCAATACCAACCGCATACCTCTGCCGGTCATTCATCCGTGATCCGCTTCTTTTCTTTACTTCCGCCACAATCACATCCAAAGACATTTTTTTATCATCCAGCCAGCAGCTCCCATCTTTTTTGATAGTCACAAGGCTGCTGCTTTTAGAAACCGTTTCAGCGCTTTGCGCGTCAGGAAGGGCAATAGAGATTGTCCTCACTTCCGTCATGTACATCGTGCTGATGATAAAAAATGCAAGCAGCAGAAATATAAGGTCAAGCATAGGGCTGATCATCAGTTCAGGCATTTTATCCGCCTGCCTCGGTCTTCTCCTCATGATACCCCCTTATTTCCCGGACAATCCGGAGATAAGTGCATCCGCCACAGCATCCAGATCAAGCGTCGCCTTTTTATACCTCGTATTTAAATAAGCATGTACCAGCATACCTGTAATCGCGATCACCAATCCGAAAATAGTCGTAATCAGCGCTTCCGCCAATCCGGCGGTGACACCTGCCGTATTCTGCAAATGTCCCGTCATGGATGAAAAGGTTCCCATCATACCGGTAATGGTTCCTAAAAGCCCAAGCATGGGAGAAAGCCCGATGATAACACCCAGATAATCAAGGTGCGCCGACAGCTGATTCAGGTAACGGTCTGTCTTTTCATAAGTGACGGATTCAAGAGACCGGCCAAGGCTGTCCTTTTCAGACAAAATATCCTTTGCCAGTTTTGCCGCGCTGCCTGCCGCCTCTTCCGCCAGTTCCGCCGCCTCAGAAACATTGCCCCGTGTCATTTCCTTGCAGAACAGCATAACGAATTTCGTATCGGAAATCGCCTGCCGGTAATACATATACCGCTCCACTGCCAGAAAGATGACCGCCAGCGAACAAAGAAGCAAGGGCCACATGCACAGGCCTCCGCGAATAAAATATCCTACCGCCGAATCAAAAATCCCCATTGCGCTTCCTCTTCCTTTCTTCCCGGCATTCCGCCGGCCATAAAAGTTACATTTATAAAAAAGGCACAGCCAAATCAGAATGAGAAAACGTTTTCCCATCTCTCATCCGGCCCATGCCTCGCGAGTCTTTTGATGATGAAATACAAACGGCACCCTGGCTCAGTTCCTCGTTCCCCTGCCCCTTTGTGAAAGGACTGCGGCAGGCGGACTCCCCTTACAGTTGCGAGACAGCTCCGGTTTTTCACCGGATTCCCCGTTTCTTTGATCTTCATTCATTTTTCATTTCATTTTTATAATTAAATAGTATCACACAACATAAATAACTTCAATTTTTATGTAAATGCCACTATCTCTATCTAATACAATTCTGTCCCGTCTTTCACCTGTACATCACACCCATATATGATACAAGACTGCTTCTCCCCGAAATGGAAGAGAAAGCAGTCTGATACCAAACAAAACTCTATGCTATTTCCCTTTTGTCTTTTGGAACCAGATATATTTTTTTGATACCCGGTACATCGTTGACACAAATGAATTAACGGGAATCTTCCGGTATTCCGCGTCCCTGCTGCTTTCATCCACCACTTCATGATGCTGGTCATAAATCCGGACGGCAGTAATCGCATACCGTTCTTCTTTCATATGGAAACGTAATTCCATCTCACTGCACATAGGCATTCGGTCGCCTTTCAATCGGGAAGCATAAGCCGCTTTCATCTGCTCCGGAATTTTTTTATCCGTATATACCGCCTGTACCGTCATCTGCACTTCATCGGGATCCGTTTCATTCTGTCTGATGGATTGTACATCAAAACGGTAAAGCGCAATATCATTGGCAAATATCTCCATCCAGCGCATCTGCTCCAATTCCTGCGGCGTGGCTTTCGGCTTTACCCCCATTTCCAGAATGGGCGCCGGCTGCCCCTTCATAGAATCTTCCGCTTGTACGCCGTTCCATGAAAGGGACATGCACAGCATACCTGCCGCCCAAAACCATTTTCGCCGATCAGAAAGCAAAACGCAGACCCGCATTGACTTTCCATTCCACTTTATAATCGCCGCCAAAACCTCTTGTCACATTCGCATAGAAAAGGTTGCTCCCGTTCAGCCGGTAAACGCCTCCGAGAGTCAATTCTGCCCACGTATCGCCGAAATCCTGTTCCACACGGGACGTATCTTCTCCTTCTGCGCTGAAAGTGGCAGCCGTATCCCCTTTAAATTCATGAAGAATGCTTGCTTTGGCATACAAGCTGCCTTTTTCTGTTGCCCTTCCGGCTGCGATGCCCAAACGGCCGATGAAGCTGCTCATGCTGTCCTGATGGACATGCATTTTCTTATCTCCGTCAAAATCGCTGGCCGCATCATAATCCGCGCTGCCCAGCCTGGAGAAAAGCAGCTGGATCTGTGGTTCGACATAACCCGCGGCGGTGCCGAAACGTTTCCCGTATTCCACAGACAATCCGTATCCGGTGGCATGATAATCGCCATCGAGTTTGCGTCCCTCCGCATTGTAAACAGTGTAATCGTTTTCAGCACGGCCGATCTTGCCGACAATATCCACATACTGTCCGTCATCAAAGACCTTGGTTCCATAGACGCTTCCTACATAAAGCTTCGGATCTCCTTTTCCGCCAAAGTCATACTTCGCATTGCCGTCATTATAATCAAAGGCTCCGCCGATGTGCCAGCCGGATCCCAGTTTATGATCCGCCCCGACCTGCGCGCCCCAGAAACTGTCGGATAAATTGGTTTTATCTTTATCATACTTCACTTTGCCGCCATAGGTTCTCGCCCACATGCCGCTTGACGCGCCGAGGCGGAGATCACCAAGGCGCTGATTCATATCCGTCATACCGGAACGCCAGGACAGCATGGAAGTCGTCATCGCCGACTTGGCTCCGCGCATCATCATTGTTTCCCTGTCTCCGAGGATATAGGCCACACCGCCGGGAAGAGATGTCGGTATCAGTCCGCCTGCGGGACTTACGGCTGATGTCCTCAACGCAGAGGGAACCGCCATCATTTTCATCATAAGAGGGCTTTTGGAAAGTTCGCCGAGCCTTCCTTTTCCGGTAGCGCCGTTAAAATCAATTCTGCCTGTTCTGGCAACAGACCGTGCAGTCAGTCCTTCATTCAATTTCACCGTGCCGTCCAGATTCCGTTCCCCGCTTGTATACGCCGTATAAGTCAGTTTGCCGGCAAGCCTTTCCATCGCTTCCGTTTCGCCCAAACCGCTCCGGTCGCCGCTCATCGTGATCGCAGAATTGGCGGACGCTGCGCTGATCGTCACGCCGTTTCCATTTTGGGTCAGCGTACCGAAATTGACTGTCGTATTTCCGCTGTAATGATCTATGGTAATTGCTTTATCGGACTTCTGGTTAATGATGCCGGCGCCGGCTGCCGTGTTTCCGCCATAGAAATGGGTAATACGGCTTGCGCCGTTGCTGCCCGTATCTTCATTATCTTCTCCATAGCGTGTATTTCTCGCCTCATTCGTCCACGTCGCGCCGTTTCGGAGCCACATGTTCACCGTGCCGCCGTTATCCACAATGCCGTGAAGCCGGGAATTGGCTGTGGTAAAGGCCGCATTGACAGTGCCTGTGGGAAGGACGAAAATATCGCCGTTGAGATTGACATCTGCCGTCCCCGGTGTATTTCCTCCAATGCCGGTATTCACATTAATCGTCCCCTGATAAGCGCCGAGCGTATAGTAGCCGTAATTCATGCCGGAAGGCACCGTTATCTGCCCGCCGCCGACAGATACCTTGCTTCCTGCCGCATTGACAGTGATCCCGTTGCCGTAGACATCAAAGTTTATATTTCCGTTGACCTGTACTTCACTGTCATTTACAGATGCCAGGATGCCCGCGTTATTGAAACGGGAATACACATTTTCATAATTTACGGGAATGCCCCAGACCGTATTATCAGCGCCCTTGATATTCACATTGCCGTTGATGATGATTTTGGAAGAAGCGGCCGCCTCATAACTGGATTCGCCCCAGCGGTTCGTCTTCTGGATAGCAATGCCGTTCCCGCCCAGGCCGCCTGTCATGGCGATATTCACCGGCGCATGGATGGTAATCTGTCCGGAGCCGGTTTTCGGTGCGTCAAGCCAGATAGCATTGGTTATGGAATTGCCGCCCGGAAGCCCGGCAGTAATGACATTGACCTTTCCTGCGGTAATGGTGACATTCTTTCCGCTCCCCGCATAGATTCCCGCAGGGCTTCCGATGGTATGGGCGGACTGGAGCTGCAGGGCATGGGTGCCGGCATGGATAATCACATCATTTTCCTCATGGGCATCTACGGCGGCAAGGACATTCGTCACCCGGTCTCCTGTCTTATAATTATCTTTTGTCGGCTGGATGACCGCGTCTTCATCAAAGGTATAATTTAAATTATCGTCTGTATTATCGAAATGAGGAGGAGTCGTATTCGAATCCTTCACTGTACCTGTAATTTTATACTTATAATCAGGCGTACGCATGACCGCATCCGGATTGGCGGTCCGCACCGCCGTCAGGGAGCGGGCGGTCAGACCCTCCGCCCGCGCGGCGGACAGGCTTGCTTGCGCCCCCTTCACCTTATCCGGCTGGAGCATCGCCATGAAGTTAAACTGGAACATGCCGCTGTTATTGGAAAAGTCCGTCGCCCTCCAGGACTGGGGCGTGGTATTCCCATCCTTATAGACCAGCAGGTTCTGCCCGGCTTCCACCCAGAGGCGGTGCGTATGGTATTCCGCATTCAGCTTGCCGAACCACCCGTCATAAGTTCCGCTGGAAACGGGATTGCCCCAGCTGACGGGATTCTCCGACATGAGGTTGGACACCGTGGTCTGATAAACGTCCATCTCGACGCCGCCGGCGCCTCCCAGGTTATACCGCATCACATAGGCCGTACCGTCGGGCAGCACTTTCAGATCACGGAAATCTTTTGCGCCCTGTTCATTTGTAAAGGTATTCGGCAGCGTGATATTCCTAGTATTTGCCGTGCTCAGCCCGCCATCATCCGACAGGGTGGCTGCCGTAATGCAGGTGTCCCCGTTGCCGAAGCCGTAATTCTGATACCCGCCGATGGCGGAGACCAGAATATGGTCATTGTACAGATTGAGCCGCGCTTCATCGGTATTCTTGCCTACCCTCGTGTAGTCCTTGCGCTCCAGCGAACCGTCCTGCCCGATCCGGTAGCGGATGAGCCAGCCTTCGTCATAATTCTGGTAGCCCCCTTCCTTATTGATGCTGGCAAGGGCATACAGATTGTCCCCTTTCACCAGCAGGCCTTCCCCGTGGGCCCGGGCGGCCGCGCCGTACGCGGACTGCGCTCCCAGAATCCCGTTGATTTCGTTTAATAAACTGTGGGTCCCGCTTTGAAGCAGTGTAATCGCGCTTCCTGAAATATCACAGACGCTCACATTCCCCAGGTCATAGCCGGTGACGATGAGGTAATTCCCCCAGGACGCCGCGGCGTGGGTATTCACCGTCGTGGAAATTGTTCCCGTGCTTTCCGGGGCTGACCACTGGTTGTTTTCCGCGTCCAGAAGTTCATTGGATCTCAGATCCGTCTGGCTGTACGTATACTGGCGCAGGAATATCTTGCTGTCCCCGTTCACATGGAGATGGAACAGACCGGGATCCCCGTTCAGATCCGTCCGCAGATCTTTCTCAACGCCCCAGATGTCGCTCTTCACACGGGAGCCCCGTACCACCCCCATCACGCTTTGGGCATAGTTGGACGGCGCCGTCACCACCAGATTGGCCGCCTCTGCCGCCACGCCTCCGCAAAGCACTGCCGCCGCCATCATGGCAGCCGTTTTGGATTTACCTTTGGTACGCATATATGCCTCCTTTTATAATATACACAAATCCGGATGTCCGGATCTGTAAAACGGACAGATATCAGAACTCATAGCGGACCGTGCCGTACCACGTCCGTCCCTGGATGGGATACTCCACATTCAGGTACCCGTAAGAGTTCGTGCCGAGGCAGACCCATCCTTTCTGCTTCGGCGCCCGGTTGAAGATATCGTTGCAGCCGAAGGCGATCTGCCATGCCTTGCCCGGCTTCACCTTGACGCCCGCATTGATGACGCTCAGCGAGGGATACGCGACCCCGTCATCCGTTTCGTCCCCCAGTTTATTGTATCTATACTCATTGATCGTATAGTAACTTGAGGTATAGTGCCACTCGCCAAACAGGGTAAACCGGGGATTCGGGAACCAGGAGAACCGCAGATTCCCTTCCCATTCCGGCTGGAAGGTCGGATATACTTCCCGGTACACCGCATCCCCCAGCGCCCACTCTTTATTCTGCCGCCGGAACGCCTTGATTTTCGTATAGGCGCCTTCCAGATCCAGGCTGAAATGGCCCCACTTCAGCCCTGTCTGCAGTTCAAATCCGTGTATATGCCCTTTTTGGTCATTGAAGTAGGATGCCCAGTCGGGTCCTGCCCGGTACAGGTAGAGCATCCGGTTCGCATGGCGCCAGAAGTAGGTCAGCGTAGCATAGGCGTCGGAATGGAGGAATTTCCCGTTCCACAGCGTACTGAAATCGAACTGGGTCCCGTACTCCGGCTGGGGGAACTTGGAAGCGGTCCCCCTCTTGTTGGCGGGAACCGGCAGGATGCCTGCCCCGTCCCCGGCAATTTCATACATATTGAGGAGGCGGAAATAGGTTCCCCCTGTCATGCGCAAGGTAAGATTGTCATTCACCTGTTTTTTGAGCGCCAGCTGCCAGGTGCCTTTCCCGTCCTGCTGTCTGTCCCGCGGCGTGATCCAGTGGAACCACCGCCATGCCGTATCGGCGAAGCGTTTCCCCTCGCTGTAGCCCACGATGACTGACCGGTTATACCGCCAGGCGGGGGTCAGGAACCAGGTGCCTTTTTTGTCCAGCGTGATGGTGTCCTGGATCTGGATATTCCATATATTCTGGTCATACCGGTTCCGTATGGCGCCCAGAAGCGTGGAATAATCGGAATCGCCGAGCACTTTATCCATCAGGGATCCGTTCACGTGCATCCGCTCATGGGAGTAATTGGTCTGGAATTCGAGGAGCTGTCTGTTTCCCAGCTGGTAGGTGCCGTCGAGGAGGAAATTATACTTGCGGGAAATAAACCGGCTCCATTTGCGGAAAGGGACGTTTTCCCAATAGACCTGGTTCTCATTTAAGTGATACATATGTTCCACGTCATAGTATTTCTTCTGTTTCTGGAAATCCGCCGTCCAGCCCCATTCCAGGCGGCCGTTATGATGGCGGTTCTCCACCATCAGTTCGTTCGTGTAAAGGCGCTGCCGCTTCCCTTCCGCATAAAAGGCGTCATCTATCCAATCCACCGTGTAGCCGAGACACGCGTTCAGTGTGGTATTGCTGTATCCTGCCCACAGGCTGTCCGGCAGATGGCGCTTGATGCGGTTCCAGCTGCCCTTCACCATCCACTCGTCATTCTGCCATTTCACGATGGCGCTCGTATTCTTCCGGTCATTCCATCTCCGGTGCCGGTTTTCCGACATAGATTTGAGTTTTTCCACCCTCTTTTTTACATATTTGTGCCTTTCCACGATTTTCGCATACTCCTCAGACTGTTCCGGGTCGACATACTTCCCCTGCGACAACCATTGCGCATTATACTTGGCAAGCCGATCCGCCTCGTCCAAAAACTCCTTGTTATTCTCAAGAACCGCACCGTCCACGGCCGCTTTCACATCGGCATTTTCCGGCTCATAAAAATATGAAACTTTATTATTCCATGAATATTTGAGTTCATTAATTACATCTTGTTTCATACAAGCTTTGATCTGCGCTATTTTTTCCTCATCCCCGCCGGCTTTTTTGATCTGCTTCAACCAAAATTTATAATTTCGTTTAAACGTTTTGTCATGTTTCAGAAAATAATTTGTTGCCTCTTCCTGCGAAACCAGCTCCGCGTACTCGTCTTTCCAGGTCCGATCCATGTTCTTCCTTGCCTTGTCCATATTATATTGGTAGATTTCCTCTGCCAAGGCGCCGCTGCTGGCAAACGCCATCCAGTCCTCAACATTCCCCGCCTTATATTTATTTCTCGTTTCATCGGAAAGATGAGTAGAGTAATTCCTTAATGTAAGCATAAGCCATGTCTTCTTGTCCCCACTTTTTTCATACCAGCCTAATTCTGTTTCATAACTTAGCATCGCATACTTTGCTTCTTTCTTGGATTCTTTGGAATTCATGACGTAATTTTTATAAGGGAAGTCGCCTTTGGCCGTTTCATGATTAAGCCCCACCATGAGGCTTCCGTTCCCCAGCGGCGACATCACTTCGAGCGAGGCGCTTTTGCCCCCGAAGGATGATTTCCCGATTTCCGCTGAGATATCAGCCTTTGTCGGTCTCTTGGTCACGATATTCACAACGCCCCCGATGAAGGTTCCCCCGAAACGGGCAGGGATATAGCCGCGGTATACTTCGATACGCTCCACATTCTTTACCGGAATAGTGGAGATATCCACGGCAGCATCTCCTCCCAGATTGGTCAGGATACCGTCCACGAATACCCCGACCTGGGCCGCCGTGGAGCCGCGCACGGTGACGACCGTATACTGTCCCTTGCCGTTCACTTCGCGCACGTGGACGCCGGGAACCATTTTCAGAAAGTCCGCGAGATCTTTCTGCTCCCCTTTAAATTCCTCCGGACGGATGACCGTAACGGTACCAGGTGACAGTTTGGATTCCCAGTCAGGGCGCTTCGCCTCGACGGTGACCCCTGCCAGCCGGAAAGCCATGTCATCTTCTGCCGGCGCGGCCGGTATCTCCGCCGCCCGTACAGCCAGCCAAGAGGCAGGCATACTTACGGCAATCATGACTGCCATCCCCAAAAAATGCAGATTCTTTTCCCTTTTCATCATAAACTCCTCTCTCTAAATGTCAGTGTCTCTTTCATGACCGAAAACTTCCCCCGGCAACTGCCCGTTTCCATCCCATATAAGACACTATACAGACCTGCAAAACTCCCATAAACCCATTCTCGCAGGGTCTTTATCTACTTTTTTCCATTGCGCTTCATCTCCATTCATTGCCACCGTATTTACTCATAACAAAAAGGCACAACCAAACTGAAATGAGAAAAATTTTTCCCATCTCCCATCCGGCTCATGCCTCGCGAGTCTTTTGATGATGAAATCAAACGGCACCCTGGCTCGGTTCATTGTCTGCCTGCCCCTCTGTGAAAGGACCACAGCAGGCCGACTTCCCTTACAGTTGCGAGACAGCTCCGGCTTTTCACCGGATTCCCCGTTATTAGATTCCGTTATCTTGTTTTTTAATTATCAGCTAATTGAATTCTATCATAGAATTTTTACATATTCAATTTTATTTTGTAACTTTTTGTGGATTTATTTAACCCCCATCCAATGTTATTGATTCTTAAAAAAATGCAAAAAGAGTATCCCGGAGAAGCAATCCCGCCGGATACTCTTTTATCGTTCTGTCATTATTTCATATTTGCTTTTACAGCATCTGTCAGATCGATACCGCCATAAATAACGTCTCTTGCATTGATGACCATATCTACGCCTTTATCTTTAGCCGCTTTCTCCACAGCCGCCCGGAATTTTGCCTGGATGGGAGCCATGACTTCATTTTCCTTTTGTGCCAGCTGCTGGTT
>QWCB01006972.1_pt1 | contig 13571 bp, 13 predicted proteins | sample 1972511 | NCBI WGS metagenome assembly QWCB01 (sample SAMN09866719, study PRJNA288562) | Human gut metagenome isolate term5_stool, whole genome shotgun sequencing... | isolation source: gut | host: Homo sapiens | place: USA: California
TGACAACATTGACAAACAAAATTACGTAAAGGCCATGACAACAGCACGTGACACCCACAATCAGATTGAATATGCCAAGGAGACCGGCCTTGAAGAAGGACTCGCGAAAGGACTCGCGAAAGGGCGTGTAATAGGTCGCGCGGAGGGACTTGAAGAAGGACTCTCGAAAGGACGCGAGGAACGTAATCTGGAGGTAGCAATCAACCTGCTTCAGTTGGGGACGCCATGCGAAATCGTGGCGAAGGCGACCGGATTGTCCTTGGAGGAGGTTACTAAGCTAAAGGAAAGCCTCTGAGTACGCCAGCCGGTGGCCACACGACCAGAATATACCAGAATAAAGAAGACAAAAGATGGCAGAGAACGATTGGAAACAGCGATTGGGCGTGGTTTATTCCACGAATCCTGATTTTAAATATGAGCAGGAAAGCGTAACGGGGGAAGAGACATTGGCTCCGGAGAAGCAGAAACTGACGGTAAGCATCGACAGAAGATGCAGGGCCGGCAAGCAGGTGACATTGGTAAGCGGCTTTGTAGGCAGCGACTCCGACCTCAAGGAACTAGGAAAAACGCTGAAAGTCAAGTGCGGAGTGGGCGGCACGGCTAAAGACGGGGAAATCACGATTCAGGGAGATCTCCGGGACAAGGTCACTGCGCTGCTTTGCGCCATGGGATATCGCGCCAAGCGCGGAAACTAACTGAGGCGGGAAGCACGACTCCGAAGACGAACACTGTTTTCAGCCAAGCGCGGAAACTGACAGGGTCAGACGCGGAGCACCAACAATGAGAGAAACAAGAGAAGAAGCTCTATGAGGAAACGCGGGAGTATGACACACGAAAAAATCCTTACAAATCCGCGAAAGCTGAACCGCTTTCAGCAAGCTAACTGACAAATGCCGACTATATCATCAGAAATAACATCTGTGGACACATTGCAGATCAGGCCTGTCTCTGAAGCATTTGCTCAGGGACAGCTGTTCATGCACACGACTACAGAGCAGAGCATCCCGACGACAGACCTTTGGGGCACCTCACCACTGAACTGGGCACTCATGGCCCTCTGCATTGTCCTACTGTTAATCAGCATGAGGCGATTCATTTCAGTACTGCCGTACATATGGGACACACTTTTCAGATGGAGAGAAATAGTGTCAATCGAAGGGAACATGCGACTGAGCAGGGAACGGAACTCTGTAGCATTGGCATCGATATTCATCTGCAGCCTCTGCATCTCAAGACTCGGACTGTTCCACAACAAGTTCCTTTCGGCACTGTCCCCCGGATTCCAGACATTGGCCATCATCGGGATCCTGTGCGCATACCTGCTTGTAAGATGGATAGCGGGAGCCGTAACCCCTACCGGCAAAATCAGATCCGATACAGCCAAGATTTCCGGACATGGCGGGGCGAACTTCTTCATCCTGGAAACATTCTTTCTCGCCATAGGCATCACAATCCTCGCAATATCAAGTAGTTGCCTTCCACACATAAAGACGGCGGCATACATCTTCACAGGCCTGCTTTTTACTGTCAATCTCATACGCAGATATCAGATTATCACTCAAGATTGCGGATTTCTCACAGCAATTTCGTACCTTTGCAGCGTCGAAATATTACCGGCAGTGCTGCTGGTGATTTCGCTGGTATATTTGTAGGATAGGATTGGTATGGCAACAAAGAAGATTTTGATCTCGCAGGAGACGCCTATGAATGTCGCTCCTTACGAGACTCTCAAAGAAAAATTCGGTGTTCAGATAGATTTTATGCCGTTTTTTCTGATTGAACCGCTCACATCACGAGAATTCAGAGGTCAGCGACTTAACATTTTGGATTACACTGCGATTGTTTTTTCCGCTCGACATACTATCGACGCATTCTTCAAGCTTTGCGAAGAACTCAGAGTGAAAGTACCGGAGACAATGAAGTACTTCTGCACCACCGAAGCAGTCGCAATGTACCTTCAGAAACACATTGTATTCCGCAAACGCAAGATTTTCTACGGAAACGGCACCCCGGCATCAGTCATTGAGCAGATCGGCACGAAACACAAAGATGAGAAATTCCTCATAACCACCTCAGACACAAGCAGCAACGATGCACTGCGCGGACTGTTCGAGGAGCACAAGCTGGACTACAACACAGCAGTTTTCGTCAAATCAGTGCCGCAGGACCTGAAAGGTGTGGACCTGAAGTCCTATGATATGATAGTGGTTTACAATCCGGCAGACTTGAAATCACTGTTCGAGAACTACCCGGACTACAAGCCGGAAAACACCAAATTCGTAACCTTCGGCAAACTGATTGTCAAGGCCATGGAAGAGGCCGGACTGCCGATTGAGATAAAGGCGCCAACGTCTGAAGCACCGTCTGTGGCACGCGCACTGGAGCTTTATCTCGAGAAGAATCACTGAATTTATGGACAATGACTTCCGGAAAACATTGAAAAAGAAGGAGAGGCTGTCAGTCGGGACAGACCTTTCCAGGCTTTTCGCGTCCGGACGTTATGGCTTTACTGACGGATTCAGATACTGCTACCGCATAGGCAACGAATTGCCTTTCAACAGGATAGTCGTATCTGTCCCTAAAAAATGCTTCCGCCGCGCCGTCAAGCGCAACCTCCTGAAACGCCGCATCCGCGAAGCCTACCGGCTGAACAAGAATCTTCTTCCTGTCAATGCAGAGAAAGGCGGCACAGACATACTTTTCATCTACAGTTCCAAGGACATTCTCGACTTCAACGCTGTAGTTCTCTCCACGAAACCGAAGAACAGATTTGTCGAGACACTGAAGAAGGTTTCGATCTTCCCGTTCATTGTCCTCATCAAATTTTACCGGACCTGCATATCGCCTTATACGCCACCGGCTTGCAGGTTCACTCCGACATGTTCAGAATACGCACTTCAGGCTTTCCGCAAATGGGGGCCTTTCAAGGGGCTCTACCTCACTGTGCGACGCATACTCAGATGCCATCCGTGGGGCGGCTCAGGATACGACCCGGTTCCGTAATCAGCCACATCGGACAGCCTGGGCCCAGAAGCCATACACTCCCGGTTCCGTAATCAGCCACATCGAACGGTCGGGTCCCAGAATCCGGACACAGTCAGTTCCGTAATCGGAAAATATGTGTATCTTTGCGAAATACACATATAATAACGATGCGCATCTTTAGAAAAACCATCATTGCGGCAGCACTTCTTGCGACAAGCGCCACAGGAATGACCGCACAGAACACAAGAAAAGAAGCAGACGGACTTCTCACGGAAAAGAATTCACAGACCATCTACAACAAGGAACTCAAGGCCGACGTCGTCGTGGCCGGAGGCGGAATCGCAGGCGTTTGCGCTGCAGTTTCCGCAGCAAGACACGGCAGCACGGTCATCCTGGTTCAGGACCGCCCGGTACTTGGAGGCAATGCATCCAGCGAAATCCGCATGGGCATCGTCGGAGCAAAAGGCGACCAGAACGCCGAAGCAGGACTCCTGGAAGAAATCCAGCTGAGGAACTTCCGACACAATCCGCTTATGAGATACACCCTCTGGGACGACGCCTTCTATTCTACAGTAATCTGCGAGAAGAACATAACGCTTCTCCTTAACACATCAGTGGAAGACGTGGTCATGGACGGAGACAGAATCGCCGCAGTAAAAGCATGGAACACAAATGCTTACACCAAATATCTCATAAAAGGCACCGTATTCCTCGACTGCACCGGCGACGGTATCCTCAGACTCTCAGGCGCCAAATACCGCCACGGAAGAGAGTTTGCAGATGAGTTCAATGAGTCATTTGTAGGAGAAAACGGAGGCGATTCCAAGACAATGGGCAATTCCATCCTGCTCCAGCTCAGAAAGACAGATGAGGACCATCCGTTCACAGCTCCTGACTGGGCATACCATTTTACCGATGACGACTTCAACTATGACAAGCCGAAATCCACGATTCCCGGCGTCAAGTTCAACTACAAGAAGCCTTTCCCTAAGGACAACAACTACTGGTGGATAGAATACGGCGGCACAATCAACACCATCAAGGACGCCAACGACATCCAGTTCGAACTCAAACGCATTGCCTACGGCGTATGGGAATATATGAAGAACCATCCTGACGGCAGATGCAAGAACTACGACCTCGACTGGATAGGCTCACTTCCGGGCAAGCGTGAATCCACACGTTATGTAGGCCCGCACATCCTTACCCAGAACGACGTCATGTCAGGAGGACACTTCGAAGACGTCATCGCCTACGGCGGCTGGACACTGGACAACCACAACCCTGAGGCATTCCACAGCAAGGGCAAAATGTCCGTCGAATATACGACTCCTACACGCTTCGGAATACCTTTCGACTGCCTGTATTCTGTCAATGTTCCAAACCTCATGTTTGCCGGAAGGGACATCTCCGCCACACACATGGGGCTGTCTTCGACACGAGTGATGGCCACTTGCGCATTGCTCGGACAGGCTGCAGGAACAGGAGCCGCACTGGCAATAAAATACGACACGACACCGGCAGGCGTGCGCAAAGATCACATTGCCGAACTTCAGGATATGCTGGAAGATGACGACAGTATGCTCCCATACAGATGGAGAAAGCCATCAGCATTGACAATGAGTTCCACCACCTCCGAGGAGAACATGATTCTCCGCAACGGCATTGACCGCCAATGGGATGGTGCCGACAATGGCGTCTGGGTGGCTCCTGGCGAAGAAAGCATCGTCTATACATGGAAGAAGCCTGTCACTCTGACAGGTGCCAGGATCATCTTCGATTCCGAGTTCAAATACAGAAGCAAGAGAATGAGAAAATTCGAGGCGACTACCGAGAGGGTGGAAATGCCGAAGATGATGGCCAAGGACTTCAGGGTCGAGGCTCAGGTCAAAGGTCAATGGAAGACCGTCTATGAGGGTAAGGGCAATTATCTGAGGCTCCGCAAAGTCGAATTCGCAGCACCTGTAAAGGCCAATGCATTGAGACTCGTGGTGGATTCCACCTGGGGCGCAGAAAAAGCTCACGTTTTCGCATTCGACGCATTGTAGAACGCCAAGCAGATACAAACAATAAGGGGAGGCCCGATCGGTCTCCCCTAATTTTTATATCGTATCGCTCAGCGATTACAGATTAGCATTGTCCTTCTTCCAGTCAGCGACTGCAGGAACGATTCCGAGAGCAACGATCTCGTCACGCATCTTGCAAAGGTGTGCATAAGAAGCGTCGAGAGCAGCAAGCTCTTCAGCAGTTCCCTGAGGCATCACGTAGTGGCAGCCTGTAGCATCGATAGTTGTAGGCATGGCCATCATCACGTTCTGGTACTTCTCATTGTTCACATAAGTACCTGCAGGCAGTGTGAACGGAGCGCCGCCCATGGCAGCCTCGATCATCTTCACTGCATTGTAAGCAGGGCTCTGGAATGAAGAACGGCCACGGAGTTTGATGATAGCTGAACCACCCTGAATGGTGTTCTGCTTGATCTCCGCCATTCTTTCAGCTGAAAGGCCCATCTCTGAGAGAGGTTTGCCCTCAACCTTAACCTGTGAAGCGAATACTGCCATCTGCTCACCGTGTCCGCCATAAGTGTGGGCGCCGGTAACTGAGCTCTGAGGAACACCGAACTCTTTTGCGAGATTGCTCTGGAGACGTGTAGAGTCGAGAGCTGCGAGAGAGGTGAGCTGCTCAGGTTTCAGACCTGAATGGATCAATGCTGTAAGAGCGGTAACGTCAGCAGGGTTGAAGATAACGACAACGTGCTTTACATCAGGGCAATACTTCTTGATGTAGTCACCGAACTGAGCTGCGATCTGGCAGTTTCCTTTGAGAAGATCCTCACGGGTCATACCCTCTTTACGAGGAGCTCCACCTGAAGAGATGATGTATTTTGCGTCCTTGAATGCAACCTCAGGATCTACTGTCCAAGTGATGTTTGCACCTTCGAAACCGCAGTGGTACATTTCTTCTGCAACTCCGTGAACACCCGGCTCGAAGATATCATAGAGGCAGATGTTAGGGGTGAGACCAAGCATAAGCGCTGTCTGAGCCATATTGGAACCGATCATTCCGCCGGCACCAACGATGGTCAACTTCTCATTAGTCAAATACTTCATAGTAAATGTTATATTATTTAGTTATACTTTATTGACATTTTCACCGCAAAGATAACAATTTCAATCAATAGATTGCCTACTTCGCTACTGTTTTCAACTCAATTCGTCTGCAAATTTTCAGCCAGAATTCCTGATTCTGACAAATTTTATGCAAAATCAGAAAAATGCATTATCTTTGCACGGATAACAAAAACGCTTAAGGTTTTATATGGAACCTCCCAGTTCTGTAAACGATAATCAAAAAATGACAGCAGGATCGCCAGTTGACGACCCCCTGTCGTGTTTCTCTACGACAGAATCATACATTGTAGTAAACAGTCTCCCGTCCGCAGATGACGACGGAGACCATTATGTCGTGTGCGGTTATTCACCGTGCACGGGCATTTCGTATTTCGGAACTACAAGAACATCCATCAAATCCTGAAGCAGAATAAATTATGGGACTATATCTTAAAAAAGTACTTGAAAACAAAGCGGAAATCGCAGTATGGCAGATAACCGAAAGTGAAGAAGAACTCAAGGCATTGAGTTCCACTCCATCCGATGAAATGGAAGAGATTTCCTGGATCAAAAGCGAATCACTCCGCAAACAGAGACTCGCAGTAAGAGCTCTCCTGAACGAACTGTTCGACGAAAAGGTCTATCTGAGCCATCACGATAACGGAAAACCGTTCCTCGAGAACAGAGTCACCAACATAAGCATCACACATACAGACAAATATGTTGCTGTCATCCTGCACGAAAGCGAGGATGTCGGCATTGACATAGAGTCATTGGACCGCGACTTCTCCGCAGTGGAGCTGAAGGCATTGTCCGAAGACGAAATCGACGACCTCGACGACGACAAGAGGAATGAGCAGCTCGCCATCTACTGGTGTGCAAAGGAGGCGATTTTCAAGAGGCTGTCCATATACAATGTGGATTTCGCGGAGCAGATCGAGATCGAGCGCTTCCGTCCGAAGGGCGAAGGCGAACTCGAGGCCACATTTATCCACAAAGACGGATACGAGGATGAGTTCGAACTGGAATACACCACATTCGACCGCCACGTGCTCGTATGGGTCGTAGGCTGATTACCAAAACCATAACGATATTTATTCACTGTCCGGTGTTGAAAACTTTCCTTTCAGCACCGGATATCGCTTTGTTAAATCTCCTATCTTTGTAAGAACTGCCTTGCACTCTGACCTATGAAGCCTGCAAGACAGTGCAAACCGACAAATAACACAAACCTCTAATATTATGGTCAAGTATGTAATCAAACGGGACGGACGTCTCGTTGACTTCAACAACCAGAAAATCGTTGCGGCCATTCTCAAGGCCATGAATGTGACCGAAAACGGCGAAGACATTGTCCTTGCCGCAAAGATTGCTGATGCCATCTCCAAGAAGGACACCGAAAAGATGGGTGTCGAGGAAATTCAGGACTGCGTAGAATTCGAACTGATGAAAAGTCCGCGCAAGGAGGTCGCGAAGAAATACATTGCATACAGGAACCAGCGAAATCTCGCGCGCAAGGCCAAGACCTGCGAGATTTTCAAGGAAATCATTGACGCTCAGGCCAATGACATTACTCGTGAGAATGCCAACATGAATGCTGACACGCCTGCGGGAATGATGATGAAGTTCGCGTCCGAGGCCACGAAGACCTATGTGGACGAGTGTCTGCTTTCTGAGGATGTAAAAGAGGCTGTCTATAAAGGATATATCCATATTCACGACAAGGATTATTACCCGACCAAGAGTCTGACCTGTCTCCAGCACCCGCTCGACAAGGTTCTGGACGAGGGCTTCCACGCAGGTCACGGCGAGTCACGGCCGGCCAAGAGAATCGAGACAGCAGCAGTGCTTGCATGTATTTCAATGGAGACAGTCCAGAATGAAATGCATGGCGGCCAGGCAATTCCGGCATTCGACTTCTATCTGGCTCCTTACGTAAGGAAGACCTACAAGGAGGAAATCGACAAGCTCGCCGCGTTCGAAGGCATTGACCTCGACCATCTGAAGGATGCTCCGATCGACGACTACATCAAGCGTGATCTGGTAGGAATAAAGGGCGACGAGAGGCTGAAACAGCATGCCATCAATATGACTGTCAGCCGCGTACATCAGGCTATGGAGGCATTCGTGCACAACATGAACACCATCCATTCACGTGGAGGCAACCAGGTGGTATTCAGTTCGATAAACTATGGAACCGATGTTTCCGCCGAAGGACGTTGCATCATCAGGGAGATTCTGAACACCACTTACGAGGGTGTGGGAAACGGCAGCACCGCCATCTTCCCTATCCAGATATGGAAAAAGAAAAGGGGTGTCAGTTATCTTCCGGAAGACCCTAACTATGACCTCTACAAGTTCGCCTGCAAGGTTTCCGCGAGACGTTTCTTCCCTAATTTCCTGAATCTTGACGCCACGTTCAACCAGGATCCCGACTGGAAAGCGGATGACCCGTACAGGTTCCATCATGAGGTGGCCACTATGGGCTGCAGGACCAGGGTCTTCGAAAACAGGTTCGGCCCCAAGACGTCTATCGGTCGAGGCAATCTGAGTTTCACGACTGTCAATATTGTCCGTCTGGCTATCGAGTGTATGGGCATCAGCGACAAGGACGAGAGGATCAAGGAGTTTTTCAACAAACTGGACAAAGTGCTGGATATCACTGCTCAGCAGTTGTGCGAGAGATTTGATTTCCAGAAGACTGCGCTGAAGAAGCAGTTCCCGCTGCTGATGGGCAAATTGTGGATCGGAAGCGAAAACCTGTCGCCGGACGACACTGTGGAGTCAGTGATAAACCAGGGAACTCTCGGCATCGGCTTCATCGGATTGGCAGAGTGTCTTATCGCGCTTGTCGGCAAGCACCACGGAGAGTCTGACGAGGCGCAGAATCTCGGACTCAGGATTGTCACCTATTTCAGGGACAAGGCCAATAGCTATTCCGAGAAGTTCCAGCATAATTTCAGTGTGCTCGGAACGCCTGCTGAAGGTCTGTCCGGAAGGTTTACGAAGATGGACAAGAAGAAGTTCGGTATCATAAAGGGAGTTACGGACAAGGACTATTATACGAATTCAAGTCACGTTCCAGTTTATTTCCATTGCACTCCGAAGCATAAGGCGGAGATCGAAGGGCCTTATCATGAGCTTGAGAGGGGCGGACATATATTCTATGTGGAGATTGACGGGGATGCGACGCACAATCCTGAGGCCATCATGAATATCGTGGACCTTATGGACAAGTACAATATCGGTTACGGCAGCGTAAACCATAACCGCAACAGGTGTCTTGACTGCGGATATGAGGATGCGAGTGAGAACTTGACGGAATGTCCTCATTGTCACGGACATAACATCGACACGCTCCAGAGGATCATAAATAACGCTGAACGCGTTATTTACGTACCAGTACGTTCGGTGGTCCCCCGTCAAGCAACCGCTTGACTGCCCCCGGGGGCGATCTCGCTCCTCCGGAGCGGGCTGAAGCCGGGGTTTCGCTGAACGCGTTATTTACGTACCAGTACGTTCGGTGGTCCCCCGTCAAGCAACCGCTTGACTGCCCCCGGGGGCGATTTCGCTCCTCTGGAGCGGGCTGTAAGCCGGGGTTTTAGCTGGACGCGTTATTTATACCAGTACGCCAGACAATAATATGGAGGAACTGTATATAATGGAGGTGATGGAGCAGACCATGGCTGACGGCCCGGGCCTGCGCACCTCCATTTATTGCGCCGGATGCAGACATCATGACGACGAATTCAGCAATGTTTCGTTCAGCGGAGGCGACCCGTTCTATCAGGTGGAGGGTTTCACTGCATTGGCCAGGAGAATCAAGGCCGAAACCAATAAAACCATCTGGTGCTGGACCGGATTCACCATAGAAGAAATCCGTGCGGACGAGCGGCTTTCCATGCTCCTTCCATACATTGACGTTCTCGTGGACGGCCCGTTCATCGAGGCATTGAAAGACCCTCAACTCCATTTCCGCGGAAGCTCGAACCAGCGGATCATCCATCTCACGCCTGAAGAAGACGATGAGATTCCCGGCACAGTAAAAATCATCCCGTTCAAGTAAACGGAGCAGCAAATCACGGCAAATATTGGCGATTTTCGCCCTGTAAACGCAAAATATACGTAAAATTACGTATATGTTTTTCTGCGTTATTCGGCTATATTTGCAGCGATGCCATTGTGCAACAACACTAAAATTTCATTTGAAGTAGAACTCTAATACGTACTTATACTATGAACGTCCACAGAATCAGCAGAACACTCATACGCTTGGGCGCAGCCGTCACTGCTGCGGCATTACTGATACCGGGATGCCGCAAAAACGAAAAGAATGACCTCACGGTAACCGAGATCATAATCGTTGACCCGAACAGCAGATATCTGGACATGACGACGACTGTCACCGTCTCGGTGAAGCCTGTTCCGGTAACATCATTTACCGTGCCGGAAACATTGTTCCTGTACACAGGGTATGAAACCATATTGGAAATGACCATTGAGCCGGAAAAGGCCAATGCTGCGTCTCTTGACTGGGAATACGATTCGGAATATCTGTCAATGACTTTCAATGAAGGGAAGGCAGTATTTACCGGCCTGAAAAAAGGCAATACGGCTATAACCGTCAAATCGGAGAAAGCGGGCACCAAAACTGTCCAAGTCGCCATCAGAGATATTGAGTCCCGCCTGGTTGTCGGTTATAATAAGCGCAGCGGCAGCATCGGAAATTATAAGACCATCCTACTGAAGGATGGAGATGAAGTCATCTGGGACCAGATCTATCCTTCTGACTATTCGTACGACCCGTATTATCCTGATATTACTGTCTTTGTCGGACCGGACATCAGCATATCCAAAGATGTTAACATTTCCTGCTCGGATGAGTCCATCTGCAAGGAGTTCCGGCCTCTGCCTGTAGGGACCACTGACAAGCGTGCGGCTTATACATTGTACAACGGCGACGGATTCGGCACTGCGGACGTAACTGTCACTGCATACGACCAAAAGTTCGATACGGAGAGGAAATTACAGTTCAAATTGACAAGAGAGGCTAAAGGCTTCCCTGGAGAACTGATTGTGCGGGGACCGAAATCCACTACTATAAGAAACGGCGACACCTTCAGAATGGACATGAACACCAGCGCGTATTTCTACGTAGATGACGGATATCAGGTCAAGTGGAGTGTCGAGAGCGGAAATGCCCTCACGTTGGAGCATTCGGGAGATGTGTATTGGTCACAATATGCAAAAGTGACGACCGCTGACAAGACCGGCCCGGTTACCATAAAAGTGACGGACCAGACAGGCAAATCAATGTCATTTACGGTCAATGTGACGGAGCAGGTCTTCCCTGACGACATCTATGTGATGTACGAGGACGGCACGCGGCTCAAAGATGGTGATGAACTTCTTATCGGTCATGAGTACAAGTTCAAGCTCTCCAATTCCAATTATGTGGGAAAATGGGATTTCGAAGGTAATACCAGCTACGCAAATTACGCGACTGAGGTTGTCTATACGCCTAAGATATGTAAGGTTGCCAGCGATCCGTTGAAACTCACAGTCAAAGACAAATCCGGCACAGTGACAAAAGAGTATAAATTGAGCCAGAAATACTCTTTGGCAGATTGCAAGTTCTCAATAAATGACGATAAATATCCACAGGCGTTTTCAAATAAGGATCCTAACATATCCGAAATTTTTTACATCCCATGGGTAGGAATACGCACCAGTAACGAAATAGAATTATATATATGGCACTGCTCTTCTAAAGAGACGAAGAAGATTTCTCCATGGCAGCTGTCGGGAGCAGACCAGACCATGAATTCCGGTCGTGTGAAAACAAGTCTGGAATATCTCAGCAATGGTGATGTCCTGAAAGAGAACAACAGGCTTACTCTCTCTCAGTATTATGATTACTATAAGATCACGTGGAAAGCTGCTGCCGGGGCATTCCATGTCACAATCACTGACGGAAAGACCACGAAAAAAATCCCGTTCTACAGCACGCTCGATGTTGACAATATCAAGGATTATGTTTTCTTCGAGTTTGACAAGAAGAGCTCCAAGTGCATGACAGGTAACGACTACACATTAATTTCTTTCCCGGATACCGACAAAGCGTCCTACAATATAATGTTTGCCCACAAGGACAATCTTAGAGAAGATCCTACTTTAGGATGGACTTACAGCAATCCTAACATGACCAAGCTGGCGTATTCGACCAAGTCTATGGCCAATGTCGTAGCTATTGATGTGCAGGTCCGTTACCCTTATGGAACACACTTCAAAACAGGAAAAACGCTATATGATACTGTTAAGTATGAAAATAAGCCTGGCAGTGAGGTAGCAAGACTTGTGGCAAATAGATTCCAGTGGCATTCCGACGGTAAAAAAGACCCTTATTACATTTCATTCAATTTCAGAAGCAGAAAGACGTCTCAGATCTACTATGGTCCTAGCAACAATAATCCACAACTGCGCAAAGTATATTACTAAAAGGACTATTAGTAAGCGTTTAAAAAACAAGGTGGTAGAGATTTGTGGAGGATTGTCGAGGATAGATCCCTTTTAGAAGAAAGGGTGTGCTGGACGCCACCCCGACACAGCGAGCGCAACGCGTAAATCGCTAATTATCACTACTTTAGGCATTTTCAGAGTTGGTATTTTCACAACTCTGAAAATGCCTAAACAACTATCACTCAGTAACTTACAGGTTGCGCTTCATGAGGGAGACGAAGTCTTCTTCTCTCGGAGTTCACTATATACCAACTTACAAATATTCTTGCAAGTCATAACAAGTCGTATGTTTGAAAGAGTCGGATTACATCCGCTTTGAAGCGATCTTTATCGAAGCCGGCTGCTTTCTTTGAGAGATTGTCAAGATTAGCGAGTGACTCTACCACTTTCCGTGCAATAGTACGCTTAGCCTCAACATCAGTGGATTCTATAAAAGCATCATACTCTTCAAAATCAATCTTGAAACCGCATGTATAAACCCCATAGTAGTCCGTGAATGAGTTGTCTAAATTACGCACTCGTAGATGCTCAACAAATCTATGTCTTGGCACTGAAGCGAATTGTTCCAAGCCACCTATAGTCTTTTGCACCTTGCATAATATCCAATAATGGTTAATAACACTGTAGTCCATATCCTTTAACCCGTCTTCCAACAATTTAGACACAGCAAGTATGCTTTGAGTTTTATGTTCAGAATTCAAATCCAATGATATTGATAACCCGATATCCATATTAGCCAAATTATTTCGTTATTATCTATCAGTTATCTATGCATTTTTCATATGCCCTAACTTGTTATCTTTCCAACCAATAACAAGTTACGATATTTTTCCTATATAGCAAAGGCCTAGACCAACTCTGTACCGCGCGCGAGAAGTAGACACGGAAAATAATTTTTAGACGTTATTATTTTCCAAAGTAGACAGCGGCGATATTTTTGCCGCGCATCTTTTTACA